>HotLOscill_hetero_coDRAFT_1000283_pt1 | contig 26940 bp, 25 predicted proteins | sample HotLakmetagenome_2_FD_10650 | JGI IMG/M metagenome (IMG submission 10650)
TCTGTCGATTCTTAGACCCTTTCTGGGTTTTGGATAATCGACGTTGAAGGCGCTTAAGCGCTTTCTCAGACTTCCTGAGATGTCTGGGATTCTGCACGGTCTGACCGTCTGAGTCGGTGTAGAAATGATTCAGTCCGACATCTAACCCGACAGTTTTTCCGGTCGGTTCTCGTTCCTCCAGGCGGTCTTGGTCGATACAAAACTGAACGTAATAGCCATCAGCGCGACGGACAACTCTCACCCGTTTAATCTGCTTTAACTGGTAGAAATGCAAGTCACGAGTCCCCCACATCTTAAAGCTGCCCGCCTGGAATCCGTCGGTGAAGGTAATTGTTCTCCTGTCCTCTGATAGCTTCCAACCTGACGTTTTGTACTCGACTGAATCGCGAGTTTTATGCTTCTTGAATTTAGGGAAACCCTTTTTACCAGGAATCTTTTTCTTGCAGTTATCGTAGAAACGGGCGATGGCTGACCAGGCTCGTTCCGCCGAGGCTTGACGAGCCATTGAATTCAGCTTTTTTGCCCAAGGAAACTCTTGGGCAAGAACCGCACAATAGGCGCTCAGTTCATACCGTCCAACCCCCTTGTGATCCATCCAGTATCTCAGGCAACTGTTGCGAACAAACCGAGCCGTCCGAATGGCTTCATCTAGCCGTTCGTACTGCTCTTGGGTTCCTCTTAGTTTGGCCTCAAATACCAGCATGACACCATTCAGTCACTTGACGTGATTGTGCCACATTGTACTACAATTGTTGCCGCGATTCATCTCAACGTTGAATCAAAGATTACAACGTGAGCCTTCTCGCGGATTAAGGTAATTCATCGTCCATGTTCATAATTTAAGGGGTCTGGGTTAGGCTAGGGCTTGAAAGCCTGATTCTTACAGCCGACTTGGATTGAACATTCATCAAGACCTGGCTATCCTGGATCGCAATAGTTCATCCTCAACCCCCATTATGTCAGAGACCATCTTCCATTTGGCGTTTCCCGTCGGGAACTTAGACGACACCAAAGCCTTTTACGGAGACGGCTTAGGCTGCCAGTTGGGCCGTGAATCTCCCCAGGCCCTAATCATGAATCTCTATGGACATCAACTGGTGGCCCATGTCACCTCAGAACCGCTCACGCCACAGCAGGGCATCTATCCCCGCCATTTTGGCTTAGTGTTTCCTGAGTTAAGCGACTGGGAACACCTCCTGAACCGCGCCCAGGAACGGCAACTTGAGTTTTACCAACAGCCCAAACACCGCTTTAAAGGGGAACTGACGGAACATCAAACCTTTTTCTTGCAAGATCCCTTTCTGAATCTCTTGGAGTTTAAGTTTTATCATCACGCCGAGGCTATTTTTGGGGCGCGGCAGATGTCGGCGGTGGGCGATCGCCCTTAAGGTGAGATAATCGAGAGCGGTTCCTCAGTAGAGAATTACGAGATCATTATGGTTGAGATCGCAGTGGTGGATTACGACATGGGCAACCTCCACTCCGCTTGTAAGGGATTGGAGAATGCCGGGGCCACTCCCGTCATTACGGATTCCCCGGAAGTCATCGCTCAAGCCGAGGCCGTCGTCTTACCCGGTGTTGGTTCCTTCGATCCGGCCGTGGAACATCTACGATCGCGCCATCTCGTCGAACCCATCCAAACGGCGATCGCTCAAGGAAAACCCTTTCTCGGTATCTGTCTCGGGTTACAAATCCTCTTTGACGGTTCAGAAGAAGGAAAACAACCCGGATTAGGCATTATCCCCGGAGTCGTGCGCCGCTTCCGTCACGAACCGGGCATCACCATTCCTCACATGGGTTGGAACGCCCTCGACTTCCAACAAACCGGGATTCCCCTCTGGGAAAATCTCCCCAATCCCGCCTGGATGTATTTCGTTCACTCCTACTACGTCGATCCCGTCGATCCCAGCATTAAAGCCGCCACCGTCACCCACGGAAGTCAAGAGGTGACAGCGGCGATCGCCCGTGATAACCTCATGGCCGTGCAATTCCACCCCGAAAAATCCTCCACCGCCGGCCTGCAACTCCTCTCCAATTTCGTCCATCTCGCCGAAAACGCCATCTCTGTTGCTTCGGTTTAACAGCGAAGAAAAAGGCGTGCCATCCCCTCGGTAGGAGCGGCGAGGGGTGGGTTTCCCCTGTTCCCTGTTCCCTGTTCCCTGTTCCCTGTTCCCTGTTCCCTATCCACTATCCACTATTCACTATTCACTATTCACTATTCACTATTCCATGCCCCTACGAATCCACGGCAATCGTCCCCTAAAAACTCTCCCTGGAGAGGCGACTCGCCCGACTCCAGCACGAGTTCGTGAAGCGTTGTTTAATATCTGGTTGGGGGAAATTGAGGGCTGTCGTTGGTTGGATCTCTGTGCTGGAACTGGGGCGATGGGAGCGGAAGCCTTATCGCGTGGGGCTTCTGAAGTGGTAGGAATTGACCAATGGGGCAAAGCCTGTGGTGTGATTCGTCAAAATTGGCAACAGGTGGCGAAACCCCCGCAGCAGTTTCAGGTGCTGCGAGGGGATGTGCTGAAGCGACTCCCCAACTTGGCGGGAAAGCCGTTTGACCGCATTTACTTTGACCCGCCCTATGCCAGTGACCTCTATAATCCGGTTTTGGGGGCGATCGCCCAACTGCAACTCCTCGCCCCCAAAGGAGAGATGGCCGTTGAGTGCGATCGCCAACGCCAAACCATTCAAGTCCCAGAGGACTTAGAGCAATTCCGAGAAAAACGCTATGGAAATACGGAAATTCGCTTCTATCGCCGAAAAATAGTTTAAAAACTTAGAAAACGTAGGGACAAGAAGGTTGTCCCTACCGCAATCGTCTTCAACTTACTCGTCTGTGAGGGCGTTGCCGCGACGATATTGGAGATAGGCGGCGACAAACAGGCCAGCCAGGGTAATGGGAACCAGTCCTAGAACGATACCCGCGAGTAAGGGTTCTACCATGAGTGTGTCTCCTGCAATGTGATCAATCGAGTGTGATTTACTATTGTACGGGCTTCTGGGGCGATCGCCCTAACGGACTCTTGACTACAACCGCCTGATCTATGGCCGCAGTTGAGGAAAAATTCCCTTAAGCCCTTGGATTTTCCCCATTCCGTCCTTTAAGATTGAAGAAGATTGGTATATTTATATAAACCTGTCCGAGTTTGCTCAACCGAACGCTTTTGAAAACGCCTGCCCTCGAGATCGATATCGATCGCCTGATTCAGCACCTCTCCGTCTGTACGTTGGTGGGGTTGTTGGCGATTGGCTTGTCTGTGTTTGTGTTGCACCAGTGGCAAACCTCTGACCCCTACATTCAGGAGGTTTTAGCCCTCGAAGGCAACCCCCGCCAAGGCTACGCCATTTTTCAGATGAACTGTTCAGGTTGTCATGGCGATGGCGGTAATGGTTTGGTTGGCCCGAGTCTTCAAGATATCTCAGCCCACAAGTCCCGCGCCAGTCTCATCCAACAGGTTATCGGTGGTGATACTCCCCCCATGCCCCAGTTTCAACCGAGTCCGCAAACGATGTCGGATTTGTTGGCGTATCTGGAGACGCTTTAGAGGGAATAGTGAATAGTGAATAGTGAATAGGGAATAGGGAATAGGGAATAGTGAATAGTGAATAGTGAATAGTGAATAGCTCGTTAGCTTGCCTCTGTCATCCCCTCTTGGGAGGGGTTAGGGGTGGGTTATGCCTCTGTCATCCCCTCTTGGGAGGGGTTAGGGGTGGGTTATGCCTCTTGCCTCTTGCCTTTTGCCTCTTGCCTCTTGCCTTTTGCCTTTTGCCTCTTGCCTTTTGCCCCTTCCCTATGTTCCCCGCCGTAGCTGCCGCCAAATCTGCCGATATTGACTTAAACTGGCTTCCCCTAAGGCTAACTCAATAAACTCACTGCGTTGAAGCCGATCGCCGTCGGGGAGTAATACCCCATTGCGCCTCAGAGACTCGGGGAGATCCTCGCGGGGAGTCGCGAGGACTTGAGGAGACGTGGCAAAGCCTAATAATGACAGTTGTTCCGCGATGCGGGGTTGCCAACAAAAGTCAATCCAGCGATCGCTCAACTCATGGGCCGTCACATCAGCCGGCCGCACCCAGTAATCGGCCCATAAGGCAGCCCCTGACTGGGGAACGACGGCCTCGACCTGTTGCCCATATTGGGGAATTGCCAGCATATCTCGCGATGACCCGATCGCCACCCAGACATCACCCCGTAGTAGCGGCTGCTGAATCGCTGTTGAAGAATAAAACAACACTTGCTTCTGAAGCGCCTGGAGTTCGTTGAGTAATTCTGGCACATCCTGGGGACGGTCATGATTGTAGGAATAGCCCAATTTCTTGAGCGTTAAGCCAATCACCTCTCGGGGGCTATCCAACAGGGCCAGCCGTCCCCGTAACTCCTCGCGCCATAAATCTGACCAATCTTGGGGAGTCCAGCCGAGTTGAGCGAACTTATCCTTACGATAGACGATAACGGTGGTTCCCCAGCGATAGGGCGCACCCCAGAGGCGATCGCCGCGACGGGGAAGTTCACGCCAATTGATGGGAGTCTCCGGTAGGCTCGTCCAATTTGACCAAGATTCAGCCTCTAGGGGTTGAATCAATTGGTTCTCAATCGCTTTCGGCAGCCAACTATGACCCAGTAGGCTTAAATGGGGAATTTGCGGCGATCGCCTCCAAGGAAGCCAGCCGGAATCGTCGCGGCTGTTGTCCTGGATTTGATGCGATCGTACCAACCCTTGAAACAGATCAGCTAACTGGGGTTCAGCCAAGAAATCTAAACTCACCCGTTCATCTAAAAAACGGCGAAATTCCCCCAGCATCGGGGCGGGAACAGCATCGCGGAGGAATTTTACCACCAGGCGTTGGTCTGGGGAGGCTTGACATCCGGTCAGCAGTTGGGCGACTCCTACGGCGATCGCACCTGTCAGGAGAGAGCGGCGACTAACAGACAAAGCAGCTTTGAGATAATTCGATTGCACCTCTTAAGCATAGCGTTTCCTTGACCTGTCCTTGAGGTGAATCTCCGTCAAACCCCTTCTCTGTGGGTGACTGGGGTCATCTTCTGTTTCAGAACCCTCATCTTTTGGCAATTATGTGCAATAAATTTTGATAGTGAGTCTCGTTATGGCTCAATGAGAGATTTTTGCCAAATCTAAAACTGGATCTAGGCTGCATCGAACTAAAATACCTCTGAAACCCGCTTCTGCAAGGGCGATCGCCAATCGACACCAAAATTAAGCTAACGTTACACAATCTTTACAAAGGCAAACTAAAACGGTCCCTAGCAGGCCGCTTTTTTGTAAAAGTTAAATAAACTAAAAGTAAATTAGGATTTCCCAAATGACTGACTACTATAAATGGAGAATAACCTGTGAACTGTCGAGATATCAAGCTATGGATCCCGTTCAACATCAAATATTAGCTCTAAACACAAAAGTCGATGGACTCTACGAGACCATTGAGCGTCTGAACCTGAAACTCTCCCAAGTTCTTGCCAGCAGCGACTCTCCGCCTCACCCCGAGCCAGAATCTCCTGGAGAGTTTGTCGAGGAGAACCTGCTAATCGCCGATCGCGTCGAAGATTGGGGAGACTTCATGCGCCATAAGGATGTCCTTGGAGACGACTCTCATTCTAGTCCGACTCAAGCCAGTTCCGAAGCGCATATCGCCCCCGAACTGCAAATTCAGCGATTAACCGCGCAACTCACTGCGGCCTACAATCGGATCGCCGCCTTAGAAGAACAACTGCTATCGCGGACTGACTTTGCTCAACGTAATCATCACTTGATCTCAGATCGACGACGATAAGCTCATCCTATGGCAAAAGTTGGTCTGAATAGGACAAAAAACAGGGGAAAAGAAGGCAAGAGGCATAACCCACCCCTAACCCCTCCCAAGAGGGGATGGCAAGAGGCAAGAGGTAGGAGATTCTCTTCCAACTCAGAGTATCCTTGCTGAGTGTCAATCAGGCAATCTTCGATTGCTATAACCTCTGAATCCATCTGATTGGGGGGGGATCTCGTTAAATTTGAGAGTCAGCAAGCATCAGCAAGCGTCAGCAAGCGTTAGCTGATCATTTCCTCTCAATTAACTTGGAAAAGCCGGTTTCAATAGCTGCTAAAAGGGATGGGGCCGTCCATCCTTGTAAACTCGCAGCGATCGCACAACCACCGGCTCCCACTCCTTCCTTGACATACCCCGCTTCATAGGCTCGTAACTGAGGAAAACGAGCCTGATGGAAGGTTAACTGAGTCGCCAACAACGAGACATCCCCTAACCGTTTTGCTAACTCAACCGTGTGACCACTGGGGTCTTCAGCGACCCAGCGTGTCGTTCCGACGACAATCTGCTCCGGTTGCCAAGGATAGTCGATTTCCTGAGCGATCGCCCGTAACAGAGCATACACCGCCAGCATTTGCGTCCCGCCAGCCAATAACACACCACAGCGGCGACTCAACGCCAACGCCAAACCCGCCACCATGACTTGCATCGGATCTCCTAACGCCTCCACAACAGCCAGGGGATGGGTATCACCGCCTCGTTCTCGCCAACGCAGTAACCCTTGTTGTACCACCTCTTGCTTGCGGCGATGATTGCACAGAGGATAACTACTATTGACCTGGCCTTGGGCCGCAAACCCCAAGGCCAACAACACCGCTAAAGCCGTCGTTGTCCCACCGACAACACATTCTCCCAAAATCGCGTAATCACAAGTTTCGGCGAGGCGATCGCCCCAGGCCAACCCCGCCGCCAAGAGATCTTGAACCTGAGACTGGGTCATGGCGGCCCCCGTCGTCAAACAACGAGCGGGGAGTTGACGCAAACATTCGACAACCGTTGACGGGGGGAGAGGTAACGGTTGAGGAATGGGAGCCGGCAGGCCTGCGTCAAAGACATACAAAGGTAAAGATAAGCCAGTAACGATGGCCCGGGAAATCACCGCCGGAGAAGCACCGGCCGTTAACGGGGGAAGGGGATACTGAGGAGGAGTTGTACCACCGGTGAGGAGATATTCCGCATCAGCTAAGGCCGTTTTGCGGCGGTCAGCGGGAGTGCGGCCCGCCGCTGAAATATCGGGCAGGGTTCCGGTTTCGGTGAAGCCAAAGACACAGGCGAAGAGGGGAGACGTACCCCGATAGCGATCGAGCCAAGCCTGACCGCAAGCGGTTTCCGTATAGACTCGTACTAATGATGAATCCCAGTTCACGTCACCTCATCGTCATAGTCTAAGGCCAAGATGGTTTGAATCCATTGAGGCGGACGGGGAATGGGGTTTCCCAGGCGATCGAGGAGGAGTAAGGCCCCCAAGTGAACCACAAAGGCATAGACGAGGCTATTGATGAGAATGGCGAGAATTGAAAGCACTTGAACCAGGGTTAAACTCGGTTGTACCAACCAGCCAACCTTTTCAAAGCCCCAATTGAGCAGTTGCGTCATCTGAACCGTGAAATATACCCATAAATCCTCTCCCAAGAGAATCGAAACCAGCCAGACCTTAAAAAAGACCCCAAAGGCCCCTAACAGTCCCGTCAAGGCGATCGCCACTCCCCAACTGGCTCGCCGCTTCCAGAGAACGCCCAATAGCACCCCTTGTAAGCCATAGGGGACAATAAATAGGATGCTGCGCGTTGGTCCCATCAATACGGACAGCAACAGCCCCGACACGAACGCCGACATCCAAGAGGCTCGTTTCCCCCAACGTAAATAGACCAGGGCCATGGGAACCGGGAAAAAGATGCGCAACAGTGGCCCCAGGGGGAAATAATAGTTAATCAGCCAAATTAAACTCGCTGTGCTGGCCAGAAACGCCGTTTCGACCATCGCCAACGGCGACTGTCTGGATTTACGCATAAAGTAGTGACCGTTGAGGCTTACCGAGATACCGTCTGAATTTGCCGTGAACTCGCTGTGAACTCACTTTAACCCCGCTAGGTTAGCATTCGTTCTAGGGCGTAGACATCGGGGATACGAATCATCTCGCGATCGCGCGAAATCAGCCCTTTCTTCTCTAACTTACTCAACACGCGCGTCACCGTTTCCCGGGCCAAACCGCTTAAACTGCTCAACTCGCGATGAGGTAAATTGGGGATTTCCATTCCCCCGGTTTCATCGCGAGTTCCCTGGCCTTCCGCCAAAAAGAGGAGAATATCAGCCACACGAGAGGTACTATCGGACTCCCGTAGCCGTAAACGGCGGTTCACCTGACGCAGACGACGGCCCATTAACTGAGCCAAACGAATCCCCGCCAGGGGTTCCGTCTTGACTAAATGGACAAAATCCTGAGCCGGCATATTACCGATGGTGGTAGGGGCCAGAGTGATCACATCCGTTGAGCGAGGCACTTCATCCAACGCCGCCATTTCGCCAAAAATTTCGCCACTCCCGAGAATGTTGAGAGTGACTTCTTTGCCATCAATGTTATAGGTGCGGATTTTGGCCCAGCCTTCCAAAATAAAATAGACCGAACTTCCCCAGTCATTTTCCAAAAGCATGACCTGGTTTGGGGGATGAGTTCGCGTTACCACATGAGCAAGGGCATCGTCAACCATCCGTTCAGGTAAACCATCAAAAAAAGGTGTCGCCCTGAGCTTTTTTTCAAGTTCGGGGTTCTGATGCGCTTCACGAGGGTGATACCGGTCTTCCATGAGGTCGTCACATATCGTTTGAAATCGGTCGAATCTGAAATGGCTTCCTAGAGCTAGGTAAACCTGTCGAGGCCCAAGGGTCACAATCCACAACGGCTTCTCTATCCTAGATCAGCATGAGCGAGATGGATGGCTCCGATTACGTTTTCTTGATCTTATCAGGCAATCGGAAGTTGAACGGTCTTTGGTCAGGGTTCGTTCAGAAACGTTACAGAGTCGGGCGATCGCCTCCCGGAACATCTCCATTTTCCCAGTTTAGAGCCGAATCCCCCCCAACAAACGCTTAAAATTTTGGCATTGACTCGATGTCTGTACCGTTGATGTCTGTTTACCCCATTGCTGTGATCGATTGAACCAATCCTATGACTTCTCAACCTTTGCCCCCGAAACACCTTTTGGCCGAGATCGAACAGCTTCTGGCTGAGTCGTCGCCTGAGGTCGATGGCGATCGCACCCGCGAAATTTTACAACAAATGCGCGACTATCTCATCACTGTAGACTCAGCTGAGGCCAGTTCTGAGACATCTTCAGAGGCCAGTTCTGAGGCGGCGGCCCCAAACGCGCCCCCAGAAGATGATTGGCGCGATCGCCTCCTACAACCGTTTCAAGAAGAACTCGACGGCTTACGCCAACATCGCAATCGTCTCGCTCAAGAAGTGGCCCGCTTGGAAAACTCCACCTCTCCCTCAAGCGATCTCAGCCCAAATCCTGGGACTATTGACCCTGAGACGGAATTTGAGTCTGTCTCCCCCCTGCTGAACCCCGAAGAACGTCGCCAACATCTGCAAGCGGTACAAGCGGAAGCCGATCGCCTGCTGATGAACCTCGATAATAATCTACGTACCATCTTTGATGGAGTCACCGCTAACCTACAAGGCTATGAAACCTCCTTAACCCGTAGCATTCAAAACATCTACAACTTTAGTCAACAGGGAGAAGCCATTGTCGCCGCCTTGGTACGCCAATTAGGGGCTCGGTTAGACAGTACCCTGGAATTAGCCGATTCTCTCGATGCAGACCAAGCCCCTGAACTCGAAGCCGCCATCGAGGCGATCGTACAACAGCCAACCGATGAGGAGAACAGCGAGGATACCCTGACATCTGATGGGTCTGAGTTAGAATCTGTTGATATAGAGAATGCCGATGACACCGATGACACCGATGACACCGATGAATCACTAGAGTCGAGTTTGGGCGATCGCCTTGACGACGAAGAGAACCAAATTCCTGTCGCCTCCGTAATTTCTGACGTGATTTCTGAGTCTGATCTCCGCCAAGACTCGGAAGCTGAACCGGAGGCTGACTCAGAGGCTGACTCAGAGGCTGACTCAGATTCTCAACTCGAATCCCAAAAGAGTTCCCCAGAGACTGACCAATCGCCAACAAACATGGCAGAATTGGAGGAAGTTACTGAATCAGCTCCCGAGTTGTCGGATCAGGACCTGTCTAAAAGTGAGGCGGATCTCAGCGACGACATCGAAGACGACGAAGACGACGAAGACGACGCATCCCTTGAACTCCCAGATGTTCTTGACGATGAGTTGCATCGGGAACTTGAAGAGGAACTCGAAGACGAACAACACCGAGACGCTGAACTTGAGTTACTCGATACGGGAGATTTACCCGACGAACCGCTCAATGACTCCCTTGATGACTCGCGTGATGACTCCCTCGACGAACCCGATCAACCCGACAACTCCCTTGACGACGCTCTGACTGAATCATTAGACTCCTCTTCCATGGCTTCTTCTGTTCCTGAACCTGACTCTAACCCCTCAACGTCGCACTCCTCAGCAGCGGCGGATGATGATTTTGAGTCCTGGTTCAACCTCGACTCAGAACCGATGCAATGGTCGAGTGAACAGGCGGCGTTAGATCTCGAACAGGAGTTAAACCAATCTGTACAAGAGGGATTTCAACCCAGTCCTCGCCAAAAGACGCAGAGCGATCGCAAGCGTAACAGCGTCCAAAGTAATTTAGCTGAGACTCAGGCCGAGTCTGACAGTCCCAGTAACGACGATGGGGATGAAGATGATGACGACAGTGGCGAGACCATTCCCCAAAGTCGAGGTCATCCCCCTGGTTCCCCAACACTGGCGAGCGAACGCACTACAGAAACGACGAGGCGAGACATCTTCCCGCCATCTCCTGAACCGGATCTGTCTCCTGAAGAGGCGGCGATCGCAGCGGAGTTGGCGGAGTTTGTCGCGTCGTTTCAAGATTGGGATGAGTCAGAAGCCGATGACTTAGAAGCCGATGACTTAGAAGCCGATGACTTAGAACTAGATCACGCTGAATTAGATGACTCGCAATTAGATGACTCGCAATTAGAGGCGATCGCAGACCCTACCCCAGTTCTCTCAGGAGATACGATTAGCGATCTGACCGATGCGATCGCCCTGATGGGGGGACGTTTAGACACCCTCGATGAGTCGGATGAGTTGGATGACTTGGATGATGACAACATCATCCTCGATGATATCTTGGACTCCCCAGATAACGAGGAGTTATCCCCCGATTGGTCTTTAATTCTCGACGATGACACCCTCGACGATGACGATGAGGTGTTCAATGAAGATGCGTCACTGATTCACGAGGAAACCTCCTCAGACTCCCAAATCTATGTTGACTGTGAACCGGAGACTCGCCGCCAACTCGAATTAGATTTAGAGGAACTTGAACTCGAACAGCAAGCCGCCATCTCGGATGCGATCGCAGCAACCGATGAAGCCGAAGCAGACTTAGAACCGTCATTGACGCAGATTTTAGATGAAAGCGAAGCAGACTCAGAACCGGAAGCAGACTTAGAACCGTCATTGACGCAAATTTTAGATGAAAGCGAAGCAGACTCAGAACCTGAAGAAGACTCAGACGTAGAACTTGACAATAATTTAGAGGAAGTTGATTTAGAGGAAGTTGATTTAGAGGAAGTTGATTTAGAGGAGGTTGGTGACTTTGACGACAATCCTTTTGTCTGGCGAGATGATGTCACCGATGATATGGACGAGGCCACAAGTGAAGCCACAAGTGAGGTAACAGTCCATCCTCAACCGCAGCAGACCACCGAATTACAGACCCAATCTAAGCCCCAAGAGATAGTCACCAAAACACCCCCTGAGCGGCTCTCAGTCACCCGTCAGCAACGACCAAAGCCTGAAACTGCAAAATCTGGGCGAGTGCGAGTTCCGCCTCCCATTTGGCTCGAAAACAGCCATAATCGCGATTGGTATTTAGGTATTGACTGGAGCGATCGCGGCCTCTCGGCCAGCCTCAGTTGTGCCTATACTGGGACCGAGTATTGGCTAGGATGGCAACTTGAGGGAGAACGACAGCCGTTATTTGATTTACCGGCCATCGCCCGACAGCAGCCGGACTCAGCCATGGCCAAGGTCCTAGAAACCGCTCCCTCCGAGACAATCGCCCTTCCCACTTGGCGAGTGGGCCTAGAAACGCGATCGCTCAATGACGGAATTATCTTTGATGAATTTGAACAAGTCTTGGGGATTATGATTCCCTGGCGGAGTCGTCGCGGTGGATTAGAACCGATCTTGGGGCGATCGCTCGACTACGACTTACCCCTCGTCAGTAGTCGCGACATCCTCACTCGCCTCTTTAAGCAACTCAAAACCGCCCAACTCTATCACCCCGGAGGACAAAAACGGGCCGCCGATTTACCTCCATTGAGCGAACTCATCCCCAAATTGGGCGGTGTGATCATTCGCGAGGGAGTCTCTAGTAACGATGCCTTTCGCTTCAATGTCCGCGAAGCCGCTCTACAAGCCGGATTAGTTCCCCGTCCCGATCGCATTGGCTTCTGTGCAGCTCCCCTAGCGGTGTTGCTGTCAGCCCTGGATGCGTCGTCAATGGAGTTAGAATCCGACTCAAATTCCCATTCAGAACCCGAGATCTCATCACCGCCAACCCAGTCCCCCAGCCCATCCTGGGGCGTGGATCCTCAGGAACGGGGGAGTACCCTAGTTATGGTAGTTGGAGCCAGGGCAATATCCCTGGCCCCCTTCCAACTCAACTCAGAATCCGCCAATCAGCTTCGGGTTCCCCTCGGCCAGCGAGAAATCGCCTATGGCCATCGTGACTTAGCCGATGATCTCTTAATTCAGTTGATGTTAACTCCCCATCCTGACTGGTGTCATGAGCTGGGGGTGATGGAATTGCAGCAGTTTCCCCGCTGTGGGGCCGCCGATCGCCCACGTCGCATCGCCTTGCAACAATGGCTCGATGCTGATGAGGAACGTCAGGCGGCCCGGGAACTGGCTCGTCAGGTGTTGGCGGCCTTGCAACTGGGCGATCGCACTGATTTTGAACTGGCGGGCCATTGGCGACGAATTCACCGCCACCAGTTGGATGAGACGGTGTTAGTTCCCTTTTTTGAGCAACTTAACCAAGATTTCAATCAGTTTTTGAGTGAATTGGGACTCTCTAGCCAAGGAATTTCCCGTGTTCTCCTCAGCGGCGACTCAGCCAACGGACTCCTCGATATTGCCCCCTGGCTCAACCATAAACTGCCCAACGCTGTTATCGTCACCCAATCTCCCCCCTCCGCTTTATCAGCCGTCACAGCTCGCAACACCCCGATTGCAACCGGGTTAGCCCAATTTCTCCACTATCCCCTCCATGGCTGCGATGGGGGACAGCAGTATAGTGATTTCTTCTTGTTACAGGAACTCCTCGAAACAGTCCCAGATCAGCCTCTTTCTCGTCAGGAGGCGATCGCCCGCTTGGAACTACGAGGGATTCACGTCGGCGGAATTGAGTCTCGCATTGTCGCCTTGTTACACAACCAACTCCCCCCAGGCCTGATCCCCACTCCACCCGACGAGGAATGGCTCACCCCGGAATCACGGCAGGTTCCCTTTTATGAGAAACTCACCGCAACCCCCCTATTCGAGTTCTTCCCGGAGTCGAAAACCTATCAGATTCATCGTCCCCTAGCCCGACAGCTTCTGCAATATCTCCACCGCCTCACCGCAGAAACTCGCCAATCCTTTCGTGAACCCCTCTCGTTGCATCAGTCAACGGTAGAGGCTTGAGATCTAACACGTTAGAGGTCTCATCCCGTACTATATGATAAATTGAGGTCTTTCTATCATCTTGCCGAATCCATGTCTTCATCGTCTGACCCGATACCAAATGATCGCCATGATGATATCTTGGCGAAAGAGCAAGCCTTTCACGATCGCTGGGCCGCCGGAATTGATGTCGATGGGATTCAGGTAGAAGACTACTTTGAAGCCTGTACTGCCCCGGAAAACCGCTTTATTCTTAAACAGTTGGGCAATGTTCACGGCAAACGCCTCTTAGATGTGGGTTGCGGGGCGGGCGAAAATAGTGTGTACTTCGGCACTCGTGGGGCTAAATGTGTCGCCAGTGATTACTCACCGGGAATGGTGGAGGTCGCCCTAAAACTTGCCGAACAGAATGGGGTTCAAGTAGAAGGAAAGGTCATCAACGCGATGGATATTGACTATCCTGATGATAGTTTTGATATTGTCTATGCGGCGAATCTCTTGCATCATATTCCCAACCCTATGATTGCCATTCAAGAGATGCAGCGAGTTCTCAAACCGGGGGGAAAAATGTGTTTTTGGGACCCGTTGCGTCATAATCCGGTGATTAACGTCTATCGACGCATGGCTACCGATGTTCGCACTGAGGATGAAACGCCCCTGCATATCAATATCGTTAAAGAGATTGAACCCCTCTTTTCAGAAACTCGTTATAACACCTTTTGGTTGGCAACGTTATGGATTTTCCTTCAGTTTTATTTAATTGAACGAGTGCATCCCAATGAGGAACGCTATTGGAAGAAAATCATTAAAGAACAGCAGCGGTTGAAGCCTATTTATACTCGTTTGGAACGCGGCGATCGCCTTCTCAAAAAAATTCCTGGCATGAAGCGAATGGCTTGGAATATCGCGGTTGTGGCAATAAAATAATACCCAAAATTAACGCCAGATTTTGATAAGCTCTGATGGCTTCTCCCCTCTATTCCGTAGTAATTCCCGTGTTTAATGAGGAGGATAATCTCCCCGAGTTAGTGCAGCGATTAACAGCAGTAACCGAGGCAGTGGGGCAACCTTATGAGGTTTTGTTTGTCGATGATGGCAGTGGCGATCGCACTCTCGAACTTCTCCGCCATTATCAGACACAAAACCCCCAATTTCGCTATCTCAGTTTTGCCCGTAATTTTGGTCATCAAGTTGCTGTCACCGGGGGCTTAAACTTCGTCTCTGGAAAAGCTGTGATTGTCATGGATGCCGATTTACAAGATCCCCCTGAACTTATCCCCGAGTTACTGGAAAAATGGCAACAGGGCTATCACGTGATTTACGCCCAACGCATCGCCCGTCATCAAGATCCTTGGCTAAAACGGTTGCTGGCTTATGGCTTTTATCGCGTTTTACGACGCTTAGCCGATGTGGCGATTCCCACGGATTCTGGGGATTTTTGTTTAATGGATCAACAGGTGGTGGATTTACTCAATTCTATGCCCGAACGCAATCGCTATATTCGTGGCTTACGGGCCTGGGTGGGGTTTCGTCAAACCTCACTTCAGTTTAAGCGAGATCCTCGCTTCGCCGGTGATGTGAAATATACCTTTCGTAAGTCTCTGTCTTTGGCGATTGATGGGATTATGTCCTTTTCTAAGGTTCCCCTACGCTTCGCCACTTATCTCGGCCTCTTAGCTGCCGGAATTGCCGTGATCATGGTGTTTGCGGTTCTCTATTGGCGGTTATTCTATCCTGACTCGCCACTAATTGGGGCAACGATTATCACTATTGCAATTTTCTTTTTAGGGGCGGTTCAACTCGTCTGTATTGGTATTTTAGGGGAATATATTGGTCGTATTTACGAAGAAGTGAAAGGGCGACCGTTATATACCATCAAAGAATTATCGATTAAACCCTAAATTGGTTTTCTGAAACCCTAAACCCCAACTTTCATCAATTCTTGATTATCCATCCTCCCTGCCCCTGTTTCGTTGTCCAGACTAACGGTAAAATGGAGGGAGCCTACTTAATTTTAATGATATATCCCCTGTCCTCTGTCAACAGTTCGTTATCAAAGTTTATGAAAAAAACAGAACTCTTAAAACAAGTGGATGAATTAGCCCGAGAATGCGAAAACGTCACCACTCTCATCCATCAACTGCAACTTCCCCATATTAACGAACGTCAGCGATCGCGGATTCTCACCGAACTCCTGGCCGCGTCCATCCATCTCAACCAACAATGTAACGCAGACTTTCAGAAACTCGTAGCCCGAGAGATTGAATCCCTCAACGGTTGACTCATTCTTAACAGCCAGAAACAACGAAAGAGGCTGTCTGAAGACAACCTCTTTCCGATAAACTAGAGTCTATCCTGTGAACTGGGGCGGAAGGATTCGAACCTCCGAATGGCGGGACCAAAACCCGCTGCCTTACCACTTGGCGACGCCCCAACGAGTCAGCGATAACTATACTAACAACGCCACCAGGGGATGTCAAGGGTTTCGCCGATTTTTTTTGCTATCTTGGGGAGGCGTCAGCTAAAACCCTTGTGTTCTGGGAGTTTCACGGATGTCATCATTACTTAATTTATTGCAGTTAACCAGTCCAGGCCTGCCCCTGGGGGCCTATAACTACTCTGAGGGACTAGAAACCCTGGTTGAACAGCAACGAATTGGGGACGCAGCCCAACTGGGGAGTTGGTTAGAGATGGAGTTGCAGTTTGGGGCGATCGCCGTCGAAGGGGCTATCCTGGTACGAGCCTATCACGCCCTAACCCACTCTGACCTCGACACATTAGTCTATTGGAACCATTGGCTAACCGCCAGTCGCGACAGCCGGGAACTGCAACAGCAAAGTTGGCAGATGGGCAATTCCTTGCTGCGTCTCTTGGCCGATTTATTAACGGATTTAGAGGACATTTCGCCGCAACTCCCCGATTTAGCCACCTGTCGCCGGGAACTAGCCCCCAATTGTAATCTAGCCATTGCCTACGCCTTGGCGGTGGCCCATTGGAAAATCCCCTTAGAAGATGCCATACTGGGCTATCTGCACAGTTGGAGCAGTAATCTGATTGGAGCCGGTGTTAAATTGATTCCTCTGGGACAAACCAGCGGACAGCGGCTAATTCGGCAACTTCACCCCGTTTTAGAGGCGAGTTCTCAGCGTCTCCTCAGTTTGGGCGATGAGGACTTATTCGCCTGTACTTGGGGGGCGAGTCTGGCCAGTATGCAGCATGAAACCCTCTACAGCCGTCTCTTTCGCAGTTAATCAAGAGATAATGACAGGGTTATAGCAATCTTCGATTGCCTGATTGACACTCTGAGTTGAGAGAATCCCTTGCCTCTTGCCTCTTGCCATCCCCTCTTGGGAGGGGTTAGGGGTGGGTTATGCCTCTTGCCTTCTTGTACCCTATTTTTTGTCCTATTCAGGCGAACTTTTGTGATATGACTCCTTTACGTGTTGGAATCGCCGGGCCAGTGGGTTCAGGGAAAACGGCCCTCGTCGATGCCCTCTGTAAGCGATTGCGGGGGGATTTAGAGTTAGCTGTAGTCACCAATGACATCTACACTCAGGAAGATGCCCAGTTTTTGGTGAAGTCTCAGGCCTTAGCAGGCGATCGCATCCTGGGCGTAGAAACCGGCGGCTGTCCCCATACGGCGATTCGCGAAGATGCGTCATTGAACTTAGCGGCTGTCGAACAACTCGAACTCAAGTTCAATCCCCTAGATATCCTATTTGTCGAAAGTGGCGGCGACAATTTGGCGGCCACCTTTAGCCCCGAATTAGTGGATTTAACCCTTTATGTGATTGATGTTTCCGCCGGGGACAAAATTCCCCGCAAAGGCGGCCCCGGAATCACGAAATCGGATTTGTTGGTGATTAACAAAATTGACCTGGCCCCCTATGTTGGGGCAGACTTAGGGGTTATGGAACGAGATGCGGCCAAAATGCGAGGAGAACGTCCCTTTGTCTTCACCAATCTCAAAACCCAACAGGGCCTCGATGAGATTGAAGTCTTTGTGCGATCGCATCTCTGTTAAGTCGCGACGTCTATTATCGCAATTAAAGATTGCCCAATTAACACTCCAAGCTGAGAAAAAATTCCCAAACTGTTGCCTATTGCCCTCTTCCCCCTGTTCCCTGTTCCCTGTTCCCTGTTCCCTATTCCCTATTCCCTTCTTATGACCACTCCCTGGCAAGGTCAACTCAAACTCAGCTACGCCAAACAGGGTGATATCACCCGCGTGGTGGATTCCTATAGCCAGTCTCCCCTCAAACTGCAACGGAGTTTCCATCCCGACGGCAAAACCTGTCAAAGTCTGATTCTCCATACCGCTGGGGGAATTGTCGGCGGCGATCGCCTCAGCCAAGAGATTACCCTCCATCCCCACGCCGAAGCCAGCCTCACCACCGTCTCGGCCAGTAAACTCTATCGCAGCAACGGCCCCGAATCTCAACAAACCCTGACCATCTCCCTAGATCACGATGCCTATTTGGAGTATATTCCCCGTGAAAGCATCGTCTTTGATGGAGCGAAGTTTCAGCAACAGGTGCGAGTCAACTTGGAAGAAAACGCCGTTTGGCTGGGGTGGGAGTTGCTGCGATTTGGGCGAACGGCCCGAGGTGAACGGTTCAACAGCGGCTACTGGCGATCGCAAACGGAAGTCTGGCAAAACGGCATTCCCCTCTGGATTGATCGCCAACATCTCGACGGCGGTTCCCCTCTCTTGGATGCCCCCAATGGCTTAAATAGCCAGCCAGTAGTGGGAACCCTAGCCTGGATGGGCCAGGCCGTTTCCCCGGAGATTATCGACAAAGTCCGTCATCTCTGGCAACAGCGAGAGATTGAAGGAGAAATTGCCCTTTCCTGTCGCCAATCTGGGGTAATATGCCGGTATCGGGGGCGATCGACCCATAAGGCCACTGCCGCTTTCCTGGATTTATGGCAACTGCTACGTCAATCTCAAGGCGATCGCCCCGTCACGATTCCCCGTATTTGGTCCTATTAATGTCCCCGAGGGCGTACTCTCTATGCAACTGTCTCCCCAAGAAAAAGATAAACTGCTCATTTTTACAGCAGCGTTATTAGCTGAACGCCGCAAAGCCAAAGGCTTAAAACTCAACCATCCTGAAGCGGTAGCCTATATTACAGCGGGGATTTTAGAGGGGGCCAGAGAGGGGCGATCGGTTGCCGAGTTAATGCAGTTTGGCAAAACGTTATTATCCCGTGATGATGTCATGGATGGCATCGCCGAAATGGTCACAGAAGTACAAGTTGAGGCCACCTTTCCCGATGGGACAAAATTAGTCACCGTTCACGACCCCATTATTTAACAAATTCTATCCGTAAATCTTAATTTGGGCGACCCAAACTGTTGCCTAAACTGCAAAAACATCAGGAGAAGCCCTAATGATTCCCGGAGAACTATTACCCCTAGACGGTGAAATCGAACTCAACGCCGACCGCCCAAAATTGACAATTACCGTCGCCAACAGTGGCGATCGCCCCGTCCAAGTTGGCTCTCATTTTCACTTTTTTGAAGTCAACGCCGCCCTCAATTTTGACCGCGACCAAACCCGAGGAATGCGTCTCAACATTCCCGCCGGAACCGCCGTCCGCTTTGAACCGGGAGATGAGAAAGAGGTAGAGTTAGTCACCCTCGCCGGAACCCGTGAAATCTACGGATTCAATGGTTTAATCAACGGTTTACTAGACAAAAAATCAGACGAAAACGACAGCAAAGACAAGAAAAAGTCCAAAAAAGACAAGAAGAAGAAAAAGAAAAAATAACCCTCCCTCCCCTCCTAATAACCTCCAAACCGGCACGTTCCGGCGCGTTCCGGCAAGTTTAAACCAAGTCGTCAAAGCCCAAAATCAAACAATACCAGAACACACCCCACCCCTTCCTGACTTCTAATCACTATTAACTATTCACTATTAACTATTCACTAACAAAAATGGCTTACTTCATGAATCGCCGCGCCTACGCTGAAACCTTTGGTCCCACTGTGGGCGATCGCCTCCGCTTAGCCGATACTGACATTATTATCGAAGTTGAACAAGACTATACCACCTATGGCGACGAAGTCAAATTTGGCGGAGGAAAAGTCATCCGAGATGGCATGGGACAATCCCCCATTTCTCGCGACGAAGGTGCCGTAGATGTGGTAATTACCAACGCCCTCATTCTCGATTGGTGGGGCATTGTTAAAGCCGACATTGGCATTAAAGACGGCAAAATTTGCAAAATTGGTAAAGCGGGAAACCCTCATATTCAAGACAACGTTGATATTATTATTGGTCCCGCGACCGAGGCGATCGCCGCTGAAGGTTGTATCGTCACCGCTGGGGGAATTGACAGTCACATTCACTTTATTTGTCCGCAACAAATTGAGACGGCGATCGCCTCAGGAATCACGACCATGATTGGCGGCGGAACCGGCCCAACCACCGGAACCAACGCCACCACTTGCACCCCCGGTTCCTGGAACATCCAGCGGATGCTACAAGCCGCCGACGCCTTCCCCGTTAATCTCGGCTTTATGGGGAAAGGGAACAGTTCCCAAAAACGGGGATTAGTCGAACAAGTCTTAGCCGGGGTTGTGGGGTTAAAACTCCATGAAGACTGGGGAACCACTCCCGCCGCCATTGACACTTGTCTCAGCGTCGCCGACGAGTATGACGTACAAGTCGCGATTCACACCGACACCCTCAACGAAGCCGGGTTTGTGGAAAACACCATCGCCGCCTTCAAGAATCGGGCCATTCATACCTATCATACCGAGGGGGCTGGGGGCGGTCATGCCCCAGATATCATCAAAGTCTGTGGGGTGGCCAATGTTCTCCCGTCTTCGACGAATCCCACCCGGCCCTATACGGTGAACACCTTAGAAGAACATCTGGATATGTTGATGGTGTGTCACCACCTCGATCGCAACATTCCCGAAGATGTGGCCTTTGCCGAGTCTCGGATTCGCCGGGAAACCATCGCCGCTGAGGATATTTTGCATGATTTGGGGGCGTTTAGTATTATTTCCTCCGATTCCCAAGCCATGGGACGGGTTGGGGAGAATATCATCCGGACTTGGCAGACGGCCCATAAGATGAAAGTGCAGCGGGGGCCGTTAGGGGAGGACTGCGATCGCCATGACAATTTGCGGGCCAAACGCTATGTGGCCAAGTACACGATTAATCCGGCGATCGTCCATGGGATTTCTAATCATGTGGGTTCCGTTGAAACGGGGAAACTCGCGGATTTATGTCTCTGGAAACCGGCTATGTTTGGGGTGAAGCCGGAGTTAGTCATTAAAGGGGGGATGATTGCTTGGGCTCAGATGGGGGATGCCAATGCCAGTATTCCTACGCCGCAGCCGGTCCATATGCGGCCTATGTTTGGCAGTTATGGGGGGGCGATCGCGGCCACGTCAGTCACCTTTGTCTCCCAAGTGGCGGTTGAGGCGGAGGTTGGCCGTCAACTGGGGTTACGCAAACCCACCCTGGCAGTATCGAACACTCGCCAGATTAGCAAAGCGGATTTGAAGTTGAATAATGCTTTACCCCAGATTGAGGTTGATCCCGAAACCTATGAGGTTCGGGCCGATGGGGAGTTATTAACCTGTGAACCGGCGGAGAGTTTACCCATGGCCCAACGCTATTTCTTGTTTTAAGGGTTCGGGGAGTTATAGGGGCGAAAAATTGACTCCTGGGAGGGATTAGGGGGGCTATGCTCCTACAACAACGGATATCATCTACTATCAATAAACGTGGAGGTTAAATCATGACGTTACAGGAAATTCTTCAAGCGGTAGATGGCTTGTCGGTGGATGAGCAGACTGCACTCTTGAATGCACTTCAGGTGAAGTTGTCAGAAACAACTCAGAACGACCAATTTGATAAGAACCGTGGCGAACGTTTTTGGCAAGGGGTTCTGAATTTCCGAGCGGTCATTGAGCGAGAAGGGCTTGTCTATACGGAGGATGACTTTGCTGATATTAGGGATCGCAGCCCAGGTCGGGAGATTGAACTGTGAGCATTCAATTTTTGCTGGATTCTAATATTCTTTCTGAGCCAAGCCGTCCTGTCCCAAATCGGCACGTTTTAAGCAAGCTAACACGATATCAAGCTGAGGTGGGAGTAGCCAGCGTAGTTGTTCACGAACTTCTTTATGGGTGTTGGCGTTTACCTTCTTTGTGATATTGTATAACTTATAGCTTTAACGCCTGATGAATTGCACAAGCTACTTGATAACCTAACGGCGGAGGAACGGCATTACCAATTTGCCCCAATGCCATATAAACTGCTCCAGAAAACTGCCAAGATTCCGGAAATCCTTGCAAAATTGCACAATCAGCAACAGAGAGACGAAAGTGCTTATTTTGGGTAACAAATAATCTAGCATTTTCCCGATTAGCTGCTACACCATTGGGCCAAATTTCGAGGGTTCTCCAGAGTTTTTGAGCCGAAGAACTATTTAAAATTGAGGTGGTATGACGGGTGCCGGTTAAACCACTGCGAAGGGTTGGGGCTAGAGCGTCAACACCAATATCTGGGAGTCCTAACGCTTCTCTTACTCCCAAACAAGGCTTTGATTGGGGATGGTCTAATTCAAATAAATTGAGTTGTTCTGGAGAGTATGCACTTGTTGTCTGATGACGCTTTATAACTAGATGTTCCCAGGTATAAACTGGCTCAGGTTTTACAAATTTATTAAAAGAGTTTCTGTCTTTGAAGCCAACAAAAAAGACACGCTTTCTCGATTGAGGAATACCAAAATCTGGTGCATATAACGTAATTTGCAGTACGTTATATTGTTTTAAGAGTGGTTTTTGTATTTCGTTAAAAACATAGTCATTAAATTTTTTGCTCGACAATGCCGAAACATTTTCTGCCACAAAAGCAGAAGGTCGAATTTCCAATATAGCCCGCACAAACTCAGGAAACATATCTCGTTCATCCCCTTTTCCCTGCTGTCTTCCCGCAATTGAAAACGGCTGACAGGGAGGGCCGCCGTGGACTACATCGACCTGATTCCGATAGATTGTCCAATCGACTTGTCGAACATCACCTGATTTTCCTGAAAATACAGTCCAGTTTGACCGATTCTGTTTTAGGGTTTTTCCAGCATCTTCTAAGACTTCATAAGAGGCAATATGGTCAAATCCGGCTCGCTCAAATCCCAAGTCTAAGCCACCTCCACCACTGAATAAAGAGAGCGATCGCAAGCCATGTTTAGGTAATTGCGGCATTAAATCTTCAGGGTTTAAGTTAGGGTGGTTAATCTCATGAACAGGAGTTAACCCCTCCCCGCGCATCGCTTTGGCTTTGGCTTGACTCGATGCTTTTGAGGTTTGGCGATATTTTTCTCGTTCTGCGTCCGTTAGATTCCAACCTTGATAGGATGACACCATAGATAATGCTTGATTATTTGGCTTGAGAATTTTGGGTCTTATTGGGCGATCGCTCGATTTGGCGAATATCATTAAAACACCGTTATTCTACCATATTCATGAATCGGTCAAACTGGGTCATGAAAGAGAATGTAGAACGATAACCTTTCAACAGATAATCCAGTCGATTGAAGCATTATCTGATGAGGAGCAAGAACGTCTGTTTGAAGTGCTCTACAAGCGCCGGATTGAAACACGGCGCAGTGATAGGTCAGTCTTTCTCTAGTTTAGAGTCATCCAAGCCTTGATCGAGGTGGCTCAAGTCCCATTCTTGGGCCTCGCTGAGAGACTGAATTGGGATCTCAACCAAGGTTACTCCTCCTGTAGTAAGCGTTTTAGTGAGCGTTTTGGCGTTGGGTTAGGTCTTCTTCACGGTATCGTAGAGGAGCCTGAGAGGGTTGACAGCTACTGCTGAGGGGAGTTCGGTGGATTGAACTGTTTTTTGAGGTCTCGCCAGTCACCCCCTTCAATCTTGCAATTGTTAAGCAATTTCAATCTATATAGAGTTTTATAGGATCATTGGTCTTGTCAAGAGACATTGCTAGAAATAGATGGTAGTTTCGAGGTACAGCAAACGTCGGATGTCAGGTCGCTAGAAGTTCACACGCTATTTCACCAGAGGCTTGTTTAACCTGAGTTTCGCGCTTTCGTTTCGTTTGGGCTTTAAATTACTCAATAGGTTTCGAGGTTTATTATGTTAACCCGACTCTTGCGTGACTCGGTCTTGCCCACAGCCTGTTTTCTAGGAACGTTAGCCGTTTTCTCCCCTCAAGCGACGGCCAACCAAACCCAGGCCCAGTGTGTTCCGATCGGCCAAGGTGAATTTGAAACGGTGATGCAGCAAGGATCTAGTCGTGCGACATTGATTCGCTGGACTCATCGTGGTTCTGCCTATTTTGGGGGTCAGTACACCCCTGAAGGGCGCTGTCGGGCGGTTACTCAGCGTTTGAGTCAAGCTATGGCTCAGAATGGGGGAAGGCTCGGCAACTTACTCCTAACCAATGGCATGGTGAATAATGAAACGGTGATTTGTGCCTTAGGCCCCATGGAAACCGCCTGCACCTCTGGGAATATGCTCTTTACCCTGAAACCGGAAAATGCTTATCGGGCCGGGCAAATTCTGGGTCAACTCTTACAAATTAGCCGCTATGGTGGTGCAGCCGGTTTTATTACCGAAACGGAGGGTCAAACCTATGTGAACCTCGGAGATTGGGCAGATCAGGCCTTGGTGGACAGTGGAGACACTACTCCCGACTCACCCGCTCCTGAGTCTACGGTTGCTCCTGAACCGTCTCCCCAAGAGAATCCTGTTGTGCAGCCTGACAATTCCGGCGGTTCCATGTTTTAAGGACTGATGGTGAGATTACAGATACCAATGTTAGGGGTGGGGATGTTGCTGTTGTCGTTTTCGGCTAGCTTGTCTCACCCCAATCCTCCCCAGTTTCCTCCCTTAGAGAGCAATCAGACGGCTCAAGTTCCTGGCGAGACGAACTCGGTTCGGGAACTGGCCCGTCTGGTGACGGTGCGGCTGTTACTTCCGGGGGATTCGGGATCTGGGGTGATTGTAGGCCGGGAGGGCGATCGCTATACTCTCTTGACCAATTGGCACGTGGTGATGACGGCCCAGGACCAGGATATTTCGGTGTTAACGCCTGATGGGCGGACTCATTCCGGGCGGGTTTTGCCCCCTTATCAGTTGGGGAATCGGGATCTAGCTCGGGTGGCGTTCTCTAGTTCCCAGTCTTATCAAGTGGCGGAGGTGGGGGAGGCTCACGAGCTGTCGGTGGGCGATCGCGTCTACGCGGCGGGCTATCCGGCTCGGGTCTTTGAGCGGCAGGGCGATCGATCGCATCATCAGCAGCCAAGAAACCCGAGATTGGGGGCTGCGTGCATTTCGCGTGACTGAGGGTGTGATTGGTTTAATTCCCAATCGCGTCTTTCAGGGTGGCTATCAACTCGGATATACCAATGACGTCAGTGGGGGGATGAGTGGTGGTCCGGTGTTAAATGCTCAGGGTCAGTTGATTGGACTTAATGGTATGTTGAGTTACCCCTTTTTGGGGATTCGCGCCTTTGTCTTTGAAGATGGTAGCCTCCCGAGTCAGGAGGAATTTTTGCAGATGGAACGCCTGAGTTGGGCGGTTCCAATGCAGAGACTCCCATCGGCAACATCGACCCCAGTCGCGCCTAATCCATCTCCCAGACAGCCGTTACCGCCACCTACACCGCCCGCCCCGACGACTGAGCAACCGTTACCTTTGGTGTTTTGATCATGTTTTCTTTTGTCTATCCGTCCAAGTGGATCGCTTGTTGTACCACCGCGAGTCTTGGGGTGGGGTTGGCGACGGTGATGGTTCCGAGAGCGGCGATCGCCTTTGATAGTCGCTTGGCGGAAAACGTTACGGTACAAATTAATGGCCATGACTTTATCGGCGGAAGTGGGGTGATTGTGGGCCAGGAGGGCGATCGCTATTGGGTGTTGACGGCATTACACGTGGTCTGCGACTCCATAGAGGGTCAAGAACAGGTTACCTGTCGGGAAGATATTGCTCAATACCGTCGCTATCATATCCGCACGGCATCGGGCCAGGAATATGAAATGACCGATATCCAGCAGCTCCAGCAAACCTTGAACGATCCGGATTTGGCTCTGGTTCAATTTGAGAGTTCTCGGGATTACCCTCTGGCTACTCTGGGGGATTCGGATCAGGCGCAACTGGCGTCATCGATTTTTGTGGCTGGCTTCCCGGTTGCATTTGACAGAGAGGGAGCCGATCGTGATTTTTATCTAACCACGGGAACGTTTTCGGCTCGACGACAAGAGGCAGAGGGAGGTTATACCTTGGTCCATACTGCCATTAGCAGAATCGGGATGAGTGGAGGTCCTATATTTGATAGTGACACTCGTGTGATAGGGATTCATGGCACTGGTGGGATGGAAGTCGGTGGCCAGGTCACCATCGAGACAGGGACGCAGCAGACAAATCGTACAGAGACGGAGCAGACAAATCGTACAGAGACGGAGCAGACAAATCGTACAGTTCAAGTTATGGAGGTTATAACTAAATCCGGCTTTAATGGGGGGGTTCCCATTGCTAGTTTTATGCAGTTGCGCCAGACTCAGCAGGTGCAAGTCCCCAATCTCAGTCAGGACAATGCTCCCCCGAGTGAGGCTCCGGCGAACATTGCTAATCCTCAGACGGCGGAAGATTATCAAACCAGTGGCACGATTGAGGCTTATGAGGGGAATCTTCATTCGGCTCAGGAACGTTTCAATCAAGCCTTGGCGATGGACCCCAATCTTGAGGGATTGGGGCGGCTTCATGTGCAACAGGGGAATCTCTATTTTGCTCAGGGAGACTATCAGGGAGCCATCGCTGAGTTTACGGCGGCGATTGAGGCCGAGGATGAGTCGGGGATGGCCTATACCAATCGGGCCGTGGCATGGATTCAACTGCGAGATTATGCTGCTGCGATTGAGGATTTGACGGCGGCGATCGCCAATGGGGAGTATGATGCGCGCACCCACTATAATCGCGGCGTGGCTTATGCTCGTCAGGGAAATCTCCAGGCGGCTGAGCAGGACTATACGCGGGCGATTCAACTCGATTCTAACTTTGCCGCGCCGTTGAATGCCCGAGGTAATTTGGCCTTGGATGAGGGGAATTTTGAGGCGGCGTTGGAGGATTATGAACGGGCCATCGCCGCTAATCCCAATTTTGCGGATGCGTACAACAATCGTGGCACGGTTTATCTTAAATGTCAAAAGAAGACTCCCGTTAGAGCCGAAGGCTTAGCGGTGAGATGAATTTTGACTAAAAATATGTGGTAGAATCGTGGAGCCAACGC
>HotLOscill_hetero_coDRAFT_1000302_pt1 | contig 25402 bp, 22 predicted proteins | sample HotLakmetagenome_2_FD_10650 | JGI IMG/M metagenome (IMG submission 10650)
CCTCTTGCCTTCCCCTCCTGGGAGGGGCAGGGGTGGGTTATGCCTCTTGCCTCTTGCCTCTTGCCTCTTGCCTCTTGCCTCTTGCCTCTTGCCTCTTGCCTTCTTTTCCCAAGTTTTTTTGTCCTATTCAGACCAATTTTTGCTATATAATCGGGGTATGAGTTCATGGCAACGGCAATGATTGCATCTTCCGACTTCCCCCTCACTCAAGAAGAGTATCTGCACCTTGAATCCACCAGTCAGATTAAACATGAATATCTCCATGGTGATGTCTATCCTATGGCCGGCGCGAGCGATCGCCATGTCACGATTGCCTTAAATTTAGCCATGATGCTGCGTAATCATGTGCGAGAACGTGGCTGTCGGGTGTATATGTCGGACATGAAAGTGCGGGTGGCACAGCGTAATAGTTTCTTCTACCCTGATGTGTTTGTGACTTGTGAACCTCGGGATAGTCAAACCACTCACTATAAACGGTTTCCCACGTTAATTGTTGAGGTATTTTCTCCTTCTACGGAAGCATTCGACCGAGGTGAGAAGTTTGCCGCGTATCAAGGTTTAGATAGCTTGCAAGACTATGTGTTAGTCAATACCCATAAAGAACGAGTGGAGACCTTTCAGCGGGGCGAAGATGGGGTGTGGACGTTGCAAAGTTATACCCCAATAGATGGGGAATTTGAGTTAAACAGTCTTCAGTTTCAGGGAAGTTTTGAGGCGTTGTATGAGGATGTGGTTCTGGATGCGGACTCATCGGCTCCGATTTGATAGGATATAGGAGTTGACCTCGGAGGTCAGGGCGATCGCCAGGGGTTATGCTTAGGATAATCTGGTAGATGTCCATCTTCTCGTAGTTCTTGCCCTAGGGTTTAGATGAATCAAACAATCCTGTTATGACTAAAACCTTAAACTTTCCCCTAATTTCTTGGCTTCAGTCAATCACCCGAGTTCCTATAGAGTTAGGAACTCGCAAACTCCTTATCAGACTCATTAACCTATATCAAACCCACATCTCACCCCGAAAAGGCTACTCCTGTGCTTATCGAATTTTGCACCAGGACGAGTCCTGCTCTTGTTATGTTAAAAACAGCCTCTTGGAGACGGACTTGATGACCGCCATTTCTCGTTCAAGACGGCGATTTCGGGATTGTCATGAGGCAGCCAAGATTTTACAAAATATAAACAAGACGTGCCAAGATGCACAACCAACACTCTCCGTCCAGTATGGTCAAAAACCGTTCAAACACTATCCTCGCCGCACGTTTCTATCTTATAGTATCTCTGGATTTCTAGTGTCATTTTGCTCAGATAAAGATAACCAGGCACAATGCTGTAGTTTTTGTTCTCAATCTATTTGTGGATTGGTATTTTCTCCGAGTCAGGAAGAGCCAGATATCGAAGAACAGGATTGTGATGTGGAGACGGAAGAAGACTGTTTGGAGGAGGAGATTGAGGAGGTTGAGGAGCGTTGATTTCGGTTCTTCTGACTTTTTTCTGACTACCTCATCCTGAAATCTTCAAACCTTGTTGAACAATTTTTTGATTGATTCCTTGAAGCAGAGTTTGACCAATCCCTTACCGAATATGTGTTAATCAATACCCATAAAGAACGAGTGGAGACCTTTCGGCGGGGCGAAGATGGGGTGTGGACGTTGCAAAGTTACACCCCAATGGATGGGATGTTTGAGTTAAACAGTCTTCGGTTTCAGGGAAGTTTTGAGGCGTTGTATGAGGATGTGGTTTTGGAGGACGAAACAGCAAGTGCTGAGGATTCTGTTGGTTAGAATCGCTCAACAAATAACTCAAACCCTGGTAGGACATCTTCACCACTGAGTTGGCTGGGAAGGGAGCGAATTTCTGGGGGTTGACCGAGGCGATAGATTTCTAGTTGTTGGTCTTGGGGGTTGAAAAGCCAGCCTAGGCGCACTCCTGCATCCAGGTATTCTTGCATTTTATCCTGGAGCATGGGCAGGCGATCGCTCGGCGATCGCAGTTCCATGACAAAATCGGGGGCAATGGGGGGAAATTTCCGCCGTTGTTCTGGGGTCAGTTGTTGCCAACGGGATAACTCAATCCAGGCCGCATCAGGAGACCGTCGTCCTCCATTGGGAAGCTGAAATAGGGTTGAGGAACTAAACACTTTGCCGAGTTGAGTTTGCCGGTTCCAAATCCCCAGGTCAATGCCAAATTCTAGCTCTCGATTCCCACTTTCTCCACCAATGGGGGGCATAATGATTAAAGTTCCTGTGGCACTTTGTTCAATAATGAGGTCAGGGTTATTGAAACAGAGTTGTTCAAACTGGTCATCGGTTAGATGGAGTTGCTCAAGGTCAAGGGTGAGAGGTGAAATCAGGGCTGTCATGGGGTTAGCTCCTGGGGTGAGAGCAAGGGAGGACATTGGGCTTGTTTTTAATATACTGCTAAAAAACTTGGAATAGATATCAAATTGATGTTGGGCAACCGAGGGATTTGCTAGGATGAATGGGTTGACAAAGCGGGTGGAACCATGTCTGAAAATGTGACTCAACCTCAGGGGTTTGAGCCGGGGGTGGACTGGACTCCCCCGATGCCACCGACGGACTTAATCTTTGACGACGGAGAACCCTTGGAAACTCATCGCCATCGGATTGCCATGAATGTCCTCATTGCCTCGGCTCATGGGGCATTGACGGGGCGGGAGGACTATTTTACGGGGGGCAATATGTTCGTCTATTTCAGTAGCGAACAAGCCCGAAATCGGGACTTTCGGGGACCTGATTTTTTTGTGGTCTTGGATGTGGACCCCAATCGGGAGCGTCAGGGTTGGGTAGTTTGGGAAGAGGGAGGCCGTTATCCTGATGTGATTGTGGAGTTGACCTCTGGGTCAACGGCGCGGGAGGATTATGGGCGTAAGAAGGAGATTTATGAGCGGGTATTTCGGACTCGGGACTATTTTGTCTATCATCCCTTTGACTCCCAGTCGTTGCAGGGTTGGCATTTGGGGGGACGGGGGTATGAGGAACTCCCGAGGGGCGATCGCGGTTGGTTGTGGTGTGATACGCTCGGCGTTTGGTTGGGGGTTGAGGAGGGGACGGTGCAACGGGAAACCGCCCCCTGGTTACGGTTGTTTAGGCCCGATGGGAGTCTGATTCTGTTGCCGGAGGAGGAGGCACAGCGGGAACATCAGCGGGCTGAGGCGGAACGACAGCGGGCTGAGGCGGAACGACAGCGGGCTGAGGCGGAACATCGGCGAGCCGAGATGGAACGGCAGCGGGCCGAGGCCGCCTTGGCGGAGGTGGAACGTTTGAAAGCGCAACTGGGGCAAGAACCCGGTGGGGGGTGAAGCTAACTCTCCCTGAGACTCCCTCGTCCCTTGGCTCTGCTTCACGAGTGGTCAGGCTTCCAGGGAGGTCAGGGCGAACCCTTGCGATCGCCCCGACTCAGAGAGAGGGAGTTTATCAAGGTAGAACTGTCATAAGCTTTTTAATTTCTTCTAACAAATTGCCCTTGACAAACTCACTCATTTTGGCAGCCGATAGTGAATCCGAACGCATTTCAGTATGAGCTAAATCATTGCGAACCTCCCGAAGCTGTGACCAAAACTTGGATAGCCAATCTAAGTCTAAATTGGGCATCATCGTAATTAACCCTTCTAAAGCCAGAGGGCGAGGTTGTTGAGTATTCTCTCGCCAGGCTACCAAAGAATTTAGACCCCGTTCAACGTCTTGACGTTCTGTTTTACCCAAGTAATCAAATTTCAGTGCCGTACATAGGACTGAAACGGTTAACTCTCGTCCGAGTAAAATTGCTTGAGCACTCAAGGATTTGTCAATGTACCATGCCAGCAAATCAACCTGCTTGCTTAAGGTTTTTTGCGGACTAGCTTCTCGTGGGTTAGGGAGGGCAAATTGATGATAATCTGCTTGGATTTTGTCGAGTAGCAGGGAAAACGGTTGAGCAAATGCACCGACATCATTCTGTAAATCTTCGTAAGAAATTTTATCGAGAAGTGCTGTCTCTTCCATTAACTTCAAGGGACGGACTAACTCGATACTTTCTGAAATAGCCTGAATTCGATTACCAAAACCAATCAATTGACGAGGACTCACCGGTTCCCGTTTTTGTCGTCCTTGTTTATAAAAGTCACGTTGGATATTGGTCAGGAGTTGACCCAGATTTTTAGCAGATCCAGTATCGAGGAATTTATCGGTCGCCGTTAGCCAATCAATGAATTTTAGGGTGGGGGTTAGGTCAAAAATGGGCGATCGCTCGCGATCGCGCTCATAAGCCCCATAATACACGCCACCAATCTTGACATTGCGGGATTTTTGCAAATAGGTCCCCGCCAGGAAGACAAACAGTGGAATGGAACGGAACGAATGGGTCACATCTAAAACAATCGTTTCCCCAGGTTCAACTGCATTCACAACCGCCTCAAAAATTTGCCAAAGTTCCTCCTCAGAACGCCCCGACGGGATGAAAACCTCCTCGGCATTTTTCACAGCTTTCGAGAACATCATCCAATGAGTGTCTCGGGCTTCCGTCGTCAAAAATGCTTGGACGGTATCAATGTCGAAAAATTCATTGATAGCCGCCGCGACATACTTAGTTGTGACCTCTTGGTCTTCCCAAGTATAAGTGGTTTGCGCGTAATTTCCAGTGCCCAGAAAAGTTAGAAGTTTCATTGTTTTTAAGAGGTGGTGGATTTAAGATGAAGTCGTTGGCTGAATCGGGAAACTCTCAGGAGCAGGATCAGCTAAATCTGGAAGAACCAGCTTCATCCCAGATTCATCCTTGCTGTCTCGTTCATTCTCCACAAACCACTTGAACGCTTCCCCTTGAGGAGTCGGTTCTGGAGTCACCCGTGGGTAACGAACCGCAGCATTGTCGTCAAAGCCTTTCGCAGAACGGCCGAACGCGGCGATAAAGCGCACCGTCTCAAAGTCTCCGCCATAGGCAGCTTCCACCGCGTTTTGATAGGTTTTCACACATTGACTGACATTAATGGGTTTAACTACCACCTCATCGGGGAGTAAGGTTTGATAAAACTGCGACCAATCCTGACCGGGACGTAAATCCGTCTCGGACTCGATTAAATCCAAACGAACACTCCCGAAACCTAGGGGTTTTCCACCTCCTAAACGATGGAAATGAATATCGGGGAGGGTCAGCAGATATAACAACCCGCCGAGTTCCACCTCCGATAAATTCACCACGTCAATGTCGAAGGTAAACTCTGTCCCCACTTTGACCCAGCTTTTCATCGACCGATTTTGGTCGTCTTTTTGTTCCACTCCGCTGAGTTGAGGACGGCGGTATTCTGGGTAATGACCTTGAACGGCGTTTTGGGTATTATCTTGCTGGGGATTGTCCCAGTGACCGTTAGGGAGTCCTTGATGGTGCACATAAACTTTCCGACCCCGTAAACCTTGATTGCTGGACCTGTAACCACTGTCTTTGGAACCGCCTTGGTTGAGCGGCGTTCCTTGGCGGTCTTGGGCGTTGTAAAATCGCGCTTGTTGGGGTTTGGGTTGTCCGAGGATAGCTAGGGGAACGGGAGTGCGGCTGAAGTCATCGAGGGGGTCGTCGCTTTGACAGGTGACGCTATGAATCCGCAGTTGACCTTTGTAAGACCCTTTACCTTTTTGGTTGACCCAGCCGAAAACCCGGTCTGCGGGGGAAAGTTGACTTTTGTCGGCTTGGGTGGCTGGCTTGAGGCTTTCGTGCAAGAGTGTGATGGGGGCTTGTTTGAACAGTCCCCGAGTAATCATGACGGGATAGAGTTCATCGACTTGATAGCCTCGACCCCGATTGCGGGTTTTGGCGTAGCAGAGTGACCCTTCGCTTAACTGACGTTCGGCGGCCCCGCTAATCACCTGTCGCGACCAACAGGAATTGTTGAGGGCCGGGGGAGATGTCCAGCCTTTGCGAAGGTCTTCTTTGTGGATTTCTTGGTAGTTGGTGATGAGTTCTTTCCATTTAGTTCTCAGGTCATCGGAAAGAGAATGAGAAATAGGTTGATCGTCACTAAAAAAGACCCGCTCATCATGTTTGCCATCAATGTTTTTGTTGGTGATATAGACAAATCCAGAAAATTGACGGAGTTGTTGTCCTACAGGTTTGTGAGCGCCTTGGTCGGGAGACCGATTTGGGGCATCCCCAAGTTTTTCACCAAATTTGACGATTTTGCGGACTTTCCAATAGGAAAAAATAGCGTTTCCATTGTGGCTAAACCTTTCAAACTTTTCTGCCCAAAAACTGACATGATCGCCATGTTGAGGCAAAGAGCCATCAGGATAGGTAAGTTTACCGTGAGGTTTCGTGCTGTTGTAGTTATAAAAGGAAAGCCAGGCAGCATACATGGGACCTTCGGGACGCCCATCAGAACCAATTCCCGATGTGCCAGGATACAACTTGAGTTCGTTGTTCTCAACGCGGGCGGGAACCATCTGTAGCCCTAGTTGGGCGGGCATTCGATAGGCTAACCGCATATCGTGGGGGTCGAGGACGGACAGGCGAGAGTTGGTGACGGCTTCGTAGGCGGACCGCAACATCCCTCTGAGGGAGGTGGGGGGAAGGTAGGGTTTGCCTTGGGCGTCGAGACGGGTGGGGAAGGTTTTATGACCTTGTTCATCTTCCTCCATCTCGGAAGCGTCGGGGATGAGGAGGGGGGTGATGGTGGTCAGTTTGACGGCGATGCGTCCTGTCCAGTGGTTGGCGTGGTAGCGACCATGACCGATGGGTTTGCGATCGCCCAATTCCCCTGTTATATTCTTCCGAGGTAAGGCAGGGACGAAGTTATAGGGGTTATGAAACAACTGTGGCCTAACGGTTTTAGGTTTTGGAGTATCTCGAAACACTCCACCCACTTCTCGAACTCGACAAGGTTGGTTGTTGTCTAGTTCAAACTCAACTTCCAGTTGATTAAGGGCTTGGGGAGTCTCATGATAGGTGTTGTAGAAAGATTCCGTGAGGATTTTATCGCCAATACCAAATTTCTTATTGGTTTCGTTCTCGTCTTGAAACTTTAATTCAATTGACCCGTTATTTTTGACTTTTAACTGACCTTTTAATACAGACATTACTGAACCTCCAATTTAACTAAACGTTCTTCGATCACAACAACATTGCCAAACTTATCCACCTCAGCAAGATATTCCCGAGAGTGTAGAGAAACCCGTTGGTCTTTTTTCAACGACTGGCTGAGAGGCACATCCAGTTTGCCGATGCGGGCCTCAGCAAGACGCTGCCAACCCTCTTTGGGTTGAACCTGGGGGACAGCTTTACCCCAAAGGAGATAGGTTTGACTGAGATGACTGTTCAGGGTGGTTGTCTTGAGGCTGAAGGTCTCGGAATTGAGTTTGAGATCCCTGTCGGCAAGAATCACTAAAAACCCATTTCCCTGATCCTCATTCAGCCAACGCAGTTCACAGGTTTCACTGAAAATGCGGGCTTCAAAGTAGTGGCTGAGGTCTAGGGGTTGACCATCGCTACCGCAGAACTTACCGTCATCTTGGACTTGGGCCAGATGGCACGCTTGGGGGGAGTAGAGAAGGGCATTAGCCTGTTGTATGGGACTTGCTTTAACAACTTGGTCTAAGGGCATCGGCGATCGGCTGACCCAACTGTATAGTAATGTCTCTGTCATGCTGCACCTTTTGATTGGTTCTGTTCAATCCAGTCTTGCCAAGCGACGCTTAATTCCAACCGCAAATCGTCGCTGAGTTGAGAGAAATCGGGGCCGAGGCTGAGTTCCCCGGCCAGTCCGGGGATGTCGCTGTCTCCTTGGACCTGGAGGGTCATGTCGGTGACGGCGACGGTTCCCATGCCGCGATTTGTGCCGTAGCCGATGGGAAGTTTGCGGTTGGCGAAGTCCCGTAAGACCAGTAGCAGCAGGGCAACGGCTGGCTGGACTTGTTCGGGACACCGTTCTTCGAGTCGCGCTAAATCGACCTGAATGCCAATGGGGTCCCACTCGACACCGATGGGTTCGAGGACGCTGTATAGCATTCCCTCAGCTGCCCCCCCAGTCCAGCGGTCAATGGCCACATGAACGGCAGGCTGGAGTTTTTGATAGGGTTTTGTCCCGACGGCGGTTTTGAGTTGGGATTTGAAGCCGTCATGTAAGTCCGTGGCCCGTTCGACGTTGAACCAACCGTCTTCGGAGATGGGAAGGGTTCCGTAACAGTCATCGAGGAAGAGAATCCCCATTCCTATTTGATCTCGGTCTCGGCCTTTTTTGGAGGCGGCCCCAAAAATCTCGTTGATGAGATTGAGGTGGATTTGGTCGGCAAACTCCTCTCCGGTGGGGGTTTGGCAGATGGTGCGGATAATCCGTTCGGCGTGGGACCGCAGAACTCCCTTGAGGGAACTTCCGGGGATGACAAAGCGAACGCCTGAGTCGACTTGACTGACGAGGGGCAACATATCCACCGCAATCCCGTCGGCTTCGGCTTTGACCATGACGGGGTCTCGGGGAGTCCAAGCAATCTGAAAGTCCAGAGAGAGGGGCATTTCGTAGGCGGCTTTGGCTTGGAGGGTTGACCAGGGTTGCGGGGTTCCGCCGTTGAGAAGACTGTCAAAGAGACCCTCTGCATGACTCAAGTCTTGGCGGTGGATGTTCAGATTCTCCAGTTTGACCCGTCCTAAGCCCCGTGTTTTGGCGGCGCCGATGCGGATATCCCCGTTTTGCAGGGCGTTCAGGAGTTGCCAGAGGGCAATGGGGTCGTCGTTGCTTTGGCTGTCAAAGGTGAGGTTGAGGGCGAAACTCACGCCTTTGGGAAGGATGGCGCGGCTGTATTTGAATCGTTCGGCGGCGGTTCCGCTGTGGCGGTCGATGCCGACGCCTTCGCGAATTTCGATGGGTTTGCGGGTCTCGATGGTGGCGTCGTCGATGATGAGACGGCTGGCCCCATGGTTGTCATCCTTATGGTCGCCCCAAATGGTTTTGATGGATGAATCATCTTGACTGGGTAATCGGGTCATCCAACTGCGGAAGGCCCCGGCAAGACTGGTTCCGGGGAGGTAGTATTGACCGCGACCGTTGATGGCTAGGGCTAGGTCGGTGTCGGCGTCGCCGCCAACGCCTCCGATATGGATGGGGGTTTGGGCTTTGAGTTCGCCGCTGATACACCAGCGGTTATGGATGGTTCGTGCCATGTTGGGTTCTCTGGTTTAGTTGTCCGATTGGGCTTTTTCGAGGTCTCGTTTGTGGGCGCGAATCATGGCATCGACTAGGGTGCGGACGGCTTCGGCCCAAAGGTTGGCTTGCAGTTTGGCGGTTCCACTGTCGGTTAGGGTGAGGGTTTTATAGTCCAGGTTGAGGATTTGCCAAATTTGGTTGGTATCGGTCACGAGTTGTTTGATTTGGTCGAGGCTTTTTCCGGGCCATTTTTCTTGACGATTGTCAACTTGTTTTAGGGCGTTAATCCAGGTGCTGACGGCGTTGGGGTCTTCTCGTTTTCTGAGTTTTCCCAGAACCGATCGCAGTCCCCCGAGTTGACTCATCGGCGGGCAACTGTCCTCTCCGTTGATGGTAATACCCAGAACGGATTGTCGAGTTTCTGGACGTTCGGCAAGGGCAAAGGCTTTGGTTTGAATTGCCTCACGCCAAGCGGCTTTTTCAATGATACGGGCGTATTTGAAAACGTCATTAGGCACTTTGCTTGTGGTTTGGGTATTACTATTTTTGGACAGTAGAACGATGTTAGAGTTGGGCTGTTGAGATTTGTTTAAAGCTGAATTTCGCTTTTTTGAACTCAGTTGCTTGTCCGTGAGTAAGGGGTCATTAAAAGACAGTTGTCCATAGCCTTCGGCGCGGCGATCGCCAATCCCTCGGATAGCCACTTGCTGGAGTTTCTCTGGGTCAAGATTGCCCGTAACTTTATAGGCTAAACAACTCCCAGCTTGCCAACCTAATAGGGATGGACGGGGTAATCCCCAACGGACTTGCCAGGATTCGGTACGCCGCTGGCGTAACATCATGGAAAAGCAGTTGGGGGTTTCACGGAATTCGAGTCCGACTCCTAATTCCTTTTCTAAGGCTGCGGTGAAGTCGTTGGGATTGAGGGTCGGGTTGAGGCGATCGCCCCGCATCAAGACATCAGATAAAAACCAGACATAAAGATGATTATCTGAGAAATTGTCTTGACTTTTTTCTGTTTCTGTGTCATTGGAATCAGTGGAAGAACCCAACGCAATCTCCACCCCTCCATATTGGTCTTTTTTCGATTGCCCGATGCGGGTTTCTCCCACTAAGAGGTTTTGCCAATTGCTTACTTTTTCGGATAGTTTTTTCTGGACGGCATCAGAGACTCGTAACTCAGCTTTAAAGGTGAGTCCGGCGGGGATGGCTTCGTAGCTATAGAGTCCGCCAACTTCGGCGCTGGGCCGTTGGATCTCATCTTTGATGGTGTTGTGGGTATAGAGGGCTAAATCCACTTTCTTATAGGCGGGGAGGGTTGTTCCTGTCCAGGGGCCGAGATAGCCACCCCGTTCGCCTTTGAGTTGGATTCGTTGGGGGTCGACTTCTTGAAAGCGGTTGTAGACGTTGCGACCTTTGCTGAGACCTCCCTCAAGTTTTTCGCCGAAAAGACAGAAGGGGGTGGGACGACCGGGTTGGTTGTCAATTTCTAGGGTGGCGTTGGTGAGGATGAGGGCGTTGTTGGCGATCGCCTGGCTGATATTCACGTAAACGCCGAGTTTCTTGTGCAGATAGCGCAACAGATAGCGACCGGGAATATAATCGAGGCATTCGACGAGGTTGCCGACGGTTCGGGCTGGTAACACCAGAGGAGACTGGGTGGTCAAGGTAAGGGGAACCGTTACCCAAGTCCCGTCAGCATTGAGGGAATTGTCATTGTCATTGAGGCTAACGGCGCAATTCTCAGAATGTAACTTGGGAACGTCAGGAACTTGCCCATAGTTGTTTTTCAACCAAACTAATGGATCTCCTGTGTCTCCCCAGTTCAGTTCAATCTCACAGCGACCATTGCCGCGACGGCGTTTGCCTCCCAACCGTTGTACCATTTTTGCCCCAGCGGTGAGGAGTCCTTGGGCAAACCGAAGGTACTCATCTGGGGACAGATCCGGGTACGCATCGCTGAAATCGAGTTGGGCTTCGGCGGTGAGGACGGCCCCCTGACGCACCATCTCTTCAAAGCGGAGATACTCATTTTTTGCACAGCCGGAGTCGGGATCAATGGCCACGCCGGGTTTCATGAAGGCGATCGCCGTCCTCAATTTTTGCTTCTGCTTGAGGGACTGACGCAAGTTCTCATCTAAATGGGCCGAATGAATCGAGACAATGGCGGGACGGGGTTCGTCTTCTAAGGGAGTTGTAGCCAGGGCCGGTTGATCGCCAAAAAGGACATTTAGCCAATTATTCCACCGGCCAGTCTCACCGCCATCTAAGGCTTGGGCGGCCTGTTCGCAGCCATCGCGTAAAATCCCGGTGAGGGTTTTGGCGGGGAGATAGGGCAAGTCATCGGCGTCGCGTTGCACAATACTATCGAGTTCGGCCCGTCCGGTTCCAGATCCGACGTGCCAGTCGCTGTGCATGGTGATGGTGAGGGAGAAGGGAGTCATGGGTTAAGAAGGGAACAGGGAACAGGGAACAGGGAACAGAAGGCAAGAGGCAAGAGGCAAGAGGCATAACCCACCCCTGCCCCTCCCAGGAGGGGAAGGCAAGAGGCAAGAGGGGAGAGGGTAGGGGCAAGAGGGGAGAACCCACCCCGCCCTACGGGCACCCCTCCGGTGGAGGGGAAAGGTTAGAAAAAGTCTTTGGCGTCGAGGGCGTCGAGAAAGGTGGTGTGGAATCTGATTTCGTCTTTCTCTTGGGTTTGGTAAAACAACGATGTTTTGTCGTCATCTTCGGCAAAGGGCTTCAGGGGATAGCGTTGCTGAATTAGGGCATATTGGGCGTTGGCGGCGTCTCGACCGAGGAATAGGGCGGTTCGCAGGGCGTGGGCTTGGCTGCTGGGGAGTTTGGCGCTGTCTCCTTCATCGTCAGACTTGAGATGGTTCACACGATCGCATAACCGATTCCAGTGATGCTGGCTGGCCCAATCTTTGCCCTGGGCGGAGTCGAGTTTGTCTAACTCGGTGACGACGTAGGGACGGTTATAGAGATAGGTAGTGGTTTCGGGCTGGAGGTTGCGGCGAATCCGGTCAAAATCGATTTGGGTGCTGTCATAGAGGATATGGAAGTCGATCGCAGAACAGGGAAAGGGTGTCTTGGGTTTGGAGTTAGGTTTGGTGACGGTCTGTTTGACGGATTTGGCGGATTTAATTAAGCTTTCAGCCAGTTCGTAGGCGACGGAGAAGGGGAAATGTCGTTTGATAATGGCAATTCCGGCACAGGCGGAGAGGCGGTTCGCCTGAAATTGAGATTGGGCGATTTCGGGAATATAGGATTTCTGTTCAGTTTCGGCTTCAAATTGCTTGAGGAAGACTTGGGTAAACTTGAGGGCCTTTTTGCCATCGCAGACGACAGTGAGGTCGTCACCCCCGATAATTAAGGGAACGAGGGGAATAGCATCGTCAAAGTCGTCAAAGACAGATTTGACAGCTTCTCGGAAGGCGGCTTCGGTACATTCGTCGAGTTCTAGGGAAAACTCTCGGTAGGCCTCAATATAGTCTCGGTTGGATTGTTGGTTCTCTAGACATTCGGCAAAATTGAGGAAAATTTGTCCGAGGCCGTTACCATCGGCGTGGACAATTGCCAGCCAGGGAATCTCTTCTGAGTCAAATTTCTTTTCGAGTTTGTTGATGTCACGAATTAGGTTGGGGGCGATTTTATGTAGACGGCTGAGTCCTCTGCTGGCGGCTTCACGTTTGCTGGCGCTGACTTGGGAGATGGGGACCTGGTCGTTGTCGGGGGTGCGTTCGAGGTGGGAGGCGGGTAGGCCACTGAAGGAACAGTCGGCGATGATGGGCAGTCTCAGGAAGCGGGCTTCGGCGGTGGGACGATAGGGTTGGGTTTCTTCAAAGGTTTTGTGGACTTGGCGGATGGCGTCGTCGAGACTGTTAGTCTGGTCCCAGTCCTGGATTTGCACGAACACCCCGGAGAGGTTGAGGCCTGGGGCTTCTGCGATCGCCCGCTGGGTGACTTGGCGAATCAGGCTTTTGGCATCGTCTTCAGTCCGGGCCAAAATTAGGGCTTTGCCGGAAGTGGCGATGATGATTTCGAGGGGTTTATGGCCCTGTTCGAGGGGAGGGTTGAGGTTTGGGGGGTTCTGGTTGCGCAGAATCCCTCGCAAGTCTTCGCTATTGGCCCATTGGCGCAGTTCTGGGGTGTCGTTGATGTCGGCAACGGCATCGAGAACCCAGCGAGTTCCGGCCCGGTAGGTGAGTTCGGAGGCGCCGATGTTTTCTTTGAGTTTGTTGGTCGAGAAGATGAAATTCTGATTGCCAGAGGTTTCTAGGAGAACCAGGTAGGGAGAAGCCGTCATAGAAGGGACTCGGTAGATTTAGCTAGGCGGGTTCGGCTGGGAATGTCTGGGAATTTAGCGGAGAATTTAGCGGAATTGGGCGATCGCCTGTTGGGATATTGGGATAGTCTCTGGATAGGCTCACCCTATCAGGGGTTTTGCGGGTTGTCGCTTATCGATCGCCTTTTATTTAGATTTTACGTTTCATAACAATTGGTTCAAAAGTTGGTTCAGGGACGTTGGTTGATTTGAGTGTCATCATACACCCTGGGTTGAAGACCCCGCTTCAAGTTTTCTCGGAGTTGGACGGGGCGTTGAGGCTGCGGCGGGCGAGTTTGGCGTAGGTTTTGACGGTTTCGTAGGGCATTTCCAGGTCTTGGGCGATCGCCGTTAGGGATTCGCCGAACTCTCGCCGGGCTAGGATGGTGGCCCGGGTTTGGCAGACGTGACGGGCGCGATCGCCCTCGGGACGTTTCTGTTGGCTGAGGAGTTGGTCGCTGATTTCGGCAATGCGATCGCCCAGCTGGACTTGGACGGGGGGCGGCGCGGACTGGGACTCTTGCCAGCCGAGGCGGGTTTGTCCCAGGCCAAAGGTGGTTTTATGGCCCGTGCCGCAATAGGGGGCATAGTGAATTAGGGCCGTGAACAGTTGGGCAAAATCGGGATTTTGACGGGCGCCAGCGGCGGAGAGGGTCAGTTCAATAGACCCAGTAAAGCCGGTGACAGAGCCGCGCTTTCCGGCGGCAATTTTACTGGATTGGATGTCATGGCGAGATAGGCTCACATGGCTATCTATCCAGTCCAGGAAGGGGTCGGGTTCGATAAAAATGCCTGAAAAGTCATTCCAGCGCCTTAGATAGCTGTGGAAGAGGTTGACGGGGTTGGGGAGGGGCAGGTGATGACCGCGATGGCGAAAGCTGGTGGGGGACACGAAGCTGAGGGCTAAGCGTCGCTGGGGGGGCGTTTGGTAGAGTTGGGCATAGGTAGTGGGGGCGGGGCTGAGTTGGGGCGATCGCAGATTGAACCGCAAACAACGCAGGTCGAGGGTGTTGGGAAGACGGGTTAGCCAGGTTTCGGCCCAGGTCACCAGGGGGGCGGAAAACAGGGTCAATCGCCAATGGTAGGCCTGATGGTGCTGGATATGCAGTTGGCGGCCGATGACGGGAACCTCTCCGATGAGGGGGGAAAGGGTGAAGGCCTTTTCCTCGGGGGAGTCGTGCAGTTTGGCCGAGAGGTCTGGTTGGGTTTGGCGCACGCAGTCGAGAAACCAGGCATGGAGTCCGATGGCATATTGAGGGAAGAGGTTGGCGGTGTCTTGGGGAACGAGGTTAAAGTCGAGGCCCACGAGTTCGCTGCTTGGATTCCAAAGGGGGGCGGTGACTCCCATAAGTAAGGCTGAGACAGGACGGGTTGATTGGAATTATAGGGGGTCTTGGTCTCTGTCGTCTTGTCTGTAGTCTTGGGCCAGGCGATCGCGACTGAAGTCAATGGGGTACAGGGGACGACCCCCAGACATGGAGGTGGGGGTGGCGTCTCGCAGCAGGAGGGTCAGGGCCATATCTCCGAGAACCCCCAAAATGAGGCTACTGGCAAAGACGAGGACGGTACAGGTGATGACGGCGAACAGTCCTAGGGGGGCGATGATGAGAATCACCCAAGTGACGGCGGCGTTGGCCAGGGCGATGGCCAGGCTACGGTAGCGGTTGAGTTGTTTGATGAGTTTAGGTGACATGGGCAAGTGTAAGAACATTGATCAGGATTGACCTATCCTACAGGATTGTCCTGGAAGGAGGTTCTTCCAGGCAATTTGGTATATACAAGGGGTACTTTAGTGGGGACTGTGGTGATGACCACCCTCTATTTGACGGAACCGGGAACGGTGGTGAGTGTTAAGAATCAAAGCCTGGACTTGAAGCGCGGGACTTGGCAGCGCAGTTGTCGTTTGGCGGAGATTGAGTTGGTGGTGGTGTTGCCGGGGGTGCAGTTGACGGGGGCGGCGATCGCCCTGTTATTAGATAGTGGCGTCGAAACCCTGTTTTTGCGCCGGGATGGCCGCTTTCGGGGCCGCTTGCAGGGGCAGTTTCACAGTAATCCCACGGTGCGGTTGGCTCAATATCGGGTGGTGGAAACCACGTTTGGTATGGGGTTGGCACAAAAGCTGGTGTTGGGGAAGATTCGCAATCAGCGATCGCTCCTGCAACGGCGCAATCGGGAAATGGAGGGCCGGGTGACGGCGTTGGTGGAGGCGGTGGATACCATGGCGGTGTATCTGCGTCAGTTACAGCGGTTGGAGTCTCCCTTATCTCGGGATCAGTTGATGGGGATTGAGGGAATTTGTGCCAAAACCTATTTTCAGGGGGCAATGGCCCTGGTTCCTGGGAGTTGGGGCTTTTCTGGCCGCAATCGGCGGCCCCCTCGGGACCCTGTGAATGCCTTGTTGAGTTGGGGCTATGGGGTGTTGTTGGCGCGGGTGTTTTCGGCGTCGGTTCAGGCCGGGTTGGACCCCTATTTGGGCTTTTTTCACGCCACCGAACCCTATCGGCCCAATTTGGTGTTGGATCTGATGGAGGAGTTTCGTCCGCTGGTGGTGGATTGGGTAGTTTGGGGGTTGCTGCGATCGTCTCTGTTGGAGGCCCGGGATTTTGAACCGTCGCCCGATGGGGAGGGGGTTTGGTTAGGACATTTGGCGAAAAAGCTGTTTTTGGAGCAGTTGGAGCGTCGTTTTCAGTCTAAGTTGTTCTATCCGCCCCAGGAGCGTCAGTTGGCCTTGAGTCAGATTCTGGTGGAACAGGGCCGGGCGATCGGTCGGGCTTGTATCAGTTTACGGTTAGATGAGTTTGAATCGTTGGAGGTGCGCTGATGGGTCAGTTGTGGTTGGTTTGTTATGACGTGCGGGACAACAAGCGTCGGGCCAAGTTGGCGAAGTTGTTGGAACAGCGTTGTGAACGGGTGCAGTATTCGGTGTTTGAATGTCCGTTGGAGGAGAAGGTTTTGGAGAAGTTGTTACATCAGCGGTGGTTGGTGGTGTTGGAGATTCCTGAGGATAGTTTGCGGGTGTATCCGTTGGATGCACGGGCGAAGGCTAAGACTCGGGTGTTTGGTTCGCCACCGCCCTATGAACCCCCGGATTTCTTGATTCTTTAGGGCTGGGATGCTTATGGGGTAAGGGGTTGGTGGTTTGTAACGGTTTGTAACGATTTTCGCCGCAGGCCGCGTTCGCTGAAAAATTAGGGTCTAGGTTGGCTAAGGAGGTGTTTTTAGTTTTTTTTAAGGTTCTTAAGGCTTGACAGTTTCTGGGAAAGGGTGTAGCTTTAAATAGTGCGCTGGTTCTAAGGTTTCAAACACCCTTTTCGCCGCTGGTGAAGGTCGTGTAACGGAATGTTAAGAACGCTCGCGCGAACGGACCTTGAAAACTCCACATAGCAATGGTTTCAAACCTATAGGGTCTTTTCCTATCTTTTCCCCGCAAGGGGACGGAAATTTCGCCCGAGCCTGGAAGCCCTGCCCGTCTTCTGACGTCTTTTCCTATCTTTTCCCCGCAAGGGGACGGAAATGACTTTTCTCGCATTGGAAAATTGTTTTACCATCCAGTCTTTTCCTATCTTTTCCCCGCAAGGGGACGGAAATGAGTTTACTGTTCGTTAGGAAAGTGTGGTGGTAGGCCCGTCTTTTCCTATCTTTTCCCCGCAAGGGGACGGAAATGGACCCTTGCAATAGACTGCGCAGCCACATCAAGAATATGTCTTTTCCTATCTTTTCCCCGCAAGGGGACGGAAATTCGAGGTCGAGCAACTCCTGTACGAAGCGCTTCGTCGTCTTTTCCTATCTTTTCCCCGCAAGGGGACGGAAATCGTGGAAAGAAAGGCCGCAAGGTCGGGGGTAAAATCCGTCTTTTCCTATCTTTTCCCCGCAAGGGGACGGAAATACTTTCCCGAAGAGGGTGTCCACGTTGAATGCCTCCGTCTTTTCCTATCTTTTCCCCGCAAGGGGACGGAAATAGTATTAGTGATTATGCTTTGAATCGAAGTGTTAAGTCTTTTCCTATCTTTTCCCCGCAAGGGGACGGAAATTTGATCTCTTGGCTGTACCGAGGGTTGGTTACGTCGATGTCTTTTCCTATCTTTTCCCCGCAAGGGGACGGAAATTTTCCTTTGACTGTCCAATGAAAAGAAATAAAAAAGGGAAGTCTTTTCCTATCTTTTCCCCGCAAGGGGACGGAAATCGACTGTCTTATGTCGATGGAGCCGTTTACGTTTCAGGTCTTTTCCTATCTTTTCCCCGCAAGGGGACGGAAACAAAGGAGAAATGAATAAAGAAAAAAAGGCCAAAGAGAAGGAGTTGTCTTTTCCTATCTTTTCCCCGCAAGGGGACGGAAACGGGTCCCACTCCCCGTTGAAGTCCCAATGGTCGCGGCATTTGTCTTTTCCTATCTTTTCCCCGCAAGGGGACGGAAACGGCAGGCTATGACCAGCCTCTGCGATGGTAACCTGGGTCTTTTCCTATCTTTTCCCCGCAAGGGGACGGAAACTTTCAGAGCAGACTTCGAACGTTTGCCCGCTAAGGCCAGGGTCTTTTCCTATCTTTTCCCCGCAAGGGGACGGAAACTTGAAATAGTCTTGCAACTCTTTCTTGCACCTTTTTACGTCTTTTCCTATCTTTTCCCCGCAAGGGGACGGAAACACCATTAGAAGGACATTTTAATATTACTTGCTGTTTAACGTCTTTTCCTATCTTTTCCCCGCAAGGGGACGGAAACATTAAGGGAGTAACCATACTCTTAATCACTTGGCCTTTTTTCGTCTTTTCCTATCTTTTCCCCGCAAGGGGACGGAAACTTTGGCCCTCCAAGCCATTGACCTCCTTGCGGAGGGTCTTTTCCTATCTTTTCCCCGCAAGGGGACGGAAACCCGCCACCTTCAAGGGCAAGTTGAAGTTCAACTGAGTTCCAAGTCTTTTCCTATCTTTTCCCCGCAAGGGGACGGAAACTCTGCAGACACCTCCACCCCTGAGATTGCCACTTCCGGGGAGGTCTTTTCCTATCTTTTCCCCGCAAGGGGACGGAAACTTGTCCGGGTAGCGTGGGTCTTCGCGCATGGATACGAAGTCTTTTCCTATCTTTTCCCCGCAAGGGGACGGAAACATGTGAATACCAAACTAAAGTTAGTAACTTAGATAATAAAAGTCTTTTCCTATCTTTTCCCCGCAAGGGGACGGAAACCGGGTGGACCCCTCCCGCTCGGCTGTTCTTAGGTATCTTGGGTCTTTTCCTATCTTTTCCCCGCAAGGGGACGGAAACCTTCGTCCTCCAAGTCCAACGCTTCAGAGCTAAGCTCCGTCTTTTCCTATCTTTTCCCCGCAAGGGGACGGAAACTTCCGTAACTTTTTACGGAAACATTGTAGCGGACATAGTCTTTTCCTATCTTTTCCCCGCAAGGGGACGGAAACGCCTTCTTTTAATCTTTCTTCCGGGGAACGTTCTACTTTCTCGTCTTTTCCTATCTTTTCCCCGCAAGGGGACGGAAACAGGGGGAATCTCCCCCACCGGGGACTAGCACAGTCCCCGGTCTTTTCCTATCTTTTCCCCGCAAGGGGACGGAAACGAAGTTAGGGTCAACTCCCCAAGCTTTACTGACTTCCCATGTCTTTTCCTATCTTTTCCCCGCAAGGGGACGGAAACCCGTATTGAACGGCCTTGACCATCTCCCGGATGGAGAGTCTTTTCCTATCTTTTCCCCGCAAGGGGACGGAAACTAGGAGGCGGAACATCTAAGATTTAGGAGGAGAGATAGCGTCTTTTCCTATCTTTTCCCCGCAAGGGGACGGAAACAGAGGTAAGTTCCATCGTCGAGGAAGGTGTCTCAAAGCGTCTTTTCCTATCTTTTCCCCGCAAGGGGACGGAAACGGTCTGATTCTTCCGTTCTCCTTCCAAGTAGTGACTTGGAAAGTCTTTTCCTATCTTTTCCCCGCAAGGGGACGGAAACAGGGACTCGTATTTGCCGTTACCCCATAGGTAACGCGTCCCGTCTTTTCCTATCTTTTCCCCGCAAGGGGACGGAAACCCCCTTTTGGTTGACCCGGAGACTTCCTTGTGTTGTCTTTTCCTATCTTTTCCCCGCAAGGGGACGGAAACAGCAGCGACCTTGATCAACCACTCAATGTACCGCCCCCGTCTTTTCCTATCTTTTCCCCGCAAGGGGACGGAAACTCTCTTTTCTCTTTTGCTCAGCCTCAATTTCGGCTTGAGGTCTTTTCCTATCTTTTCCCCGCAAGGGGACGGAAACCGCAACACCTTCTTTGCGCTGTCCCACTACCGTTAGACGCGTCTTTTCCTATCTTTTCCCCGCAAGGGGACGGAAACAGCCAGTGAACAGTAGCAACTCTTGGGTGTAAGGATTGAAGTCTTTTCCTATCTTTTCCCCGCAAGGGGACGGAAACCCATGTCAGACTCAGTGACGACCTTCTTTATGACCCCTTGTCTTTTCCTATCTTTTCCCCGCAAGGGGACGGAAACCTGAGGAACTGCACCTGCTCTTTCAGCGTCTTTGATGGTCTTTTCCTATCTTTTCCCCGCAAGGGGACGGAAACTTGACGGGGCTCCCGTCGGGGTGACGCCGGAGGTCGTTGGTCTTTTCCTATCTTTTCCCCGCAAGGGGACGGAAACCACTGGCGTTTTGTTGTTGGGTATTTGTTTCTGTAGTGGGTCTTTTCCTATCTTTTCCCCGCAAGGGGACGGAAACTCCATACTATATCCCTCAAGGGTAGGGAGTAAAGCACTAGTCTTTTCCTATCTTTTCCCCGCAAGGGGACGGAAACGGGGCTCCTTAAAGTAGCCCTGAAAGCTAATGCTAGTTGTCTTTTCCTATCTTTTCCCCGCAAGGGGACGGAAACATGAGGTCTTGCAACCCACCTCCCTTCGGAGAGTACGTCTTTTCCTATCTTTTCCCCGCAAGGGGACGGAAACTTGACTATGTAGCTTATAGAAAGCATCTACTACTTCCTCGTCTTTTCCTATCTTTTCCCCGCAAGGGGACGGAAACTGAGGTAGAGGACGGAATCCATAAATATTGCTTTTTCTTCGTCTTTTCCTATCTTTTCCCCGCAAGGGGACGGAAACATCCATAAATCCGTCTACTTTGACGAAAGTACGTTTGAAGGTCTTTTCCTATCTTTTCCCCGCAAGGGGACGGAAACCTCGTGGAGCTCGACCTTGGAGAAGTCTTCGTAGATACCAGTCTTTTCCTATCTTTTCCCCGCAAGGGGACGGAAACAATTTAATATAATACTTCTCCCGAGGAAGAAGTGATTGAGTCTTTTCCTATCTTTTCCCCGCAAGGGGACGGAAACGTCTCATAAATATCTTCTATATCCTTTATTGGTTTAACGTCTTTTCCTATCTTTTCCCCGCAAGGGGACGGAAACTTTGTAGATGGCGAATATCTTCGATAGCACAATTAAAAAAGAGTCTTTTCCTATCTTTTCCCCGCAAGGGGACGGAAACATGATGGGGCTTTGATTATGCTCGGGACCCCGACTCATGTCTTTTCCTATCTTTTCCCCGCAAGGGGACGGAAACCCCCCAGGCAAGGCCTTTGGCTCCGGCTTTCGCCTTCACCATGTCTTTTCCTATCTTTTCCCCGCAAGGGGACGGAAACACGACCATTCTCAACTAGACTACGGAGTCTTTTAAGTAAGGTCTTTTCCTATCTTTTCCCCGCAAGGGGACGGAAACATAGAAAGCACCGCTAATGGTGCTAGAGCGAGTGTGAGCGTCTTTTCCTATCTTTTCCCCGCAAGGGGACGGAAACTGGCTACACCATAACCGGTACCTACGTTGATTTGGTAGGTCTTTTCCTATCTTTTCCCCGCAAGGGGACGGAAACGTTGAACCAGCCGGAGTCGTTCTCGATGTTACCCGTGTGTCTTTTCCTATCTTTTCCCCGCAAGGGGACGGAAACCAGTACTTCTTTCTCCAAGGAAATAGCAGAGACTTCCTCGTCTTTTCCTATCTTTTCCCCGCAAGGGGACGGAAACCATTTGAGCAGATTGTCTGTAGTGTTGCGGTAGTCCTATGTCTTTTCCTATCTTTTCCCCGCAAGGGGACGGAAACGCGGTGATCGCCCGTGTCTACTTCTACATCAGCCTCAATAGTCTTTTCCTATCTTTTCCCCGCAAGGGGACGGAAACTGAATCCAGGGGCAGCACATCGCTCTCATATACCCCTGAAGTCTTTTCCTATCTTTTCCCCGCAAGGGGACGGAAACCTCCGTAGTTGCTTCTTTAGTAGTAACCGTAACCTCCACGTCTTTTCCTATCTTTTCCCCGCAAGGGGACGGAAACTGGCCTGCTGTCGTCCTACGACCCAAGCCGCATTTAAGCGTCTTTTCCTATCTTTTCCCCGCAAGGGGACGGAAACACCCGTTTTGTTCCGGGTCTTCGTAACCGTGCGCGAAGTCTTTTCCTATCTTTTCCCCGCAAGGGGACGGAAACCCGGGGCAGCGGCCCAACAAACTGTCTCGGTTAAAGAGCTGTCTTTTCCTATCTTTTCCCCGCAAGGGGACGGAAACATAAGCCTCCAGTTTAATCTCGCTGGCATACTGAGATAGTCTTTTCCTATCTTTTCCCCGCAAGGGGACGGAAACTGTGTACATATTGTTTCCCTCTTTAAAGTGAGTTGACTCTGTCTTTTCCTATCTTTTCCCCGCAAGGGGACGGAAACTAGGTCAAGTCCTCTACAACTCGTTTTACATTCGGGAGTCTTTTCCTATCTTTTCCCCGCAAGGGGACGGAAACGCGAAGACCGCCTCGGGCCTATGACGGGCACCGGGAAGTCTTTTCCTATCTTTTCCCCGCAAGGGGACGGAAACGAGTTTTAACTTGAGCCTTAGGTAAGAACCCTTTATCGTCTTTTCCTATCTTTTCCCCGCAAGGGGACGGAAACCCGGGGGTCGGGACTATGAGCAGCGACCTTGATCAACCACTCAGTCTTTTCCTATCTTTTCCCCGCAAGGGGACGGAAACCCCCCCACTCTGAGGGGGTTCCGGTTAGGCGGGTGCCCGGGAGTCTTTTCCTATCTTTTCCCCGCAAGGGGACGGAAACCCCCCCGTGAAGTAATGGCGTACACACGCCACCACTTCAGGTCTTTTCCTATCTTTTCCCCGCAAGGGGACGGAAACGGCTGTTTTCGTATGAGATTGCTCCCTGACCCCCAAAATGTCTTTTCCTATCTTTTCCCCGCAAGGGGACGGAAACTTTCCATTGGAATGATACCCATGAGAGCTGCTTCAGGTCTTTTCCTATCTTTTCCCCGCAAGGGGACGGAAACACTAGAAGGTGACGATTACATTCGTCCCCTCTTTCCGCCTCGTCTTTTCCTATCTTTTCCCCGCAAGGGGACGGAAACCTATGAGGATAGCTATTGCTATTCCTCCGGGGAAGGAGTCTTTTCCTATCTTTTCCCCGCAAGGGGACGGAAACCGAGCATACCGCAAGGGTCGTGGTTTTGGAGATAGCCGTCTTTTCCTATCTTTTCCCCGCAAGGGGACGGAAACCGTAAAAAGTATGGATTACGAATTATTAGAGGCATTGAAAGAAAAAATAGACGGAACTAAAGACTCTTCGCTATCTTGGTTTGAGGGTCCTTTACGAGTGATTGCTTATAAGCGATTTACGTACACCACAGTTCAAAGTGGTAGAGTTATACCTTATGTAATCATAAAGTGGAAAGGTAGCAAAGGTATATTTTTTAATTGTGCCTTAAAAAATATTGCTTACCTACAAACATGGAAGAATTTTTATAAAGCAAATCAGGAGATCAGACATTTATTAGAAGAACTATATTTTGAACCAAACTAGAGAGAGTCTTCCCTTATCTTTGCCCCGTAAAAAGACGGAAACCTATAAGGAAACAGAAAAAAATCAACCCTTGACTCAAACGAATTAGCAAGAGATGCTGGAATGGGTTCTAGTAGATATAGACTCTGGGTAAAGGGAGAGGATGCTACTTGCAGATGACCCCTACAGCTAAGGATTCAGTTGTCTATCAACTGGACGCATCATCTCAAATCCTAATACTATTTTTAGACATACTTGCTATACATTAACGCTGGGGGGAGGGCGAACGGCACCTCGACTATCCCTCGGTGAACACCGTTCGCCCCTACAGCCATCTATCCCACGACTTCTAAAAATCAACTCAAGGCTACCTCACCATTTCTAATGCCCTTCAATGGAGACTCCAGTACAGCCGTGTTATCCAAGAAGCGGGTCATACCGAAGGACTCTTTAACCTATATTAAACCATGGCACATTTCAAGAAAAATCGGCAATTTGGGGACTTCCAGACCCCAGACACTCTGGCTCAAGAGGTGACTCATCTCCTCAAACAACGCTACCATCTCTCTCCCGACATCATTCTCGAACCCACCTGTGGAACTGGAGCCTTTGTTCGAGCCGCACTCCAAACGTTTCCCTCCTCCCAGATTTTCGGACGAGACATTAACCCGGACTATATCCAAGATGCCAAACAATCCCTGGTCACTCATCCTCATGCCCATCATGTCACCCTACAACAAGGAGATTTCTTTACAATTGACTGGCAGACATTCCTATCTAAAGGGTCTAGTAATATCCTAATTTTGGGAAATCCTCCTTGGGTAACTAGCAGCGAACTGAGTCGGCTCAATAGCGAAAATCTTCCCACAAAATCCAACCATCAAAATCGACGAGGCATTGAAGCTATAACGGGTTCAGCCAATTTTGATATTTCTGAATGGATGCTCTTTCAATTCACAAAATGGCTTCCCTCTCAAACCGGCATCCTTGCCATTCTTTGTAAATACTCTGTTGCTCGTAACGTCTTTTATCAGGTTAAACAAAAACATAAAGCTCCCTTCACCGCTCATATCTATCGTATTGATGCTAAATTGCATTTTGACGTATCTGTTGATGCCTGTCTTTTTGTCTTTCGGTATGAACCATCCGGTGGCTGTGATTGTCACCTCTATCTAACCCTCGACTCCTCAACCCCATCCGACTACATCAGTGAACGGGATGGCCATCTAGTTCGCAATGCCATTCAATATGACACCTGGCGTCATTTACTAGGACAAAACTTAAACTATACTTGGCGTTCGGGTATCAAACATGACTGTGCCAAAGTTATGGAACTCGAACCCATAAGTGATGGAACATTCATCAATGGTATGGGTCAAATCTATGACCTTGAACCGACCTATCTCTATCCTCTACTGAAAAGCTCAGATATTGGCAATAGTAGAATTCAGACCTATCGTAAAGTGGTTCTCGTCACCCAAACAACCGTTGGCGAAGATACCCATCCCATCCAAAAAAAGGCTCCCAAAACTTGGCAATATCTCAGCGACCATAATCAGGTGTTACATCACCGCAGAAGCTCAATTTATAAAAACAAACCCCCTTATTCCATATTTGGAATTAACCCTTACTCCTTTAAGCTGTGGAAGATTGCTATTTCTGGACTCTATAAAACCTTAACTTTTCAACTCATCTCCCCCCTTGGAGATAAACCCGTCATGCTGGATGACACGGTCAATTTCCTTTCCTTTGATAGCCAAGCTGAAGCCAAATTTATTTTTAAACTTCTCACGTCTAAACCAGCTCAAGACTGTCTCGATTCACTAATTTTTTGGGATAATAAACGCCCCGTCACTATCGATATCCTGAGACGACTCTCCCTGCCAGCCGTGGCCCGAGAATTGGGATGTCTAGAACGATATGCAAACTGGGCCAAAGGCATCCAAGTCAACAGTCAGGGGCAATTGGAATTGGGGTTGTTCTAAAGCATTGGTTAACCCTGACTGGTTCTCTCTCGTTTGCCCTAGTGCAACTCCCAAATCTCAGCCACTGACCCGAAGACCCACCTAGTACAGCTTGGCAAAAATCAGCTTACCATTGAAGGAGAGCGCGAAAAGGATTTTCCCCCAATGCCTAGATTAGCCGCCTGCCCCATTAGTTTAAG
>HotLOscill_hetero_coDRAFT_1000316_pt1 | contig 24655 bp, 24 predicted proteins | sample HotLakmetagenome_2_FD_10650 | JGI IMG/M metagenome (IMG submission 10650)
ACGCTCAGATGATTAGCTAATCTTGCTTTTCTGGCCATGGGCTTGTCCTGACTGTTCTCTGAAACATTATAAAGGATTATTTGGAAACGGATTCCGTATCAGTGGAGGGGCTGAACTCTCTTCAAGTACCTCAGGTATAGGAAATGCGGGAACCGTAATGGTCGAGGCCAGTGACCGTGTGGTGTTTTCCAACAGCACGGCATCTACCAATGTTGAGGAAAGCGGACGAGGGAATGCTGGAGGTATCAGCGTTTCTGCTGACCGGGTGCAAGTCAGTGAAGGAACTGAACTTTCTTCGAGGACTTTTGGTGAAGGAGACGCTGGGAGGGTGACTGTGCAAGCCAGTGACCGTGTGGTGTTTTCCAACAGCACGGCATCGACCAATGTTGAGAGGGGCGGACGAGGTAACGCTGGAGGTATCAGCGTTTCTGCCGACCGGGTGCAAGTCAGTGAAGGAGCTGAACTATCTTCAAGTACCTCAGGTATAGGAAATGCAGGCAATGTAACGCTGTTGGGTAACAACCAGGTGCAAGTCAGTGGAGGGGCTGCACTCTCCTCAGGTACCTCAGGAATAGGCAATGCAGGGAGAGTAACCGTAGAAGCCCCTGAGCGAGTGGCATTCTCCAACCATGCCAGGGTATCGACTGATGTTCGGTCAAGTGGACAAGGTAACGCGGGAGATATCAGCATTTCTGCCAACCGGGTACAGGTCAGTGAAGGAGCTGAACTCTCTTCAAGTACCTCAGGTGTGGGAAATGCCGGAACCGTGACTGTGGAAGCTGCTGAGCGAGTGGTGTTCTCCAACCATGCCAGGGTATCGACTGATGTTCGGTTAAGCGGACAAGGGGAGGCCGGAAACATCCGCGTTTCTGCCAACCGAGTGCAAGTTAGTGAAGGGGCTTCACTCTCCTCAAGTACCTCAGGGGTAGGAAATGCGGGGAACGTGACACTATTGGGTAACAACCGGGTGCAAGTCATACGGAATCCAGTTTTGAAACAGCCTTAATTTTTAGGTGTACTCCAGCCAGTGATAATTTGTCAAATCGCGAATTTCTTCTTGCATCTGTTCACTAAGAACACAACAACGTTGTTCAAGAACCTCTTCCAGGTCTTCAATGGTATCAAAACATCGATTGACCAGTGGTTCATCTACTAACTTCCATAGCCGTTCGGCTGGTTGAAGCTCGGGAGAATAGGGAGGTAAAAAATCTACAAAGATTCCCTCAGGCACCTGAAGTTTTGGGCTTCGATGCCAGCCCGCATTATCTTGAACTAAGAGGATTATTTTATTCTCTCCAACGCCCACTTCTTCGGCAAAGGTTTCTAAGACTAAATTCAACCACTTCACATTCACTCTTGGGATTAAATACCAATGTGTTTCTCCCGTTTTTGGATTAACGAACCCGTAGACATAGACCCACTCATACCGATGCTGAACCACGGCTTCGGGGCGTTGTCCAGTCTCACTCCACACTTTCGCTAGGATTGACTTTAGACCCACTCGGTGTTCGTCGAAAAACCAGACTTCAACTTCGGAATCAGGATGTTTGTTTTGAATTTCCGTGACTTTCTTTGGTAAGTTTTTTTTATACTCTTCTTGGGCTTCTTTATCTCCTTTTCGATGTCTGGGTCTCGGTCGCTGCCAAGAGTAATGACACTTTTTTAGGTAATCCCACCCCCTTTGGGGCCAGACTTTTTCCCGTCCCGTTTCTTTTTCAATCCATCGCGCCACCTTGGGTCCCGTCCATAGTCCTCCGTCTGGTGGCGCTTTTTTTAAGGCTTGCTTAAGCTTTTCGAGTTGCTCGCCATTGAGTAAAGGTTCCCGCCCTCGAGGATTGATTTTGGTTTTGTTCCTTTGGTTAATGACTCCTTTTTCTCCTTGTTGATTATATCGCTTTACGATTGTTCGGGCGTAGCGATAGCTCAATCCCACCGCTACGGCACTGTTCTCTATTGTCCATCCTAAGCTCACTTTCCATAACAGATGCCATCGTCGGCTTTCAACACCATCACGGCTCTTGCGGTACTTGTCTTTGAGTTCCTCTACGCTCAGATGATTAGCTAATCTTGCTTTTCTGGCCATGGGCTTGTCCTGACTGTTCTCTGAAACATTATAAAGGATTATTTGGAAACGGATTCCGTATCACCCAGCGTACTGGGGGCAATTTGTATCGTACACAACGATATCATGATGAGTCAAATTTTGATGAAAACTCTACATTGTACTACTTTTTTTTAAAAAAATAAATTTACTTTATGAAAATTTTAGGTTTGGAGCAGGGATACCCCGTAAGGCTTCAGGGGATAGAGGCAACCTAGCACTGCCCCCCACTTCGCCCTCAGACAGATCAGTGAGGTTCAGTTCATGGGGTAACCTGCACAGCCCATCCTGGTGACATCATCTCTCACCCTCTCGTCACCTTGGCCGAGCCAAGTGTAACCCCAGTAAGGAATAAGGGCTTGAACGTGATTAGGCAGGGAATAGGGAGTCCGGTCGCCGACCGGGATGATTCTCGGCAATGATTCTAACAAACACCCAAGAGTGATTAAATAAAATACTACAATCTTACCATAAATACATACAAATCCACAAAAATAAGTTTAATTTAAAGTTGAATGCAGCAGTGACTCATAACTTTAGCCCTGCTAGAGATGTGGTGTGGGTGTTGTTCGCCCTACATGAGGATTCGTACCGAGTGCGGAGAAATCCCGGCAACCGAAAGCGCGATATTGCATTGCGACTGTGATGTTGCAGTCATGGCAGGGCGATAAGCGTACCGATCTGGCTTGGTGATGGATGCTGTGAACAGTGCCAAACGTAAAGGGAAGCCTTCGGGCAACCTATAGAGGCGTCATTGACGTCGCCCATGAGTCCGATTTGTCGGAAGTTCTGAAATCCCCTCGGGGAATCTCCGTCGCGTGATTCGCGGCCAGTATTCAACGGGTTTATAGGGGTCGAGAGTGATTGACATTCCTGATTGCAGGCGATCGCCCTATACCCTGTAGGTCAGAACGGAACGCAGAGTGTCGAAATGGAAATTTAGGGAAACGAGCAATGGATCGCCTTTACCAGCGGCTCAACATCACACCAAAGTAACTCATACGGAATCCAGTTTTACCCCCCGAGGCTGACTTGCCTCGGGGTTTTTTTCATCCCATCACAGTCAATGAAATTGGGGTATCTCCGGGATGATGACTGGGCGATTAGCCCATCAACAAGACATTATCAATAACATGAATAATCCCGTTATCGGCTTCAATATCTGCTTGAATCACCGTCGAATTTTTAACCTCAAATCCATCGGAACAATCGATAGGGATGGGCGATCCTTCCACCGAGGTTACAGACCCCAGTTGAGCGAGATCCGCTTGGGTCAACTTTCCTGACACCACATGATAGGTTAAGATTCGACCTAATTGGGGGGGAGTCTTGACCAGAGCTTCGACGGTTCCTGGGGGGAGTTTGGCGAAGGCGTCGTCAGTTGGGGCAAATACGGTAAACGGTCCGGGACTTTTGAGGGTCTCGACTAAATCTGCCACTTTAACAGCGGTGACTAAGGTTTCAAACAACCCCGCACTGACGGCAATATCAACAATATCGGCCATGAATTCTTACCTCATCTATTAGCCAGTTTTTTAGCCAACGGTATCAATAAGTTTAACAGGAATGTTCGCTTGACTGTCAGGGGTCAGGGTAAGTCAATCAGCGAGAACTTGGTCCAGGTTGCTATTCCTGAGGCTAGAGCAGTCAGTATGTTGTCATCAATGTTGGAACTATAATCCTCCGCTACTGCACCGATCGCGGCTTTCTCCAACGCGTCGGCGGCGGCGATCGCTTCGTCCACGCCCTCCTGCGCGACCACTTCGCCGAAAATTACGACCCCTCCTAGCCCTGTCTTCGGGAGTCCTCAAGCCCCCGCGCAACCTCGCCCCCGCCCCCTCATGCTAGGCTGTAACAGCGAGTTTTTGCTGGTCATCCGGCCCCCAGTCACTTCTACTCAAGGTCTCGAAAACCCATCACCAAGCCTCTCGTTCAGCATTCCCCCCTGTGAGGTTGAGTTCTCCAAAATGCTAAACATCTTTAAAATTCAGAACTTCCGACAGTTTAAAGGCTTAGTAGCTCATCGAGACTCTTGTCGTAAGGGCTAAAAACACGCAGGCCCCTACAGCTTTGTGTCTGATGCAATAAATGACATGGTATATCCTCAAAACTCAAGTCATGAAAGTAAAAGCCGTGATGAAAATGTTGGAGGATGATGGATGGTATCAAGTACGAATGCGGGGAAGTCATCGACAATTTCGTCATTCTACAAAACCCGGCACAGTGACGATATCGGGAAAACTCAATGTCGATATGCCGCCCGGAACCCTCAATAGTGTCTTAAAACAAGCAGGATTGAAGTAAGGAAAATCAACAATGAGCGACCAAAACCTAAGCTACACAATTATCCTAGAAAAAACCAGTTCCAGCTATGGAGCCTACGTCCCAGATTTGCCCGGATGTGTTGCAGTGGGAGACAGCAAAGAAGAAGCCTTACAACTGATTCAAGAGGCGATTTTATTCCATCTTGAAGGGATGCAGGACGATGGACAATCAATTCCAGAACCAGTGTCAACCAGCGAGACCGTGAGCGTGTCTTTGGGTCGTCTTTGAAACCCAGGAACCCAAGAGAATTCGTGACCCTAGCTCTGCCAAGTCACGCCAGGAGGAGGCAGTGCTTCCCGTGTAATTCCCCTGGCCCCCGCACCCTCATGCTAGGCTGTACCAGGAAGTTTTCACTGGTCATCCAGCCCCAGTCAGTTCTACTCAAGGCCTCGAAAACCCATCACCCAGTCTCCCGTTCAGCATTCCCCCCTGTGGGGTTGAGTTCTCCAAAATGCTAAATACCTTTAAAATTCAGAACTTCCGACAGTTTAAAAACTTAGAACTTAGTCAACTTCGCCAAGTCAATCTGATTGTCGGACAGAATAATGTGGGCAAAAGTTCATTCTTAGAAGCCCTGGAAGTTTACGCCACCCACGGAAGTCCTCTAACCCTGTTAAAACTGGTCAAAAACAGACAAGAAGATTGGCTCAGTGAGGCAACAAGACTGTCTCGGGGGTTAACGCATCATGTCGTTCGACATTTATTTTTTAATCACAAAATCCCTGACTTAGCAGAAGCCGGAATTATTTTAGGAGAAATTGACTCAAACCATTCGCTCCATCTCCATTTGGCTGCCTATCAACGCCAAGAGACAGAGGGGATGAGTAAATTAGTGCCAATTAACCCCAACCAAATAGATGAAGGAATCCCTGAAGTTGAACTATTTTTAGTTGCCGAACAAGCCAGTCAGACTCGGCTTCTGTTTCAGCTCAATCAAGATGATTCAATGTCTCACACCGCCTCTCGGGTTTTCTATAACTCAAAATCTTATAATTTTAATCTAAAAAATCAAGTAGTTTCAACAACTCATCTCCCGACACGTCAGCTTGCTGCCCTATGGGATTTAACGAGTTTAACTGACCTAGAGGCAGATGTGATAGAAACCCTACGTCTGATTGATGATCGAGTCTCTGGAGTGGCATTTGTTGAAGATATCAATCGAGACACAACCGACCCAGAAAATCGAATCCCGTTAGTCAAACTGAGAGGAATTGCAGAACCCTTACCTCTCAAAAGTCTCGGGGAAGGAATGTATCGCCTCTTTTGTATCACGGTTGCTTTAGTTAATTCCGAAGCGGGACTCTTATTGATTGATGAGTTTGAAAATGGCTTACATTGGACGGTTCAGCCCAAAGTTTGGCAGGTTGTGTTTCAGCTTGCGGAACGGTTAGAAGTGCAAGTTTTCGCAACAACCCATAGTCGGGATTGTGTTGATGGCTTTGAACAGGCTTGGAGTCGCCATCCCCAACAAGGGACATTTTTTAGACTAGAGGGTCACGGAACCGAGATCAAGGCGACGGAATATCCTTTAGAAACGCTCTCGGATGCCATAGAGATGGATGTTGAAATCAGATGAGTCGGACGCAAGGGATTTGTCAAAAGGATACGGATAAGGTTTTGCTCGTGGAAGGAAACAACGATTGTCATGTCGTCATGGCATTATGTGAGGCTTGTGGCGTTCCAGAAACATTTGGTATTTATCAATGTGGTTCTGATGTTGGGGTATTGAAGCGGTTAAATGCTCTCATCATCCGTCCTCAGCCTCCTAACGTCATAGGCGTTTTGCTCGATGTTGACAATACGCCCATCACCCATAAATGGCAGAGTTTACAACAAAAGTTGCAAGCCTATCATTATCAATTTCCCCCTCAACCGCAACCGGGCGGAACGATTCTGGAGTCTTCCCAAGAGGAACCGAAATTGGGAGTTTGGTTAATGCCGAATAATCAAGATCCGGGAATGTTAGAGGATTTTTGTGCCAACTTGGCTGACCCGAACGCCTTAGAGTTTGCCAAAGATTGCGTTGAGCGAGCGTCTGAACAACATCTCACCAATTTTAAGCCAACTCATCGCAGTAAGGCGATTATACACACCTATTTAGCCTGGCAGGATGAGCCGGGTTATCCGTTGGGCCAAGCTATTACCCGCCAATCCCTTTCAGCTAACCAAGAGCTGGCGGTATCGTTTACCCAGTGGCTAACGAGACTGTTTGCTTAAAAGAGGATGCAGAAAACCTGGAGGGGGCTGAGGAGGTTCAGCGGCGCAACGGGTTAGCTGGGTTGAGGCAAAACCCGATAACGAGCAACAGTACTGCGAACAAACTTCCATACCAGGGCGCGGTTCCAGGGGTGCTGAGAGTTACCCAAAGGGTGACGGCACTGGTTGGCACATAAAACATGAGTCCAATCAGGGGAATCCCCCAACGCCATCGACGATCGCCCCCAGGAAAACTCAGCCAAACCCCAAACAGCATCGCCAAGCCAGTGGCCATCCAACCGGCTCCCGCCACCTTCATCAAAGCTAAAATGAGAATTTGGATACTGGCATCTAGGGCATCCCAAGGCCGGCTAATCGCCTCAGCGTGATACCCCATAAAGGTGGGAGACAGGAGATACAGCCCTCCCAACACAAGACTCACAACCCCGATAACGAGATAAATCGATTTTGCGAGTTGTTCTCTCATTAAAAATGGCAACTTGAAATGGCAACTTGAAATGGCGACCTAATTCAAACTCACTTGTGGCGTTAGCAACATCACCCGTTGACTATCGACCACCATCGTCCAAAATCCCCGCTCACTCAAGCGTTGTAATAGCTCATTGGCCTCCGTCTCATCGCGGCTGTAGCCCACCAACAGATAGGGCCGTTGTCCATAGGAGACTAACCCCACCGTACGATTGGTGACCCGTTGTAACTCGCTGGCCACCTGGGGTTGGTTGAAGTAATCCACGAGAACCGCATATCCCTCCTCTAACGGCTGGGGATTATACCCTCTCGCGGGGCTAGTGACGGCAATTTGGGGGAGAGGCTGGGCCTCGGGGGCGTTGTTTGGCGATACCGGTGCTGCCTCGTCTTCTACGGGGATATAGACGGGTAAGTCTTCGCGATCGCCGTCAGGGGCGGGAACGTCAAAACTGCCGTCGGGAAGGTTCGCCGGGGGCAAATCCCCTAAACTGATGTCTAAGTCGCTGCTTTCGTTGCCACGATCGCGGCGGTTTGAGGTGGCCGGGGTTGATACTGAGGTTGACTCGGATTCCTCAGCCTCTGTGCGGTTGTCGGTGGAGGTTGCCGAAGACGATCGCCCACCGGCTGGACGAGCTTCGATGATTTGGACTTGTGGCAGGTTTAGGGAACTCGATGAGGAGCGGCTCGGTTGTGACGAGGAGCTTGCGGTATTTCCGTTGCTCGGGGGACGGGTGACAAAGGCATTCAAGCCCGCTTCCTCGGTGATGCTGCGAGCTAGGGCGGAGGCCTCGTCTTGGCCAGAAAATCCCTGAATCCGTAGCACCACTTCATCGAGATAGGTGCAGGGTTGAGCCTGGAATCGACTCGGTAGAAGACTCCCCACAACGGCTAGGTCGTCATTGCCTTCAGGTAGCACCAACACCAGAAATTGTCCAGCGTCCGGGGGCGCACAAGGGGCGTATTGCCCCATCGCCTTCGGCAGTCGTCCCAGGCCCCCGAACCAACCCAGGGCGATCGCCACCGACATGACCGTGGTAAGGGGATGAGGAAAACGCATGGGCTGTTGGTTGAAATGGGGTTGACAAATAACACTATTTATGTATCAGACTCCCCCATCCTGACCTAAGCTTGGGCGAGAGAGGCAAGGGGATCGGGGATGCTCTCAGAGGGGGCCTCAAATTGACCCGTTAGCACATATTCTAACCGCAGTTTCAGCCAGGTAATGAACTGGCGATCGCTAGAGACAATCGCCGCTGAGGGTTGCGGACATTTAGCCTTGGCCTCAGCCAATTCCGGGGCATCGAGAAACGCCGGCTGTTTCACCAACCAGAAATCAATCTCTTTTTCCCGTTCCTGGTAATTCCGCACCCGTTCCTGAAGCACCTCATCGAGAGGTTCCTCCTCTAAAAGAAATTTTTGGCTGGCCGCCACATAGTAGTAAGTTGTCATGGTCAGTTGAAAAGGCTATTCACAAACGATAGTCGAGCAGTTGCAGTATCAAATCATACCGCCGTGCAACACTTTAGGGAAATTAAGTGTTACAGTTCGCGACGAAGAGCTTGTTTCATCTCTCGCACAGCCCGTTCAATGCCCACCAACGCCGCCCGGGCAATAATCGTATGGCCGATGTTGAGTTCCTCCATCCCCTCAATACAGGCAACCGGATAGACATTGAGATAGGTTAAGCCATGACCCGCATTCACCCGTAACCCCAACTCACGGGCGATCGCACAGCCTTGTTGCAACACCTCTAACTCCTGTTGACGCTTAATGTCCGTTTTGGCCTCGGCGTAACAGCCGGTATGCAATTCAATAAACTGAGCCTGAGTCGCCGCCGAGGCCTGAATTTGCTTAGGATCGGCATCAATAAACATACTCACGGGAATTTCTGCCCCCTGGAGACGGCTTACCACCTCCGTGAGGCGATCGCAACTCCCATCCACATCCAACCCCCCTTCCGTCGTCACCTCCTCCCGTTTCTCAGGAACCAGAGTCACATAATCGGGTTTGAGATCGAGGGCGATGGCCACCATCTCCTCCGTCGCCGCCATCTCTAAATTCAAATGGGTACTCACCGTTTGTCGCAACAAATAGACATCGCGATCCTGAATATGGCGGCGATCTTCGCGCAGGTGAGCCGTAATCCCATCAGCCCCCCCTAATTCCGCCAGCACAGCCGCCGCCACGGGGTCTGGTTCCGTCGTCCGTCGTGCCTGTCGAATGGTTGCAATATGGTCAATATTGACGCCAAGGGTAATCAAACTCGGTTCTCTCCTGGTGGTATCATGCTCAACGTTTAATATTCTAGGTCGTTGTCTCCTATTTCTTCTATAGCAGTCCAAGATTGCCTTAAGACACTCCGAAGTTCGGAGATAACCGCCCAGTTGCCTCTTGCCTCTTGCCATCCCCTCTTGGGAGGGGTTAGGGGTGGGTCATGCCTCTTGCCTCTTGCCTCTTACCTTCTTTTCCCCCGTTTTTTGTCCCATTTAGACCCAATTTTGCGATATGACCCCAACGGTCCTAGGTCTTGACGGTGGCGGTAGCAAAACCCGCTGTTTGGTCGTGGACGCTGCCGGAACCATCTTGGGGCGAGGGGAAGCCGCCGCCTCCAACTATCAAACCGTCGGCGGGGAAGCGGCCTATCACGCTATCCTCGATGCGATCGCCGCCGCCACCGCTCACCAGTCTCTCACCATTCGCGCCATTACCCTCGGCTTAGCGGGAGTGGGCCGGCCTCGCGATGAACAGATTGTTCACGATTGGCTGCAACTGCTGCAACAAGATAGCCGCTTGCCCCTCATCTGGGAGTTACATCCTCGGGGAGTGCGGATTTGTCCCGACTGCGAAATTGCCCTCGTCGGCGGTTTAGGCCGAGACACGGGCCTAGCCACCATTGCCGGAACTGGGGCCATCGCCTATGGCCGCAATGCCGCCGGCCAGGTGGCCCGGGCCAGTGGTTGGGGTTATCTCCTCGGCGATGAAGGCAGTGCCTATGATATTGGCCGGCAAGGATTGCGGGCGGTGGTACGGGCTGCTGACGGGCGATCGCCTCAAACTCAACTCAGTGACGCGATTTGTCAAAATCTTGGTTTAGACGGGGTTGAGGACTTAGTCAGGCGGGTCTATAACCCCGATTGGCTACCCCGAGATACCGCTCAACTAGCGCCGCTGGTGGATCAGGTGGCTCGCTTGGGAGATGCTGTGGCCACGGGGATTCTCGATGAGGCGGCCGCTGAGTTGGCGATCGCCAGCCGCAGTGTCTATCAGCAATTGTTTCGTGCCAACCATGCCGTCGAGTTAGTTACCCTGGGGGGAACTTGGCAAAGTCAGGGCCAACTCAAACAACGGTTTCAACAGCAGCTAAGAGAGTCTTGTCCCCAAATCCAGGTGGTGTCTCCTCGTCATGATGCGGTTTATGGTGCCGTTTGGCTGGCGGCGCGATCCATTGGCTGGCAATCAGAGACTTTCCTGCCAAGCTTTGCTACCATGACGGAGGGGATTTGAGTATCTGTCTCAAGGCACTCGTTGAGAGCATCAAGCCATTGTTAGGGCAGAGTTCACCCCACCGTAGAACTTTCACAGGTAGGCGCGAAGGCGTGGAGCATTCCAACGACTTCAATTTGACTCTTTTGCATCAAGTCCTTGACCAGTCCGGGACGGCGATCGCCTTGTTTAATCGTGATCTCAAGTCGATTCTCTGGACTCAACCCTGGCAGGATCTCTGGGCCGTTGACCCCTATGCGGGCCAGCTATATTCCGAGTTGATTCCCCAAGCCCCTCCCTCTTGGCAAGCGGCCTATCGTCGCTGTCTCGATGGGGTTCCGGGTTCCTGTCCGCCCCACTGGCTGAAATTGGCAAATGGCGATCGCTGTTGGTTACACGAAAAACTCTCCCCTTGGCGAGATGAACGCGGAGATCTGGCCGGAATCATCGTCCAGACTGAAGTTCTCAAAACCGCCGAGGCGATCGCCCTCAGCTGGACAACTGTGTTTGAACATAGTCCGGATCTCCATTGTCTCATCGACCAAGAGGGCATTCTCAAACAAGTCAACCCCGCTTGGCAAGAACAACTTGGCTATTCTCCTCCAGACTTACAACACGTCTGTTCCTTCAACTATCTCCATCCCGACGATCTCGACGCTACTCGCACCGCCCTGACGCAGCTGACTGCCAACACCCCGCTACGGCTGGAAAATCGCTATCGTCATCAGGATGGGTCCTATCATTGGTATCAATGGACTCTCGTCGCCCTAGAGGACCACGAACATCTCTATGCGATCGGTCGTCTTCTCGCCAGTCTCCCCACCTCAGACGAGTCCACAGACCCCGAACAGGCTCAGGTTCAGCAACTCTCACAAAGCCTCTCGGATACCCTCGATGAGTTACGACAAACCCAACTGCAACTGGTTCAAACCGAAAAAATGTCCAGTTTGGGGCAGTTAGTGGCTGGGATTGCTCATGAAATTAATAATCCTGTCAACTTCATTTATGGCAACTTAGTTCACGCCAAGGAATACACTGAGGATATTCTCGGGTTACTAGAACTCTATCAGCAACACTACAGCGACCCCAACCCAGAAATCACGGAAGAAGCTGAATCCATTGATATTGAATTTTTGCTGGATGACTTGCCCCAACTACTGAGTTCTATGATGGTTGGGGCCAATCGAGTTAAGGAAATTGTCAGTTCGCTGCGGAATTTCTCCCGTCTCGATGAAGTGGAAATGCGGCTGTCTAATCTCCATGAAGGACTCGATAGCACTCTCGTGATTCTACAAAATCGCATCAAGGCTAAACCGAACCGCCCCGAAATTGTTATTGATAAGTCGTATCAAGATTTGCCGAAGGTTGAATGCTTTACGGGGCAGATGAACCAAGTTTTCATGAATATCGTCAGCAATGCGATTGATGCCCTTGATGAACGAGATAAAGATCGCAGTTATCAAGAGGTCGAAGCCCAACCCAGTAGCTTAACCTTGACAACGGTTTGTAATCCAGATAATACGGTGACAATTCGCATTGCCGATAACGCCGCTGGAGTCTCTGAGTCCGTCCGTCAACAAATTTTCAAGCCCTTTTTTACGACGAAGCCGGTGGGAAAAGGAACGGGTTTAGGACTTTCAATTAGTTATCAAATTATTGTTGAAAAACACAAAGGAACCTTGGAGTGTCAGTCAACCCTAGGAGAGGGAACCGAGTTTATTATCACGATTCCCATTTCCCACAGTTCTTCAGACTCCCAAGACTCCTAGGAGAACGTTTAGATGAAATGTATAGCAAGTGAAGGTTCGCTTAGGACACTCTTTGCCGGAAAAGGGCACGCCACTTGCGGATTGCCCCTACGTAGTTTCTGTCCTATCCATCCCTGCTATTGCTATAGACAAAACTTAGACAAAACTTAGACAAAACAGCTAACTGTGAAGTTTTGAAACCACCGTAGCCAGGGCTTTGCCGAGGTCACGAATCGCTGAATCTTGGTCAGAATCGTTTAAATTCCCTTGGTCATCAAAGGCTTGATAAGACCCCGAAATGGTCTTTTGTTGCGGAATGACCATCACCCCGATGTTTTGCAGGATATCTCGTACATGAACTAACCCTCGCAATCCGCCCATTCCACCGGGAGAGGTGGCCATTAAGGCGGCAACTTTACCCCGAAAACAGGTCAAAGACAGAGGTGGTTCTCCTTCTTCGGGGCGGGAAGCCCAGTCGATGGCATTTTTCAGCAAAGGGGTAATGGAACTGTTGTATTCCGGTGAAGCAATCAGCAGGCCATCATGGGTTTTGAGGAGTGTCTTGAAGGCCAAAACTGTCTCAGGAAAGCCGTCTTTGGCTTCTAAGTCTTGGTTATACAGGGGCATGGGATAGTCCCCCAAGTCGATGGTTGTCACCTCAGCCCCCGCCGCCTCGGCACCCTGGGCGGCAATTTTGACGAGGGCTTTGTGAAAGGAACCTTGGCGAGAACTTCCGGCAAATGCGAGTATTTTGGCGGTCATGGTTAAAGAAGAAGGGAACAGGGAACAGGGAACAGGGAATAGGGAATAGGGAATAGGGATAACCCACCCCTAGCCCCTCCCAAGAGGGGAAGGGAATAGGGAATAGGGAGAAACGCTGTGGTATTTTTGTGGTTGCTTTCTCGTTTGGTGATTCCTTGAAATATGGTGTCAAACTACCATCAAAGGCGCCAATTGTCAATACTTTGTCCTGGTTTTTTGCTTATTTCAATCGTTCTAAAATGCGTTGAATGGTGGAGGCGTCTGGGGCATCTGGACGGAGGGATAAATAGCGTTCTAGGTCTTGCGTGGCGGCGATCGCACGACCAGATTGGTAGTAAAGTAAGCCGCGATCGCGTAACTCTAAAACCGCATTAGGTGCTAACAATAAAATTCGTTCAATGGCAGCGAGTGCCTGACTCATTTCTTGCTGAGAAATATAAACAGCCTTAAGGTTCATCAACATCCGTACCAAAATATCCCGAGAGGTGACGGGTTCGAGAAACTCTGGCTGAAGCGTTACGGGTTTGCCATAAATTTCGCTCAGTCGCCGTTCACAATCGGCGGGAAATAAGGTTTCTCCAGCGTTAAAGGCATCGACAAAAATACCCGCATCTTCAAAATCAGGACGAATCATAAAATGTCCCGGCATTCCAATGCCTACCATGGGAAAATCTAGTCGTTTGGCGATTTCTAAATATACGACGGACAAACTAATGGGAATGCCAACGCGACGCTCTAAGACATCATTTAGAAAACTGTTTTTGGGGTCATAGTAGTTTTCTGTATTGCCGCGAAATTTGAGAGTTTCAAATAAATACTCATTCAAAGCATTGATGACGCGCAAGGGATAGCGTTCCTGGGGCAGAGTCTTGGCAACTTCGGCAGCATAGTCGTCTAAGAGTTGGCTATAGTGGTCAATATCTAAATCAGGATACTCCTCTAAGGCAATACAGAGGGCCGCCTTGCCTAAGTCAATAGGATTTTGCTTGATTTCCTGATAAAATCGCTGTCGAGATTGGGAAAAATCCATGGTTGTATATGGCTGATGATAAACTCGCTATTGCTGTTGCTTTAAAAATGTAAGTAACGTCTGAATAAACGGGGTGGGTTCGACTAAAAATGCCCAATGATTGCCGGGAACGTCACAAACTTGGAGATTTTGAAGATAGCGGTAATAGGGCTTGAGTTGCCATTGAGTGCGATTCAGACCCCCCTCAGGCTTAATCAACAACGTTGGAACCGTAAGGGGTTCAGTTAAACCATCCACAACCATGACATCTTCAAAAATGCCATCTCGGGCCGCTGTCGTGAATTTACTGCCCCAGGTTCCATCAGGCTTTTGTTCTAAGCTGTCTTCAAAAACCTGTTGTTGATGTTGACTCCAACCGCGATATTGTTTGAGGGTTTTGGCTTGTTCAACGGCAGCTTCATGGGAGGGAAAGGGTCCCATGGCTTGTAGGAAGGGTAACACACGGTAGAGCAGGGGGAAGGTCACTCGTGACCATTTGGGAATTTTGCCGATAAAAAAGGGATCGACGAGAATGGCACTGCGGAACTGCTGGGGATGCTGACGCATCCAGATGGGAACCACTTTTCCAGTCCAGGAATGACCAAGAATATGGGCGGATTCGTAGCCTGTATGGTTCAGAAGTGCTTGTAAATCCTGAATAATCGTCTGACCGTTATAGCCGTGAGGGGGTTTACTGCTGTCACCATGGCCCCGTAAGTCGGGGGCGATCGCCCGGAAGCCTTCGGCGGCCAAGGCTTCCCCCACGTTCTGCCAAACTCCGGCATGATCGGCTAGGCCATGCAGTAATATAACCGGTTCTGCCCCTGGTGAACCCCAGTCGAGATAAGACAGATGTAGATCGGTTTCAGACAGTGAGAGGGTGTGACGGACAGCCATAGGCAGAGGAAACCAAAGGGCAATGATAGGATGTAACGAGCTGTGCTGTTAGATGGCCGTTACATCATTGTTAGATTAGAAGGGTGAGATTAGAAGGGTTATGGATTCTGTTAAGGATAAAATCGTTCTTGTCACTGGGGCAAGTAGTGGGATTGGTGAAGCTTGTGCCAAACGCTTTGCTGAAGCCGGGGCCAGGTTGATTGTAGCAGCCCGTCGGGGCGATCGCCTCAAGACCCTGGCTAGCGATCTCCATCGTCATTGGGGAACCGCTGTTCATTGTCTCAGCTTGGATGTCCGCGATCGCCACGCCGTCATGCAGCAGCTAACCCAACTTCCCCCAGACTGGCAAGCGGTTGATATTCTCGTCAACAATGCCGGACTGAGTCGAGGACTCGATAAACTGCAAGAAGGGGATCTCGATGACTGGGAGGAAATGATTGATGCGAACGTCAAGGGATTGTTGTATGTGACGCGGGCCATTGTTCCGGGTATGGTTGAACGGCAACGGGGACATATCCTCAATATCGGCTCGATCGCCGGCCGTCACGCCTATCCACGGGGTAATGTCTATTGTGCCTCGAAAGCGGCGGTACGGGCCATTACCCAGGGCTTAAAACAGGATTTGTTGGGAACGCCGATTCGCGTCAGTGAAATTGATCCCGGCTTAGTCGAAACCGAGTTTAGTGATGTTCGCTTCCACGGCGATCGCCAACGGGCTAATGAAACCTATCGTGGCTTAACGCCTCTGACGGGTGAAGATATTGCCGATCTCGTCTGGTTTTGTGCCACCCGTCCGCTTCATGTCAACATTAGCGAGATGTTAGTGGTTCCCACAGACCAAGCCACAGCCACCCAAGTTTATCGCCGTTAAGTCGGCTTTAAGATAAAGAAATCATAATTATTGTGGCTAAACTTGTATTTAATGCCACAGGGGAGGGCGCAGTTGATACAATATCAAGCTGCATCCTCCTTAAACTATATTGACTATGACAAGCGATAAACGATATGTTCTGGCGTTGGATTTAGGAACTACGGGGAACCGGGCGATTCTCTTTGATCGCGATGGTGAAGTGGTTGGCCAATCCTACAAAGAATTAAAACAGTACTATCCTGAACCCGGTTGGTTAGAACATGATGCTACCGAAATTTGGCAAGATACTCTCGGCTGTGCTGAAGATGTTTTAGATGAGGCCAATGTTACGGCTAAAGAGATTGCCGCCATTGGTTTAACGGTGCAGCGAGAAACCTGTTTACTCTGGGATAAAAACACCGGGCGGCCGCTCCATAAAGCCATTGTTTGGCAAGATCGTCGCACGGCGCCTCTGTGTAATGCTCTGCGTCGCCAAGGGAAAGCGGAGTTCATTCAAGAACGGACGGGATTGGTTCTTGATTCCTATTTTTCGGCCACGAAATTAGTTTGGCTCCTCGATTGGGTTCGCGAACGTCGTCCTCAAATTGATTTTGATAATGTGATTGCCGGTACGATTGATTCTTGGGTATTGTGGAACTTAACAAATCGCCAGGTTCACGCAACGGATAGCAGTAATGCGAGCCGGACGATGTTGATGAACTTGGAACGGGGTGATTGGGATGAGGATTTGCTGAATTTGTTTGGCATTTCTCCTCATATGATGCCGGAGATTAAACCCAGTTTAGGGGAGTTTGGGACGACGGATTTATTTGGGGATGAAATTCCCATTATGGCCATTTTTGGCGATCAGCAGGCGGCGTTGTTTGCCCATGGTTGCGATCGCCCCGGTTTGTTGAAATGTACTTACGGAACCGGCTGTTTCCTGATTGCACAGGCGGGAGAAGAGGTGGCGCGATCGCAAAATCAACTCCTCTCCACCATCGCCTGGAGTCAGGGAAATCGCTCTCATTACGCCATGGAAGGAGCTATGTTTACGGCGGGAGCTTGTATTCAATGGCTACGAGATGGTTTGCAGCTAATTGCTAGTGCGGCGGAAACGGAAAATCTGGCCCGACAAGCTCAGGGAAATAATGGGGTTTATTTTGTGCCAGCCTTGAGTGGCTTGGGAGCGCCTCACTGGGATATGAATGCGCGGGGATCGTTCCAGGGAATTACCGGCGGGGTACGGGGGGAACATATGGTGCGAGCGGTACTTGAGGCGATCGCCTATCAAGTTAAGGAAGTCGTTGATGCGATGAATCGTGATTGTGAGGATGTTGTCACACGGCTTAAAGTCGATGGCGGCGCTTCGCAAAATGACTTTTTAATGCAGTTCCAGGCGGATTTACTGGGGATTCCTGTAGAACGCCCCAAAATTCTCGATGCAACGGCTCAGGGAGCAGCCTTTGGTGCTGGATTAGTTAGTGGCTTTTATGATAGTTATGAACGCCTGATCGGACGACGACAAATTGAGCGGGTGTTTGAACCCAGCGAAAATGCGCCCCAGGTGCAAGAACAGTATAAAACCTGGCTCAAGGCTGTTGAACGGGCAAAACACTGGATTGAGTCAGACTAGAACTTGAGAATCACACTTGCTAAAATCTGACAATTCAAAGTTGACGTTTAGAGTCAACTTAACGCTTGTCCTGCAAGGCGTTTGAGCATTATAAATGTCCTTGTTCTTCTGGCTAATACTAGCATGGACTCAGTCTCGTGATCAGTGCCATTAAATAAGCCTAGAACAGTGATCAAGCACCGTTCTAGGCTTCCTGTCAATTGGTTCCTTCAAGGATTTACGCCTGTTCTTCGATGGGAGTGATTTGTAGGCGATCGCAGCCAATGGAATCCGCCAGTACCGCACTGGCCATCGCACCACTATAGACTTCAAGTTGCCCTTGTTCGTAGGCTTCAAAAATTAATCGTTGTCCCGGAAAGACAACCCGCTCAAAATACCAATTGGGGATGTTAGAAATGCGGACAACCTGAACTTTCCCTGTTCGATTGGTGTAATAGCAGAGAATGGGGGTCTCTTTAAGAGTGGCCACATTCGGAGTAGAAGTCATTGCAATGGTCATTGTTATTATCTAGCGGATTTATAGGAGAACGACGTTAGGTCAGAGTTTCTCAACAATAGTGGCGACAGCGAATGGCGATCGCACCGTGAATCATGGGTTTGTTAACATACGCCCCATTTTAACGGGGATCAGCCTATCTCGCCATGTTCATTAAACCGCATTGTCCCGTGATCACACATCTGTCTTAGGGGTGAACTTGGCTCATACCAGGAATTTAAGGCGATCGCTCGGCTTAAGATCTCGGGGGGCGATCGTCTTACAATTCTCCTGGACTCTCTGGGGCGATCGCCTCCCCCGGAGACGGTCGCAAATCGTCGAAATTGAGGAGATCGCTAAATTTTTCCAGAGTAATTCCCTTATCTTGAGCGGCCTCTTGTAATGCCGCCATAAAGCGCTCAGAATCCGAACCATAGCCACAGTGTTGGCTCGCGGCGTCTAGCCCTTCTTTTGCATTGGCTTGAGCGCAATTGAGTAAATCTATGCCCGTTAGAGGGGTCGATTCCATAATAAAATCTCCTGAAATCAATATCGTCTCTAGGTTATCGCAATTGGGGAAGGGGAGAGGGAACAGGGAACACCGGAATAGGGAACAGGGAATAGGGAATAGGGAACACCGGAACAGGGAACAGGGAATAGGGAACACCGGAACAGGGAACACCGGAACAGGGAACACCGGAACAGGGAACAGGCGCTGGCTTCGTTTTGCCCTCTTTGAGCAAAATTTGCCATAATTCTCCTTGGAGTTTTAATCACATCTGATGAGTCAACGTCCCGACACCCAGCCCGCCAAGAACGTTTTAGGGCAACGGCTTGAACTGTGTTGTTCAGCCCCCCGTACCGGTTTCTATCGCGATGGCTTCTGCAACACTGGCCCCCAAGACTTTGGCCGTCATCTCGTCTGCGCCCAAGTGACGGAGGAATTTCTCGCCTATACCAAAAATCTGGGCAACGATCTCAGCACTCCTGTCCCCGCCTATCAGTTTCCGGGCTTAAAACCGGGCGATCGCTGGTGTCTCTGTGCCTCTCGCTGGCAAGAAGCCATTAGTGCCGGTGTCGCGCCCCCGATCGTCCTGTCCGCCACCCATGAGAAAGCCCTAGAGACGATTCCCCTAGAAGTCTTGCAAGAATACGCCATCGACGAACGCTAATCGCGATTACGGTGATGAGATCGCCCCTAACTTCCCTTGAACATGATGCCAGCGAATCCCGTCGAGTCCCGGTAAGATCCAATCCGCCGCCCCCACCTGGGCCGCATCTCCTAAACCAACCACGCGCATTTGGGCGGCCCGGGCCGCTTCCACTCCCGACTCAGCATCCTCAAACACTACACAGTCTTCGGGGCCTAACCCCAACTGCTGTGCCGCATAGAGAAAAACATCGGGGGCCGGTTTGGGGCGATCGACATCATAGACATTGGTAATAATATCGATGTCCGGGGCAATCCCTAACTTGTCAATCACCACATAGACATTTTGGCTGGCTGAAGCCACCGCCGTTTTGATCCCCGCCTCCCGCACATCATCGAGAAACGGCCGCACCCCTGGGAGGAGATAATCGGCGGTCATGGTTTCGATAAAACTACGGAAATAGCGATTTTTGCGATCGAGCAATTCCTGAATTTTAGATTCTGGCAAAACGCGCCCTTGCAACATTCGCAGTAGTGAATCCCGCCGCGAGAGTCCCCGTAAGGCTTCGTTAGCCTGACGGTTGAAGGGAATCCCCTCCTCATCAGCGAGTCGTTGCCAGGTTTGGTAATGAAACTCAATGGTGTCCGTTAGCACACCATCCATGTCAAAAATTACTCCCCGTAGTGGACGACAATTGACCGGGGAGAAAGCATCAGAACGAGAGCGGGTCATAATCAGGGCCTTGACTGAGATGTATGGCGGTTGAGAGTTGAGAGTTGAGAGTTGAGAGTTGAAAACTCTTCAGCGAGACTGGGCCGTGGGGAGACCTATTTTCCTTCCTGTTTATTCAGCTTTTGGTTTAACTCCCGAGTCCGGCGGGAGAGGAGGCGAATGATATTGATCGCAATGCCGGGGGTTTCGTCAATGGCATCATAAAGCTGCTGTTGTGTCAGCATCAAACATTCACAGGGTTCACAGGTGGTGACTGACGCCGAACGGGGTTCAGCATCAAATAGGGACATTTCACCAAAACAAGCGCCTTGAGGCAAGTTCGCTAAGTCCTGATCACCAATGTGAATGCGGACGACCCCTGAGACCAGGATATACAGCGATCGCCCCTCCTGTCCTTCCGTAAAAATGGTGTGATTACTCGGGAAGGATAACTCATCCATCACCGAAGCCAGACGCACCAGAAAATCGTCCCGTAACTCCTTGAAGATGGGAACACCTCGCACAAACAACAAGCGATCGACACTGGTTAACATGGGGGATTAGAACACGAGGGTACTTGAGATTACGTCGACGACTCAGACGACGACGCTAAACCAAACTGCACCATCATCTCCTGGACTTGGGCCGCCACGAGAGGATCAGGGTCATGTTGCAGTTTTGGTAGCAATTCTATCAAGGCACGGGGCGAGGCAACTTGCAAGTAGGCTAGAACAGACTCGCGCACAAATCCCCTCGGGTGGCGTAATCCCGCTAAGGTTTGATCCGCCCCCAAACTCCAGCGTGCTAAGCGTGCGACATGGAAGCAACAAGCCAGGGGCCAGTCCGAGAGACAATATCGTAGCTCAAGCAACAGCCGTAGCCGTTCTCGGGGAGGAAGGGGTCGATACTCGATCAGATCCGAGAGACTTTGTAATTTTTCCATATCCCCTTGACGATCCAACACATTCAGTAAAGCTCGTTTACTGGGAATATCAATCGTATTATCCAGGATTTCCAGGCCTCGGGCCATGTAGGAGCGAGATCCCGATTTGAGGTTAAAGGCCGCCGCCTGAATGGAACTGAGGGGATAGAGGAACTTCATCAACAAGAACAACCGTTCAATGCTGTCGTTTTGCAGATCTTCAAGGCTATTACAGAGTAGTTGCAGGGCCGACTCGGCATTGAGTTCAACATAGCCATTGCCATTATGGAGTTCCACCAGAGAGTCAGCTGAACTGGTCACCTGGAAGTCAACCCGAGCTGCATAGAGTTGTCCGAGGAACATCAGTTCTTGATCGATGAGAATTTCAACGCCACTGCGTCCGAGGCGATCGAGAACGCCCTCAATTCCCCGTTCATCGGGCATTTTCAGCAAAATGCGTAAAATGTTGCGACGACTGGTGGCCCAGGTGGTTAGCAAATGCTTGACTAGGGTATCGAGGGCTTCAGGGGTGCCGATTTGCCCGATGGTGTTCCAGGCGTACATCCGCACTAAATCGGGTTTGTGGATATCTTCGGCCAGTTCGACGAGGCGATCGAGGATATCATTGCCTAGGCGCACGAGAGAGCGCATGGCCGCTTCGCGGGTTGATTTGTAGGATAGGCCGCGCAATAGGGATGGATAGTATTCTTCGAGTTCCGTCGAGGCGATCGCATCGAGCAAGGCGCAGCGCACCCGCAAGGACTCATCCTGGAGCAGATTTGGCACATAGAGCCGTAATCCCTGCAAAAACTCCGCTTCTCCTAAGGCTCGGGTTCCCATGACCCGTTCCCGTTCCTGTTGATGGGTCAGCATCCGTCGCAGGGCATTAGTGGCTTCGGCTTTCTGTTCCCGATTCCCTTTACGCATAATTAACGAAGCCGCTGTCGATCGCACCACTGGATCGACCTCAGAACGCAGATACGGGCGTAATTGCCGCATATCTGGAGTATCTTCCGTTAACCAGATATAGCGCAGGGCCAGGGCTAAAATTTCGGGAGGTTGAGGCCGTTCAATTAACGCCCGCACTTGAGGCAGATGCTCGGTTTTGGGGTAATGGAGCATCACCTCTAAACTCTGTCGTTGTAGGGGGGGCGATAGGTTAACCAGCAACGGGGCGAGAACTTCCCCGACATTTTGCGGGTCAATTTGGCTCAGTAACTCCACACAGGAGCGTTTATCGGCATCCGATGTGGGCTTTTCTAGGGTTTCGACCACCGATCGCTTCAAGGCCCGAAAGTCTACGTCTGAGACCCCTAAGCGTCCTCGTTCGGCACTCGATACCAGCAGTCCCACATAGCGCGATCGCATCAACCAGATAGCCAGCAACCAGGCTACAGCCACCAACAACACGAAAAAGACAAAAATGGGACTTTGCAATTGCAGCCAACGTTCCGGGCCAAGGAGGCGGCGGCCTCCCCAGATGGCCAGCCACATCACGGCCCCCGCCACCCCCGTGGAAACGGGTTCGGCCACCCCATTCACCAGAGCCTGTAAGCCATTACGTTGACTTTCGGGCAGAGGCTGAAACAGCACTGGCCCCGTTCCCTCAATCAGGGTATAGTGCAACAACTCATCGACAAACTTGATGGCAATGACCCCAAAAAAGAGTTCAAAATTGCCAGTGACAGACCCAACCAGAGACAACACCCCAATCGAGAGAACCAGAGCCGGCAAGATTCCTCCGGCATAGAACACCCCCATCCGTTCGACAACACGGCTAGAGGCAAACCATTGAGTAATTAGCTCAAAAATGCCCAAGAAACCGTTAAAAAGCCCTAAAAAGCGGGCAATGCCACTATCAAAGTTGGAGCTTTCTGTCAGATCCAGCAGTCCCAGGAACATTGAGGCGTTGTTCGTCAGTTCTCCGGCCTGGGCTTCAACCTGTAACCGTTGAAAAAATAGTTCTAACTCGCTAAAAAATTGAAACTCAATCAGCACATAGAGGGCTTCGACGAGAACGAAGAAGCTCACCAGTAGCCAAACATAGGTTCGTAGCGGTCCTTGGAAACGGCGTGTGGTGAAATCCGAGGGATCGTCTTCTTCGGTGCGACGAGCCGCGTCGGGAAAGGCCTGACGGTAGTTTTCGGTTAGATACAACAGGAGTAAGGCCCCCACCACCAACATGAAGCAGGCGACAAACAGGACGTTACGGACACCAAAGTTGGCAATGACGACGGGTAGGGAAAATCCCCCTAGCACGTCAGCCAGGAGGATACCACTACTAATAATGGGATAGGTCCGTTTGATCTCCCGGATATTGAAAAGCTGGTTGGCGGTGATGGAGGTGTTGAGATCGTTGAGAATATAGGCTCCATCAATCCAGAGCCGCATGGCGAAGACGGTAATGCCAAACAAAATCGGCAGTTCTAAGCCAAAGCGGAAGACAAAGGCGGGAATGGCCATGAGCAGGGCAATCACCACGATCGCCCGCCTCATGGGGAGAATCTCTTGCAACCAGGAGTAGAAGAACCCTAACCCTGAACCAATCGCTGCCCCGGCAATGTAGATGATTGTCAGGGATTCGGCTCCATAGCGGGCCAAAAATAGCTCATAGGTGACGGCTTCTAGCCATAACAGACCAATAGAGGTGGCGGTGTAAAAGGCGAACATCAATAGGGTTCGCTCTCCATCCTCTGGGCGCAGGTTGAGCCACTGCAACACCTGCTGTTTCCAGCCCCCTTGGTTGAATTGCCAGTTTTTAAGTTCCATTCAGCCTAGCTCGTCCTGATGTCGGTGGGTCGCAGTCGAACGCCACCCGCGATCGATCCCAGGATGGGATCTAGGGGAAGTCCAGCTTAGGCTGGGCCAGGAATTCCGGAGACAAACTCGACCGGGTCTTCCCTCGCTGATAAGCCGGGCGCACGACCTGCCCTCCAGTGTAGCCTTTCGGCTCACCAGAATAAAAAGACATCAGGACGAATCGACATGAGTTTTTGCTTAACGGTCTGACACTGTTCAATCCACGGCGATCGCAGTTAAGATTGTTTTTTCGGGGCCAGCATCATCATCATGCTGCGTCCTTCCCGTTTCGGCCGTTGTTGAACTTCTGCCATGTCATCGAGATCTTTGGCCAACCGTTCCAAGAGTTGGTAGGCTAAATCCGTGTGCTGGATTTCCCGTCCCCGGAACATGACCGTGGCTTTAACCTTGTCACCGCTTTTGAGGAACCGTTGGGCTTGCTTGACGCGCACCATGTAGTCGTGATCCTCAATCTTGTAGCGCATCTTCACTTCCTTGAGTTCGGAAGAATGCTGCTTCTTCTTGGCTTCCTTATTTTTCTTCTCCTGCTCAAACTTGTATTTGCCGTAGTCCATGATCCGACAAACCGGGGGGTCTGCCTTATCACTGACCAAGACCAAGTCCAAGTCCTTTTCTTCGGCAACGGTAATCGCCTCGGCCGGTGTCATAATCCCCAACTGTTCGCCATCTGTGGCAATGACCCGGATTTGGGGGAAACGAATCCGCTCGTTGATTTGGGGTAAGTCCCGTTGTCGTTTTCTTCCGATTGCAGGCATATGTAATGGGGTAAGTGTGTTTAAGATGTCAGTTCGGTTACGTGAGAGGGTTTGGGGGTGTGTGAGTGTGTTCGACGGTTAAGTCAGCGTAGTGATATTTTACCCGCAATATTTTAGATGTGCGTCAAATTTAATAGAAATTCTTAATTTGCAGAGACTCACCCCGCCTCAGTCTTGGAGGAGAACCTCTAAGGGTTCGACTGAGCGCACTCTAAACTAGCTTAAGTTGACACTCCCGCCGTTAAATCAAAGATTATAACGGGGGATTCTTGCTTCATCAGGTTTGTCTAGCCCCAGAGCATTTTTGCCCCGAAACCCCGTCCAG
>HotLOscill_hetero_coDRAFT_1000326_pt1 | contig 23889 bp, 23 predicted proteins | sample HotLakmetagenome_2_FD_10650 | JGI IMG/M metagenome (IMG submission 10650)
AGTAAATTCCCCTGACTATCCCACCAACGCAGCCAAGGGAGTTCCATATTGCCATAACGTCCCGTCCAGATCCCTAACTCAACCCCCAATTCAGAAATGGGGAAGTGGCCCCGTTCGTTGGCCCCAATTAACTCATAATGGTTGCGGACTAAACCATAGACCTCCACACTGGCCCGTTGCACCTCGTAAATGGCGTAGTAGGCCGGACGAATCACCGTTTCATAAACCCAAAACTTGCCCGTCCAGGGGGTTTTATCCCGTTCCTCAGCCCCCGTTCCCGAGACAAACTCGATGACAATCTCGGGGGGGATATGTTCTTGCCAAAGGACATAGGAACGTCGCGCTTGTCCGTCTAAGGTGGCGGGAACCTGAGGAACATAGAACCAATCGGGGGAGACAGCGCCTCGTTGGGGAGGATCGCTCAGGCGCCAGTAAATGCCGCTATCTTGACCAATACAGTAATCTCCCTCGGGATGTTTAGCGGTGAGGATGGGGAGAATCGAATCCGTCAGGAGAATGCTTTGCGGATGTTCTTGAACGTTTTTCACAAACGTTCCATCCTCGCAGGGGAGTTGGGTATGATCCGGTGAGGAGGCTAGGATTTCTGTCCAGTTTTCCACGGAGGTTCCATCCTCACAGGGGAGTTGGGTGTGATCCGGTAAGGAAGTAACGTTTTTTCTGACCGTCATGGCGACCAAGGGAGAGGGGCGATGGTTCTAATTTAACATTGCCGTCAGGGGCTGGTTTCCACCCATCGCGCCTCAGTGCAAACTCCCGTCAGGGGACAATCCCAGGGTTCAATGGGTAACTCAGCCAGATAGGCGAACTCGAAAACAATCCCCAGGGTGGGAATCTCTCGCCACTGGGGTTGACTGAGGAGGCGATCGTAAAACCCACCGCCATATCCTAGGCGATATCCCCGTTTATCGCAGGCCAGTGCCGGAACTAACATCAAATCCACCGTCTCAGGAGAAATTTGGGGGGAGTTGGGATCGGGTTCGCGAATGCCAAAGGCTCCCGAACACCAACGATCGCCGACTTGCCAAGAATGCCACAATAACGACTCTCCCTGACAGCGAGGAAACCCCCAGCGACGTTCTCCCGTGACTAATCCTAATAAATCCGGTTCTTGGCGAAAACTGACATAGCTGAGAACTGTTTGGGCCGACTGAAACCGGGGACATTGGCGGATTTGTTCACAGAGGCGATCGCTGCGATCGCGCCATTCCCCCTCAGACAACTGACGACGAGACTGCAACAGCGATCGCCGTAACCTTTGCTTGTCCAACATCGCTACCAATGGGGTTCTCCAAACAACACCATCGAACAAGTAATTTGTCCCAAAATCTTCGTCGCCACGTCACTCACCGCCAATCCCCCAGCGGTACGTCGTCGCCGAGAACAAAGAACCACCATATCCACCTCTTGAGACGCTTCTAAAATCGCTTGAGCGATATCATCAGATACGACGGTTTTCATCTGGGCCGGAACCTGAGATCCTCCCCCATGAAATATCGTCATCAACGAAGTTTCAAACTCCTGAATTTGCTCAGGGGTGGTGCGGCGATCGCAGATATGCAGCAACGTTAACTCCGCCTGGTTCGACTCAGCAAACAACTGAGCAAACCGCATCGCCTCCATCACCTGGGGGGCTAAACTTTTCACCGGAACCAAAATTTGATGAATGTTCAGGGGATCATCTAACAACCGCATCACCCCAACCGGACAATGAGACGACCAAAACACACTATCGACGACACTGCCAAATAAACGCGCTCGAATGCCAATGGTCTCATTCCAACCCATGACAATGGTACTGGCATTTTCCTCTCGCGCCGTGCGACTAATCCCATGAGCTACATCACTATCAATGCGAATCCGGGGTATCGCTTCTACCTTAAACTCATTACTGACATCAATGGCTCGTTGTAACAACCGTTCACTGCGGCGAATTGCCACATCTAAGTCCGGTTCATCCATTTTTAAATGGGCTTCGGCGATGGCCAATGGTACAATCGAACCCGAACGCTGTCGGGCTAAAATTGCCGCCATTTCAATTAAATAGCGTTCCGTTATGGGGTTAGACACGGGGACAACCACCTTAAACGGTTTCTCTTTTGGGAAAAAGGTCAATGGAGCTAAATCTGTATTTTCTTCATCGTCTCTTTCTCCTATAGTTCCCCCAGACAAGGGTAACTTGCGAGCAAAATGAGAGGTCGCTAAAGGACCAATCACCGAGGTGATCAACATCAGAACCACGACACTGTTAAACACAGAATCTGGAATTAACCCGGCATTGAATCCAGCCAACGCCGCCGCCAAGGTTGCCGCAACTTGCGGAATTGATAACGACCACATGGTCATTGTACTATTCCAGCTATAATGATAGATTACCTTGATCGCCATCGAAGCTAAAAACTTGGCCGTCACCAGAGTTAAAACAATCGCAATCACAAACCCCAAATTTTCGGTAAAGCTCTCCATAAACGCCGAGAGGTCTAACAGTAACCCCATCCCTACAAAAAAGAAGGGAATAAATAGGGTACTTCCCACAAATTCAACCTTATTCTCAACCGGTCCACGACCGACTACATCGTTAACTGCCAACCCAGCCAAGAAAGCACCAACAATTTGGTCAACATTGATAACTTGCGCCCCAACTGCTGCCAGGAAGACGGCTAAAAGAATAAACAAAAATTGGTTACTTTCTTCGTCACCAGTTCGTCTAAAATAAAGTTTTCCAGCGCGATCCAGTCCCACCAAAACAGCCCCTGTATAGAGAGCAAGTGCTGTAATTTGAATCACCAAACTGGTGGCCGAAAAATCACCTCCATGAATTGAAACACAAATTGCTAAAACCAACAATGCGGCAATATCCGTGAAAATGGTTGCGCCAATAGTGACAGTCACCGCTTCATTGCCTGCCACACCGAGGCGACTGACAATGGGATAACCGAGAAGTGTATGGGAAGCGAGCAAAGACCCAATTAAAACAGCAGCATTTAAGCCATAGCCAAAGGCCGTTGCCATGAGTGTTCCAGCAACTAAAGGAATTGCAAAGGTCGCCACACCAAAGACCAACGACCGGTCTTTTTTGCGCTGAAACTCCGCTAAATCAATTTCTAGTCCAGCTACAAACATTAGGTAAATTTTGCCAATGTCTGTAAACAATTTCATATAATCATCAGCGGGATTTAGGAGTCCTAAGCCATCATTGCCTAGAACAACACCGGCGGCAATCAGTCCCACTAGCCCCGGCAGTCTCAAGCGCTCAAATAATGGTGGAACGGTCAGGACGACTAATAGTAAGACAGTAAAGGGAACGATGGGGGTATCGGGTAGCCATTGAGGTAAATTATCCATAGAGATTAGTGATTAAAACTGAAAGGAACTGGCTGCCTGATCAGGATATAAATATCGAGAACTCAATCGACACAAGCTAGAGTTATAGCAAGGAATGACACTCGCTTAATTGTGGCTTTATTGTAATCAAAAACTGCCTGATTGAAAAGTTAAACCCTTACGGTTCGATAAACCCAACGAACCCTTCTCCCCCAGAGAGGGGGGTCGCCTGAGCGATCGCAGCAGCGAACTTAGATCCGGCCCCGGTCTACCGGCTGAGATCTCTGCTAAAATACGGATGCTTCATCCCCTCAAAACAGGATTCGTGTCTGCTTCTGCCCCCCTAACAGACTCCCTCACTAGCGCTCTCAAACAGTATTTTGGCTATGATCGCTTTCGTCCCGGACAACAGGCGATCGTGGAAGCCTCCCTGCAAAACCGCGATCAACTGGTCATTATGCCCACAGGAGGCGGAAAATCCCTATGCTTTCAACTTCCGGCCCTATTACGTCCAGGAGTTACCGTCGTCGTCTCTCCCCTAATTGCCTTGATGCAAGATCAAGTCGATAGCCTGCAAGCCAATGGACTCGGGGCAACATTCCTCAATAGTACCCTAAACGGTCTCGAAGCTCGCGATCGCGTCCGGGCCGTGCGTCAGGGGCAAATTAAACTCCTCTACGTCGCCCCCGAACGACTCTTAAGCGACCATTTCTTGGACTTACTCAACCAGGTGCGATCGCAACCGGGCCTTTCAGGATTCGCCATCGACGAGGCCCACTGCGTCTCCGAATGGGGCCATGACTTCCGCCCCGAATATCGCCAACTCTCGCGACTACGCCACTATTACCCCGATGTTCCCGTGACGGCCCTCACCGCTACCGCCACCGATCGCGTCCGCCAGGATATCATCCAGCAACTCTCCCTCAAACAGCCCCAAGTCCATATCGCCAGCTTCTACCGCGCCAACCTGGCCTACGAAGTACGCCCCAAAAAACGAGATAGCTACAATCAAATCTACCAACTGGTACGCCAAGGCGGTGCCGGGATTATCTACTGTCTCAGTCGTCGCCAAGTCGATGAACTGGCCGACAAACTGCGCCAAGATGGCATCGACGCCCTTCCCTACCACGCCGGGATGAGCGATGCCGATCGCTCCAACAACCAAACTCGCTTCATCCGCGACGATGTACAAGTAATTGTAGCCACCATCGCCTTCGGCATGGGCATCAACAAACCCGATGTGCGCTTTGTGATTCATTATGACTTGCCCAAAACCCTAGAAAGCTATTACCAAGAAACCGGCCGCGCCGGGCGAGATGGAGAACCGGCCCGATGTATCCTCTTTCTCAGTTATAGCGATGTCAGCAAAGTTGACTGGATTATCGGCCAAAAAACTGATGAACACGAACAACGAATTGCTCGTCAACAGTTGCGCCAAGTCCTCGACTACGCCGACAGCACCGAATGTCGCCCCAGTATCCTGCTGCGCTACTTCGGCGAAACCCTCGGCGAACCCTGCCAAACCTGTGATAACTGCCGTAATCCCAAACCCGTAGAGGATTGGACAATCGAAGCGATGAAGTTCCTTTCCTGTGTCGCGCGCTGTCGGGAACGGTTTGGGGTAACTCACATTATTGATGTGTTGCGAGGCTCGAAAAAGCAAAAAATTAAGCAATATCGCCACGATCGCCTCTCCACCTATGGCATTGGCAAAGATCGCACGGCAGATCAATGGCGGGCCTTAGCCCGAACCCTGAAACATCGCGGTTTTGTCGATGAAACCGATGATGGTTATCCCGTCTTGAAACTCAATGCTCTCAGTTGGGAGATTATGCGCCAACAGCGTAAGGTAGAGGTAGCGCTTCCCCGTACCGTCAGTGCCTTCGAGGGCGATCGCCGCACTCCCTTAGCCGCCGAAGCCGACGCCTTAATGTTCCAACTGCGGGCGTTGCGCAAACAAATCGCCAATGAACGTTCCGCAGCCCCCTACACGATTTTCCCTGACTCAACCCTACGACTGATGGCCCAGCAACGGCCGCAAACCTTGGTGGAGTTTGCGCAACTCTCGGGGGTGGGGCGCTATAAACTCGATCATTATGGCGATCGCTTTGTAGCCCTAATTCGCGAGTTTACCACGGGCCAAGCCAGCGCCCCCCCCAAGCGCTACGCCAGCCGCCCTACCACAACCGCCCTAGGGGACACCCACCGAGAAACCCTGGCCTTATGTCAACAGGGCAAAAGCGTTTCCGAGATTGCCCTGGCTCGTAATCTTTCCCCCAGTACCATTTATGGCCATCTCGAACGCCTCCTGCAAGCGGGGGAAGCCATTGATATCAATACTCTCGTTCCCCAGGATCATCAACAACCAATTCGCCAAGCCATTCAGGCCCTGAATACGGATAAGTTGAAACCCGTCTATGAGTACCTTGGCGGCGTCTATCCCTATGAGGAAATTCGCTTAGTGAAAGCGGTGATTAAACGGGAGGGCCATCGCTTCCCCCAAAACTCAGAACCCAGTCCAACTCATCTTTATAGTCTGGAGTTACATCAGAAAGGTTGGGACATTGAGGCGATCGCCAAAGAACGCAATTTACGCCCCTCTCGCATTGTCCGTCACTTAGCGGAACTCTTGGAAATGGGGCAACCGGTGGATTTAGATCGGTTGGTTTCCCCGGAACAGCAACGGGAGATTGAACAAGTCTGTGAACGACATCCTGGGGCGACGTTAGAGGTGTTATGGACTTATCTGAGCGATCGCGTCTCCAAGGAAGCCCTCAGACTCGTCTATGGGGCTTGGCGTGCCAAACAGCGTCAACCGTCTAATTCCCCATAACGCTTCAAAAGCCGAATAATTACTCATTATAGTTGTCCAACTCCTGCGCTAACGTCAAAACCTGACCATAAAGTCGCTCAGAAATTCTAGTTCCTTGAGCCTGCATCTTATCCAAAATTTCCTTCACCTGAGTCAATAAACCCTGACGTTTAGCCAATAATAAAACACCCATCGTACCGATCAAAGGTAGATGACGCTGTTTCGCCACTCTCCTGGCGGCCCTTTCATCAATTAACACCTGAGCCGCACCCATCTCCTCCGCCAAGGCGATCGCTTCAGATTCTCCCAAGTCTAATCCATTGACCTTTTGCAACTCACTGACTTTCTGGCGATCGTTCACGGTAACTACTATAAGCCAAGATAAATCTCGTACCAAATTAGATACAGGATGATCCCCCGCTTGCAATTCATTAAAAACCCCTTCAGGAACCATCACTGTGCCAAAAAGCTTAGGCAGTAACATTAGATAACCCACCTTTGTCAATTCGCTAATGGGCGTTGTATCAGAAACAACAATCATTCAACTTCAGGCTCATTCAATAACAATTCCATCCCATCAACTTCCTGTTTTAAAGAGTCCAAATCCTGGGAGTCATCAAAAAGCGAGATACCATATTGATTCATCATCTCAATAACCTCTAAGCGAGATATTCCCAAAAGCTTAGCCGCTCGACCACTGGTAATCTCGCCCATCTCTAAAAGGGTCATCACATAAACCTCCTGTGCCCTTTGCAATGCTCGTTGTCGCCCCTCGTCGGAAATATTCAGATTGTCTAATTGATTGTCTGTAATTCTTAAATTCACCATATTTTATCTTTCCTGTTTCAGAAAAATAAACAATAAATTAATTTTCTCTTACTACGGATACCATGACCTATTAGGTATCACCTCCATTTTATTCGATATTCTCGAATTCAGAATAAAATCCCCAAACCCCTTATGCAACAAGCTCAGTCAATTATCTAATTCCCCATAATGCCTCAATAAGCCCCGAATAAACGCCGCTGCATCAGTGTTTTGCCTTGGCCCCGACTCGGGCAACTCAACCCCTCGCGCCCGCTCTGGATAGGCCCATAAATCCAAATGCGCCACAGGGGGATCAGCATAAAAGCGATCGCCCCCCACTCCCAACCAAGCCGACTGCTGATCAGTAATTCGGTCATGACTGAGACGATGCAAGGGAAAGTCTCCCAGATGAGGAACCCCCCAACCATCAACCGCAATCACCGCCTTGACCGTTCCCCCCTGTTGCTGCCACAGATAGGCGGCTCCCATCGCCCCAACGACTCCCGCACTAAACGCCAAAAAACAAGGCTGTTCTAGCCCCTGCTGGCGGGCGAAATCGAGGATATGGAGGGGGGAATAGGGGAGATGAGTTGAGGTGGGTAAAATCAGAACCGGATCTAGCCCCAGAACTTGGCAAAATCGTTCCGTAAGACTGGGGGAGTGAACCCCTGGACAAAGACAAAGGGTCATAGCCGCTAAACCCTGTTAACAATCCTGTAACCACAGCGGGTCAAACCCCTGTGTTATGTTGACATTATCCGCTGTAACGTGCCAAATCCGTTGCAGTACATTTAGATCGCTTCAGAGGAGACTGTCATCTTGGTTGTTACCCACGAACAGACCACCCATTCCCCCAATTCCACACCATCGGATCATCGCGTCGCCGTCCTCTTGATGGGATACGGTGAAGTTGAGAGCTATGAGGATTTCGCCAACTACAACGAACAGGCCCTACACCTGCTCACCGCGAAATTCGCCCCGGTTCCCGATTGGCTCTATCCCCCGTTGGCCCGACTGTTGGCTATTTTTGACCGCCATGAGTGGGGCCATCAACATCATGACTTTATCTCTCCCCACAATGCCATTTTTGAGCAACAACGGGCAGGGATTGAGCAAAAGCTTCAGGAACGCTGGGGCGATCGCGTTCAGGTGTTTAAGGCCTTCAACTTCTGCGCTCCCTTCCTCCCGGAACAGGTGTTAGCTGATGTTAAAGCGCAAGGTTTCACGAAACTCTTGATTTATCCCCTGCTGGTGGTGGATTCCGTGTTTACCAGTGGAATTGCCGTTGAACAGGTGAACCAGGCTCTCTCCAAATTAGCTGATGGCGAGGAGCATTGGGTCAAGGGGTTGAAATATATTCCCTCCTTCTACAATCAGCCTCAATATCTGGATTTGATGGCTCAGATGGTCGAAGAACGTATCGCCGAGGAGTTGGCGGCGGCCTATTTGCCCTCGCAAATTGGTATCGTCTTAATGAATCATGGCTGTCCCATGAAGGCGAAAGGCTTTACCTCTGGCGTTGATGAGAGTCAGGCCCTTTATGAGGCAGTCCGGGAGCGGCTCATGTACCGCTATCCCCTGATTTCTGTGGGTTGGCTCAACCATGATACGCCCTTGATTGAATGGACACAGCCCAATCCCAATCAGGCCATTGATAACTTAGTGCAGTTAGGGGCGCGGGCGATCGTGATGATGCCCATTGGCTTCGCCACGGAAAACCATGAAACCCTGTTGGATGTACATCATATTGTCCATGAAATACACCGTCGCTATCCCGATGTCACCTATGTCCAGATGTCCTGTGTGAACGATCGCCCGGAGTTTCTGGAGATGGTGGCCGGCTGGGCTGAGTCCCATATTGAGGAGTTACTCTCACAAGAGGGAGTTGAGGTGAATCCTCAATTAGCCATTGAAGTGGCCCAACGCTTCCACAATCATGACGAAGATGGCTTCGATCATGGTCATGGTCATGAACATGGCCACAGCCACGGCCACAGCCATAGCCACGATCACGGCCATAGCCATAGCCATAGCCATTAACGGGGTTGTTAGCTGCTTTCGGGCGAACTCCGGTTCGCCCGTATTTCCCTCTAGTTCGGGCTGAGGAAGTTGAGCAGTTTGCGATTAACGGTTTGCGGTACTTCCTGCTGAATCCAATGGCCGCATTGGGAGATGAGTTCGAGTTGGAAGGGGGCGGTAATCAGTTTGCCAAAACCTTGAGTCAGACTGGTACTGAGAAATGAGTCGTCTTCCCCCCAGAGAACTAGAGTGGGAACGGTGATAGGATCGAGCGATCGCCCCCAGCTTTTGAGCCAGGTTTGCGGGGCTGAGAGTTGACGGTAATACTTGACGATGGAGTTGAGCACGCCGGGTTTTTCTAGGGCGGCTTGGTAAATTTGGTTATCTTCCTGGCCAAAAGCCCCTTTGCGAATGGCGTTTTCCCGGAATAGGTTTTGTACGAAGTCTTTGAGGTTGTTACGAATCACCCATTCGGGGAGGCTGGGGATTTGTAAGGCCAGCACATACCAACTGCGGCGGAGTTGATCGAAGTTACTGGTGAGGGCTTGGGTGAACTGATGGGGATGGGGGGCGTTGAGGATGGCCAGGCGATTGATAGACTCGGGATAGGTATGGGCGAGATGCCAGGCGATCGCCCCTCCCCAGTCATGACCGACAATGTGAGCGCTACGATAGCCCAAGGCGGCAATAGTGCCTCGCACATCTTGACTCAGGGTATCGAGATCATAGCCGCTTGAGGGCTTATCGGAGTCGTTATAGCCGCGCAAATCGGGAACAACGACTTTAAAATGACGGGCTAAGGCCGGAATTTGATAACGCCAGGAATACCAAAACTCGGGGAACCCATGGAGAAGGACGACGAGATCGCCTTCTCCTTGGGTGACACAATGGAGTCGGATGCGATTGGTGTCAATATAACGGTGCTGCCAGCCAATATCGAGATCTGTCATGGAAAATACCCAATAGCACGGGGTGAAATGCGGCGATCGCAAGGATCTAACCCTATTTTACGCCTGTTGCACGGCCGTTGGGCGATAATCTTGCGGGGCAATTTGGTATTTCACCAAATTAGCTAATTCTTGCAATTGGGCGATGGCTTCGGCACCTTCGAGCTTCATCAGTTCGCGATCGTCACGCATCTCAGTCCAGGTAATGCCATAATCGGACACCAGGAAGCGAATGAGATGATTGTCGCCTAGGCTAACCATAAACGACGCGCTGTTCATCTGACTGCCGCAGGTATAGCATGAAGCAAGATAGCCCCGACGCTCTAGCACGACGGCTAAAGCTTTTAGGTTCATCACCAATTCTTGGACGAATTGACGATGCTGTTCGGCAAGTCGTATAAACACGGTTCTCCTCCTCTCACACGCTAGACGCGGGTTAACAATTTAAACTTTACTTAACAATGTCTCTCATATTGGGTTTCCTAGCAAGCCATACAGAGTCGTCCCCCAACGGAGTCATGTCGGGTTGGTCGACTTGCCCAACGCTAACTTAGGTTCCCTAGATGTGAGGTATCGTACGACACAGAGAACGATACGGCGAGGGGTTAGGCTAGGCTACGGGTGGCGCAAATCCTTGTCCTGTCTAAGGTTCCCTTTCTACAGAATCCTGGACAATTCAGGAAATTTAAATTTAAGTGCCTCAGGGATCGCTCCCGGTACTAACGACACACTAACAACCTGCCACTCTGATCCCGATTATGAGTAGAGTGTAAAGTTATTTGATATTTCTATCAATCCCAACTCAGAAAACAGGTCCCAGAGACCCCACAACCTCGATCCCAGCTGCGTCAATGTTGTGGAATTCTAGGGTTGGGACTCTGGGGCTGGGATTCTGGGGGCGGGATGGGTACTAACCCAGACCCCACCAGCCAAAGGATGGCCCGATAAAGACGACAGAAATCCAAATGATAATCAGGGCGACAATGCCTGCCCAAGCCCCCCGGCTTGACCATTTTAGGAACTGTTCTGATTGCCGTTTGGTAATCGGTAGCCAGGGCAAGATATAGGGTTCCTGGCCATACTTTTCCCCTAGGGCTTCTTTACGACGTTTGGATTCGCCCATAGTAATTCACCTCGTTTCTGACAAAAACTTGACTCAAGACAACTCAGTTCAAATAACCACCCGGCTTAATTAGGAAGGGTCAAAGGTATCTTTGAGAACAGTCCGCGCCGCCAAATGATTACGAGTCGTGGTTAGAATTTCCGATTCTCGTTCTAAGCGAGTCGCCGTATCCTGCATTTCTAACAGGGTTTGCTGTTCTGAGGCCACACCATAGAGATTTCCGGCGACCCAGTATGACAGTTCTGTGGGTAAACTCGGGATATCCTCGGGAAGTTCGATCTCACGGTCCATCAATTTAGCTGACAGGCGCACAACATCTCGTAAAAGTTCTTCGACATCGGTGGCTAAGCGATGTAAGTCTTGTTGAGGAGGATGATCTTCGATCCACTCCACTAGACCCACATAGTAAGGCTTTTCTCGGACATAGTCCAACACCCGAAACCGCTGTTGTCCAACCGTCCAAATTTTCAAGCGATCATCGGGAAGTCGCTGATGCTGGATGATTTCAGCACAACAGCCTACGGGAGCGGCTTCGCGATTATTGGGGTCCCACATGAGTACCCCAAAGCGGCGATCGCCGTTGAGGATAGTATTCATCATCATGCGGTAGCGAAACTCAAAAATATGCAGCGGCAGCGGTCTACCGGGAAACAGGACGACCTCCGGGAGAGGAAATAAGGGAAGTTCTCGAACAGCGATAGAAGACGAGGTAGCCATGATTCCGTCTGTCAGGGTTGCGCCTTTTATTCTAACTCATTGGGCAGACAATCCCCCGGTCTTCTCGAATGGCTCAGCGTGACTTCAACGATGAGTTAACCCAGAGATGGCGGGGGAGAGTGGCTCAAGCCAAATTCCTGTGGAGTTTAATTAGAGTTTGACTTCAATATCAACCCCAGCCGGTAGATCCAACTTCATAAGTGCGTCAATTGTTTTAGACGAAGGTTGGTAAATATCAATAATGCGGCGGTGGGTGCGGGTTTCAAAGTGTTCGCGGGAGTCTTTATCGACGTGAGGCGATCGCAACACACAATAAACCCGGCGTTTGGTAGGTAGAGGAATCGGACCAACAGCGGTGGCACTGGTGCGGTTGGCCGTATCCACAATTTTGTCGCAAGATGTATCGAGGAGGCGACGGTCAAAGGCTTTTAAGCGAATACGAATTTTTTGCTGCTGAATCGTTGCCATGATGTTGAAGGATTTTTAATTGTCGAGGTTCAGATAACAGGAGAAAGGGAGGGCGACGCCTCCCCAAATAGCCATTAAGGGGCTACAGACATCAGGGGCGCACACCGAGTGCGCCCCTAACGCCACCGTTAGACCGACGGTCTACTGAAGGATTTTCGCCACAGCACCCGCGCCGACGGTACGACCGCCTTCACGAATTGCAAAGCGCATTCCTTGCTCGATCGCCACCGGGTTGATCAACTCAACGGTCATTTTGATGCGATCGCCAGGCATAACCATTTCCGCATCACTCCCATCATCAGCAGTGAAGTCGCTGATGGTTCCGGTCACGTCAGTGGTCCGCACATAGAACTGAGGACGGTAGCCAGGGAAGAAGGGAGTGTGACGACCCCCTTCATTTTTGTTGAGGATATACACCTCAGCTTCAAACTTGGTGTGAGGGTTAATCGTGCCGGGTTTTGCCAACACCATACCCCGCTCAATATCACCTTTTTGAATCCCACGCAGCAGCACACCAACGTTGTCGCCAGCCATCCCTTGGTCCAGCGTTTTCTGGAACATTTCCACACCGGTGACGGTGGTGCTGCGGGTATCTTTGATGCCCACGAGTTCCACCGTGTCGCCGACTTTGATGATACCGCGCTCAATCCGTCCGGTCGCAACCGTACCCCGACCCGTAATCGAGAACACGTCTTCAACGGCCATCAAGAAGTCTTTGTCCACATCACGCTCAGGAGTAGGCACATACGCGTCCACTTCTTCCATGAGTTTGAGGATTTTGTCAACCCACTCATCTTCACCAGCGGCGACAGCGGGGTTGGCTTCGAGGGCTTCAATAGCCTTAAGAGCTGAGCCAGTCACGATAGGAATATCATCGCCAGGGAAGTCGTACTCGCTGAGCAGTTCACGAACTTCAAGTTCAACCAATTCCAGGAGTTCCTCGTCATCGACTTGGTCTTGTTTGTTCAAGAAGACCACCAAGCTAGGAACACCCACCTGACGAGCCAAGAGGATATGCTCACGGGTTTGAGGCATCGGACCATCAGCGGCAGACACCACCAGGATCGCGCCGTCCATTTGAGCGGCTCCGGTGATCATGTTTTTCACATAGTCCGCGTGACCGGGGCAATCTACGTGAGCATAGTGACGTTCAGTGGTTTCGTACTCAACGTGAGCGGTGTTGATGGTGATTCCCCGCTCTTTCTCTTCAGGTGCTGCGTCGATGTCAGCATACTTACGAGCTTTGGCTTGACCGGTCACAGCCAGAGTTGCCGTGATTGCAGCGGTTAGCGTGGTTTTCCCGTGGTCAACGTGACCGATGGTACCGATGTTGACGTGGGGTTTGTTGCGTTCAAATTTTGCGCGTGCCATGAATCTTGTGTTCCTTATTCTGTGTTATGCGTTCCCTTTGCTTTTGGCGATGATCTCTTCAGCAACACTACGGGGAACTTCCTCATAGTGGCTGAACTCCATCGAAAAGATGCCACGACCTTGAGTTTTCGAGCGAATGTCCGTGGCATATCCAAACATGGATGCCAGCGGCACTTTAGCCGTTACTTTCGTAAGGCCATCATCCGTCTCTTGACCCTCGATCTGACCGCGACGGGAGTTCAAGTCGCCAATCACGTTGCCCATGAAGTCTTCGGGAACTTCGACCTCAACTTTCATCATCGGTTCGAGAAGAACCGGGGATGCCTTGGTGACCGCATTTTTGATCGCCATGGAGCCAGCGATCTTAAATGCCATCTCATTAGAATCGACATCGTGGTAAGACCCATCGACCAACGTTGCTTTCACGTCGATCAGGGGATAACCTGCTAGAATACCAGATTCGCAGGCTTCTTTCATCCCGTTTTCAGCCGGACCAATATATTCTTTGGGAACGGCACCCCCAACGATTTTGGAAACGAACTCAAAGCCGCTTCCGGTTTCGCCGGGTTCGAGTTCGATCACCACGTGACCGTACTGCCCTTTACCACCACTTTGACGGACAAATTTGCCCTCGGCGGTGCTAGGTTTACGGATGGTTTCCCGGTAGGCCACCTGAGGCGCACCCACTTCGGCTTCTACCTTAAATTCCCGCAACATACGGTCAACGAGAATTTCTAGGTGAAGTTCACCCATCCCCGCAATCACCGTCTGATTGGTCTCAGGGTCTGTGACCACTCGGAAGGTGGGATCTTCTTCGGACAGAGATTGCAAGGCTTTGGAGAGTTTCTCCATATCGGCCTTGGTTTTCGGCTCGACGGCGACGGAGATCACCGGTTCGGGGATGTACAGCGATTCGAGGATGATGGGTTCTTCCTCGTCGCAAATCGTATCTCCAGTTAGGGTATCTTTCAAGCCCAAAGCCGCCCCTAAATCTCCGGCACGAAGTTCATCGACTTCAATGCGATCATCGGATTTGAGGACGATCAGGCGCGAAACCCGCTCTTTCTGGTCTTTGGTGGCGTTGTACACGTAACTTCCTTTTTTGAGGATGCCTGAGTACACACGCACGAAGGTCAAACGACCATAGGGGTCGGCCATCACCTTAAAGGCTAGGGCCGACAGAGGCACTTCGTCATCCGCCGGACGAGTGGCCACTTCTCCGTCGGGTAGGGTTCCTTGAATCGGAGGAACTTCGGTCGGTGAGGGCAGATAATCGACAACTGCGTCAAGTAGCCGTTGTACGCCTTTGTTTTTAAAGGCAGACCCACAAAGAACGGGAACAATGGTTCCGTTAATGGTTCCTTTGCGAAGGGTGGCGCGAACTTGCTCTTCGCTGATTTCTTCCCCTTCTAGGTATTTCTCCATCAAGGCATCGTCGGTTTCGGCGACGGCTTCGAGGAGTTTTTCACGATATTCTGCTGCTAGTTCCGAGACTTCTTCAGGAATGGCGGTTTCCTGAATGTCGGTTCCAAGGTCGTTGCTGTAGATAAAGGCCTTCATGCCGACGAGATCGACGACACCGTTAAACTGGCTTTCGCTGCCGATGGGAACTTGAACCGCAACGGCATTGGTGCGCAGGCGATCGCGCAGTTGGTTATAGACTTTGAAGAAGTTGGCCCCAGTGCGATCCATCTTGTTGACGAAGGCAATACGGGGAACTTTGTAGCGATCGGCTTGCCGCCACACGGTTTCCGACTGGGGTTGTACGCCGCCGACGGAACAAAAGACGGCGACAACGCCATCGAGGACCCGCATTGACCGTTCGACTTCAATGGTGAAGTCCACGTGTCCTGGGGTGTCGATAATGTTGATTTGATGGTCGAGCCAGTTGGTGGTGATCGCAGCGGCAGTAATGGTAATGCCCCGCTCTCGCTCCTGAGCCATCCAGTCCGTGACGGCGGTTCCTTCATGGACTTCGCCCATTTTATGGACGATCCCCGAGTAGAACAGGATACGCTCTGTTGTAGTCGTCTTTCCTGCATCGATGTGTGCCGCAATACCAATATTGCGAACTTTGTTGAGCGGGACTGTTCGTGACACAATAACCTCCCTTTACGTGTACTGCCGCTGTGTCTTCATGATGTGCTGTTTTCGGGGTGGAGACTTCTAGCCGCGATGGCTCGCTAAACTCGAAATCACACACAACCCGCCGCGCCCCTCTCTCAGTTGAAATCGGAGACGCGGACACAGCAATACTTATTGTATCTTAATATTCTTTGACTTAAGCGACGATTTAAGCAAAAAATTCTTGGGGACTTCCCAGAACCCAAGCCGGGATACCCGCTTTAGTAACGATAGTGAGCAAAAGCCTTGTTCGCATCCGCCATACGATGGGTTTCTTCCCGTTTGCGGATGGTGTTCCCGGTTTCGTTGGCTGCATCCATCAGTTCGTTGGCCAGTTTCATGGCCATGGTGGTTCCCGAACGGTTACGAGTGGCAGCGATTAGCCAACGCAAGGCCAAAGCCACACCGCGATCGGGACGCACTTCCATGGGAACCTGGTAGGTCGCCCCACCTACACGGCGAGCTTTCACTTCCACGAGAGGGGTCGCATTGCGAATTGCGGTTTCAAATACCTCTAACGGTTCGGAACCGGTACGCTCTTCAATAATTTTCATTGCATCGTAGACAATGTTCGATGCCAAAGATTTTTTACCATGCTGCATGATGCGACGGGTCATCATGCTAACAAGGCGGCTATTATAAACCGGATCGGGGGGAACCGGACGTTTTTGAACGACTCTGCGACGTGACATAAATTCGGCTTGAACTTCTCAAAAAGTATAAACTTCGCGGATTCTGTCCTAGGAGACTTACTCTTTAGGACGCTTGGCACCGTACTTGGAACGACTTTGGCGGCGATCTTTCACGCCAGCGGTGTCGAGGGTTCCCCGTACGATGTGATAACGGACTCCGGGTAAGTCTTTCACACGACCTCCCCGCAGCATCACCACGGAGTGTTCTTGTAGGTTATGACCGATCCCCGGAATGTAGGCGGTCACTTCAAACCCAGAGGTTAAACGGACCCGAGCCACTTTCCGCAGAGCGGAGTTAGGCTTTTTCGGGGTTGTCGTGTAGACCCGGGTGCAAACTCCACGACGCTGGGGACAGCTTTTTAGGGCTGGCGACTTTGTTTTCTTATGAGCTTTCTTTCGCTCGCTGCGCACGAGCTGCTGAATTGTGGGCATGAGTAATGCTAATGAGCGGACGTTAGGTAAATCTGGAAACAGTCTTCAACTATACCGCGATTTTGGGCAAGCGTCAACATCCCTCAGTGAGTGGTCAAATCAGCCTGGGGGATATCAGCCTGGGGGACAAAGGAATGTCCACAGCTACAGGTGCGCTCGGCGTGAGGATTATAGAAGCGAAATCCGCCTCCCATTAAGTCTTCAGTGTAGTCAATCGTGAGTCCATTGACGTAGGGCAAGCTTAGCACGTCAACGGCGATCGCCACCCCATCACAGGTACAACAGCGGTCATCACCGTCTGGGTTCTCCTCAAAGCTGAGGTCATAATACAACTCGGCACAGCCGCCCGATCGCACCCGAACCCGTAAGGGTGCGATCGGGCAATTTTGTTTACGTCGCAGGCGCTCCACTTCAGCTACAGCGGCAGGACTAAGGGAAATACTAAAATTAGCCATTAAAACCGGGAAATAAACAACTCAATTGCAGGATAATTGCACGATCGCCTCTCGAGTTCTCAACTGAGGACGTAGCCACAACAAGAATCCAGATGACCACGAAATCGGATAGGATGTTGGGATAAAGTGAGTATAAAGGGGAAAACTCCCCGAAAAAAAGAGTTTGTTGTCTGGCCACTAGCCGCAACCACACTCATAAGTTGAGTCTCCAAACCCAGGCGTGCATCGTGCGATCGCTCAGAGAACGTCACTCCCGGCACTATTGTAAAGTCATCTCGTGCTGAGTCTCGGCGTTCTCAACCGAAACCAACAGATTGACCCGAGGGACCTGATTGGCCCTCCAATACTCATAGATTCAGGGATTGTTATGAATAAGGATACCGATTTGATCGAGCGTCTGAGTCCGAGCGCGATGGATCAAATCATGCTCTATTTGGCCTTCATTGCCATGCGGACTAGCGGACACCGACATGGAGCCTTTCTCGATGCAGCAGCCACCGCTGCTAAATGTGCAATTTACTTAACCTATCTCGAACAAGGGGAAAACTTGCGGATGACGGGCCATCTGCATCATATCGAACCTCGGCGGGTCAAAGTCATTGTTGAAGAAGTCCGCCAAGCCCTCACCGAAGGGAAACTTCTCAAGATGCTCGGCTCTCAAGAACCTCGCTATCTGATTCAGTTTCCCTATGTTTGGCTCGAACAATACCCCTGGCAACCGGGAAAACCCCGTATTGCTGGCAGTAGCCTGTCCCCAGACGAGAAACGTCAACTCGAACGGAAACTGCCGAAACCCCTGCCCGATGCTCAAACCATTAACTCCTTCCAATTCATGGAGTTAATCGAGTTTCTGCATAGTCGCTCCCAAGAAGATCTACCCCCAGAACGGCGGATGCCCCTCAGCGAAGCCTTGGCTGAGCATATTAAACGGCGTTTAATCTACTCAGGAACCGTCACCCGCATTGACTCCCCTTGGGGAATGCCGGTGTACGCCCTCACTCGCGCCTCCTATTCCCCCATCAATGACGAAGAACGCAACTACATTATGGTGGAGGACACAGCTCGCTACTTCCGTATGATGCGGGATTGGACACAGCGCGAACCCAAAACCATGCGCTTGTTGGAAGAGTTAGATATTCCCAGCGATCGCCTCCAAGATGCCCTAACGGAACTCGATGAACTGATCCGAGGTTGGGCCGACAAATTTCATCAAAAAGGCGGTGAACCGACGGTTCTCCAAATGGTCGTGGGGCCGCGAGATGATAGCTTTATGGCTTAATTAGGCAAGAGGCATAACCCACCCCTAACCCCTCCCAAGAGGGGATGGCAAGAGGCAAGAGGCAAGAGGCAAGAGGCATAACCCACCCCTAACCCCTCCCAAGAGGGGATGGCAAGAGGCAAGAGGCAAGAGGCAAGAGGCAAGAGGCAAGAGGCAAGAGGTCTCAACTGATCCCCTCTTAGGAGGGAGTAGGTTGGGACCTCTTGCCAGCGAAGATATAGCAATCGAAGATTGGCTTAGGACACTCTGAGTTGGGAGAGAATCCCCTACCTGTTCCCTGTTCCCTGTTCCCTGTTCCCTGTTCCCTTTTGCCTTTTGCCTTTTGCCTTTTGCCTTCTTGTCCCCTGTTTTTTGTCCTATTCAGACCAACTTTTGCTATAGGGGACAATCAAGCGCGGCTGAAAAAGATGGCTGCTACGAGAATCAGCCCTAACAGGGCCAGGGGAACCCAAAGATTTGGAAGATCTGCGATGGTCATGGCGATCGCCGGGCTAGGATGGAACAACCGGAGCAAACACGAGGCAAGATCCCATGATAGGTGCAGACCGGATAACCTGGCTCAAAACCCATACCATCCTGAATAAGCTCTCCGATGTCGCTCTGGCAGACTTGAATGACCTCCTCGGCGATCGCAGCCTGAGCGAAGGTGACCTTCTCAGCGAAGTCGAGCAGCCCCCCGACGGTGCCTATATCCTGTATCAAGGAAAACTTCAGAGCGATCGCCCCCAAGGGGCCTATTGTCTCACCGCCGGAACCGTCCTGCACCTACAGGATCTGATTCTCGATCGCCTCAGCAGCGAAACGCTCACCGCCATGGGCGATAGCCAACTTTGGCAGATTTCTCGGGACGACATGAACGATCTCCTCAACCGCCACCCGGAAATCTCCCAGCTATTCTCCCAAGAACTGGCCGCTGAAGTCGATCGCCTCTCAGCCCAACTCAGCTACGAACGAGACCGTCAAAGCGAACTACGGCCCTATCTCATCAATCGCATCCGCCGGGGAATCATTGGTAACAGTCGTTACGCCGTGCGACTGCGACAAAAAATCAAACAAGCCGCCAAAACCCGAGACTCCGTCCTTATTTTTGGCGAACCCGGACTCGAAAAAGACAACATCGCCAGCCTGATCCATTATGGGTCGCCCCAACGGCGAGAACCCATGATTCAACTCACCAGTGGACTCTTACAAACCAGCGGGGCTGAACTCTTTGGTCGCGTCAACGGTAAACCGGGCCTCCTAGAATGGCTCGGAGACGGAACCCTCGTTCTCAACAACGTCCAAGATTTACCCAAGGAACTGCGGCCACAAATTGCCCAACTCCTCAAAACTCAAACCTATCAACCCGTCTCCCGAGATCCGCAACAGACTCCCGTCTCGCGATCGTGTCAGGCCCGTATCATCCTCATTTCCGAACGAGCCGCCCCAGAATTTACCGACTGCATCGATCAGAGTATTAAAGTTCCTCCCGTCCGCGTTCGCAAAACCGATATCAAGGCCCTCCTTGACTACAACCTGAGTCTGTGCTGTCGTAGTCGCGGCATCCCCAAACCTAACATCACCCCCGAAGCCGTCCGTCGCCTGCAAGCCTATGATTTTCCCAATAACTTGCGCGAACTCAGCAGTCTGGTGAAACGAGCCGTTACCCAAGCTGATGGTGCCGAAGAACTCACCGAAGAACTCTTTTGGTCTCAAGATAACAAAACAACTCGCTTACGCCTCAATCTCTTTAAAACTTATCCGCAACTACGGCAATTTCTACGGGGTAAATTTTGGACAGATGGACTCAACTATGGAATCACAACCTGGGTCTTTGCCCTCGTGGTCATTCTCTTATTTGTAGGACCGCAAACGCGAGATCAAAATGTTGCCTTGAATCTATTTTGGGCATGGTGGTGGCCTTTGGTCTTGATTGGCTTTCCCTTCGTGGGACGACTTTGGTGTGCCGTCTGTCCCTTTATGATTTACGGGGAATTGACTCAAAAACTCTCTTTAAAACTCTTTCCACGTCAACTTAAGCCCTGGCCAAGACAAGCGGCAGAACGTTGGGGAGGCTGGTTTCTATTTGGGCTGTTTGCTCTAATTTTTCTCTGGGAAGAACTTTGGCATTTGCAAAACACAGCCTATTTGTCAAGTTGTTTACTCCTCTTAATTACCGCCGGAGCCGTGATTTTTTCGTTATTATTTGAGCGACGTTTTTGGTGTCGCTATCTCTGTCCTATTGGGGGGATGAATGGCTTATTTGCCAAACTTTCTATGACAGAATTACGGGCGCAAACAGGAATTTGTTCGGCTGAATGTACCACCTATCAATGTTATAAAGGGGGACCCGAGAAAGGAGAAGGTCAAGAGACCAATGGTTGTCCCCTGTATTCCCATCCAGCTCAATTACAAGATAACCGCGATTGTGTGCTTTGCATGACCTGTCTCAAAGCCTGTCCTCATCGGTCTGTAGAAGTGAATCTGCGACCACCGGCGATCGAACTCTGGACGACTCATACACCCCATGATTATGAGGTGGCGTTGCTTTTTCTCCTGCTTGGTGGGGTGTTTCTGCGGCGATTACCGCAACTGCAAGAGATGTTGGGATGGACGTTTAACGGGTCATTTAACGGAGAGACCTTTGGGCAACATCTGGAACTGTCTCTGTTGGCCTTAATCCTACCGGCGATCGCCCCTCTCCTGGGATATATCCTCATACAGGGCATTCATCGCCTCTGGAACAGTCCCAAACCCAAACCTTTTATCACATTAGCCTATGGCTATCTTCCGCTCGTCTGGGGGGGCAATTTAGCCTACTATCTGCATCTAGGGTTAGGGGAAGCTGGACGAGTTTTACCCGTGACGTTAGCGACCTTTGGCATTGAAGGGGGCAATCTACCGGTTTGGGTCGCCCACCCGGCTGTCATTACCTTTTTGCAAGGGACAACGCTTCTGGTGTCAACCCTTCTTTGCCTGATTTTAACTCAGAAAATTGCCCGTCAATCCTGGCGGTTTCTGTGGCCACAACATCTCAGTGCGATCGCCTTAGCTTGCGGTCTCTGGGCAATCCTTCTCCCCTAGAGTGAAACCAAAACCAAGCCCCAGTGTCCTCAAATGAGGCAACTGGGGCTTTGGGGCTGGGTTGAGTTTAACAGTTAACCGTCAACAGATGATGATTAACCCTTAGCCACCATGGTCAAGATTAAATCAATGGTGCGGTTGGAGTAGCCCCACTCATTGTCATACCAAGAGACAACCTTGAAGAAATTCCCGTTCAACTCCATCCCCGCATTAGCATCAAAAATACTCGAATGAGGGTCAGTGGTGAAGTCCGTAGAAACAACAGGGTCTTCGGTATAGCCGAGAACCCCCTTCATGTCTCCTTCTGCGGCTTTCTTCATCGCGGCACAGATGTCAGCATAGCTGGTGGCCTGTTCCGTGCGGAAGGTCAAATCCACCACCGAGACATCGGGAGTGGGAACCCGGAAGGCCATACCCGTTAAGCGGCCCTTGAGGGCTGGCAGAACTAAGGTGACGGCTTTAGCAGCCCCAGTAGAGGCGGGGATGATATTTTGGGGGGCGCTGCGGCCGGCCCGGAGATCCTTTTGGCTGGGGCCATCGACGGTGGGTTGAGTCGCTGTCATGGCGTGAACCGTGGTCATTAAGCCTTCAGCCAAGCCGAAGTTATCATGAATGACCTTGGCGATGGGGGCCAGACAGTTGGTGGTACAACTGGCATTGGAGACGATGGTATGTTGACTGGGGTCATACTCATCTTGGTTAACACCCATCAGGAGGGTTTTGACCTTGTCAGGGTCTTTCGTCGGGGCCGAAAGAACCACCCGTTTTGCACCCGCCTCAAGGTGTTTCGAGGCTTTGTCGTAGGTGGTAAACAGTCCAGTGGACTCAATCACATACTCAGCGCCGTATTTGGCCCAAGGAAGCTGAGCGGGGTCTCGTTCCGATGTACAAGGAATAAAGGTTCCATTGACGACAATCCCGTCGGATTTAGCTTCGACTTGGCCCTGGAAGCGACCATGAGTTGAATCGTATTTGAGGAGATAGGCAAGGCTTTCGGGGGAGACGAGGTCGTTAATCCCACAGAACTCGATATCAGGGTTTGCGAGTCCAGCGCGGAAGACTAAACGTCCGATACGACCGAAGCCATTGATTCCAACTTTGACCATGATGATGATTCCTCTGAAGCAGATTACGTGAGCAGCATCCCGAAGTCCGGCTAAGGCAGACTCATTGGCCCTTAGGATAGAGCAAAACAGAAGGCTGCGGTAGATGGTGACGCGGGTTTTGGAGGCCGTAGGGCAGTGATGAGACTTACCCTATGAAACTATCGTTACAATATCGCAGTTCCTAGGCTATGCTGACAGTAAAGCGATCGCTGCATCCCTTGACAGATGGGTCAATTGCCGCTCAACGGCTGGGCATTCTCCTCATCTGGACTTTAGAAAAGCTTTAAGGTTGCGATCGCCGGGCCGGGCCAGAGAAACCGAACGATCGCGGAAGTTTGGTATTGTCTGCCGGGAAATGAGACACTGGTCTCTAGGTGAGTGGTTATGTATATTTGCGGAAAAATCTATGAACCCTGATGAAATTAAAGTCGTCCAACCGGGTGGCCTTCTCGATGGCGTTAAAGCCAGCCAGGTGCGGCGGGAGATTAGTGACTGTTTGGAGACTGGGGCTAAGGTCATCCTCTTGGACTTGAAGGATGTGACGTTTATCGATAGTTCCGGTTTAGGGGCCTTGGTGTCAGCCTTGAAGACGGTGCGGGCGGCTGATGGGAAGATGTTTGTCTGTTCGATTAGCGATCAAGTCAAAATTCTCTTTGAACTGACCAGTATGAACCGCGTCTTTAAGATTTTCAGCGATCGCCGGGAGTTTGAGGAGTCCATGTTATCGTCCTGAGGGCAGTTTCAGGCATCCCTCCATCACCGAATCACCTCTATGACCCAAAATAATGGGTTTCAAGCCCCGCCCTTCCAGGGCGGCATTCGGAGTGCGACAATGATACCAAGCAAGCCAGTGTCAAACAATGTTTGTTCTCGAATACAAGGTCAAACCCAAACCTTATCAAGTCGAAGCCATCGACGAAGCCATTCGGACAACTCAGTTCGTCCGCTGAGAAAAGAGTTTAAGTTTGTCGAAGAACTCAACTCTCATGCTTGCCAAACGGCGGTGGAGCGAACCTTGAGAGCCATTACTCGTTTTTACCTCAATGTTGCAAGAAGGCTCCCGCCATAATCTTTGATTTGGCGGTGAGATGAATGGCAACCCACAAAAAAGAATACAGGATTTGTGCTTATC
>HotLOscill_hetero_coDRAFT_1000327_pt1 | contig 23856 bp, 28 predicted proteins | sample HotLakmetagenome_2_FD_10650 | JGI IMG/M metagenome (IMG submission 10650)
CTGCCGCATTCATCCCGACGCTAAAAACATCGGTGGCGCGGCCTTCTCCCGCTTATATCCACCTCGTCTTACAGCGCGGGGCTTCTTGCGGAATCAGCTAATTTTTCCAGTAGTTCCAAACCCCGCTGAACGTTTCCCATCGCTGCCCAGGTTTGAAAGCGCATCTGAGCATCAAAGTCTGCCAGGGCAACTATCGAAAGTTCTTCGATTAACTGGTTAACACTGGTTCCCCGTGTTTTAGCCAATTCTTTCAGTTTTAAGTGTTTGTCATCCGGTAAACGGATTGTCAAGGTTCCCATAATCTGTTACATCCCAACGATAGCTAACTCAATCACATGGTTATCTCCCTCATCCTTGAAATTCGGTCGCCAAAGGTAGTAAATTGAGACCCACTGACTGACGTGGATCAAGGCTGCCAAAAACCTGCAAGCAACGCCGAATTAATTTGCGACTCGCTCCCCTTGACCCGATGAGGGCGCTAATGAAGACGTTTGTATCAATAACGATTTTAGCGACCATTTCCTAATAATAGCAGGTACGGTATTAGATTGGTCTGGTGGGGGCAATGCGCGCTAGTCTAATCCCGCTCCAGGGGCGACCCAGAGCAGGTTGAGTGGACAACATAGGAGATGGGGGGGGACGGCTCTCAGACTAAATATTGGGGGGTTTGCGGGTGATGGTTTTGTGCTGGCGCGATCGCCGGTTTTGACCCCAGCGAATTAACTGTTTTGTCAGGCCCCACGCCACTACACTAGACCCTAAACTCAGCAATACGGCGATCGTAAAAGGATGCCAATTCTCCCCCCAATTCCCTTTCCCAGGAAAGGCGATGGGTTTTTCAAAGAGTAAGGGAGAGGTGGACGCGACAATCGCCCCCACTGCAATCCCCACCCCAGCCGCTTGAATTTGATGTTCTAGGGCGCGATCGCGTTCCGCCTGGTCAATTTCCACCAAACCGCGAATCGTATTAATTGCCGTATCTAACAGCCGTTCCCCTTGTTGCAGATACACCAAATCGGCTTTTATTTGTCCCTGAAACATCCCAAAAATCTGATTCGCCTTATCCCGCCACCCCGTCAAATTACTTTGACTTTTAACCTCCATGCGTGTCAGAGTATTCAGATAATTTTGCCGGTTGATGGCGATCGTATTCTCGAACGTGACTAAACTCCGCATTCGTTGAGAATAACGCAACGATAAATCCAACAAATTCTTAATTTCCTGCTTTAATGACCTTAACTCCTCCTCCGACAAATCCGGCGGCAAATTCGCAGCAACATTCGGCGGAAAAGTCCGAATCGTCTCCTCTATGGTTTCAATATCCTGACTCGCCCTTTCATATTCCTCTCGACTATCGAGGTAATTTTGATGAATCTTGCGCTCATACAAAAACAACTCCGGTAACGACCATTGCACCCCATTAAGTTTCTCTTTACTCTCCTCTGAAAAGAGCAGCAAAATCAGAATCTGTCCGTAGGGATGACGCTTATCAATATCCTGATACTCATACAGAAATCCCCCTAAAAACTCTCGACTGGCCCAGAAAGTCGGTGCAGTTTCTAGGGAATCAAGTCCTAACAGGTTTTGTAATAGCTGATTGGCTAAGGTTTTCCCCTCATTCAGCGTCCCTGGGGGAGAGTCGATAAAACCACTAAACAGAATTGTTGTCCCCCAAGAGGCGTGTTTGAGATGAGTTTGTAGAGGTTCGTCTAGGGTTGAGGAGGTTCCCGTGAAAAATGACTCAGGGGGTCTTAATGCGGCAAGTTCTGAGAGGTTTACACCATCTTTTCCCAGTTTTTGGCGATGGAAGACGTGCAATAAAAAACTATAACTATCATTGATATATTGAGGATAGAAAAATCCCCGATAGTTGGGCGATAAATTCACTCGTTGAATTCCGATTTTACCTGGTTTATGGATAAGCTGTAAAAACCGACGCTTTGCCGCTTCCGTTTTCTCGAAGTCTGAACGAAAAACAGAGTAGTAAAGTAAATCAACGATATCAGTCTCAAGAATAAGTTGCCATACACATACTTTTAATTTACACCACCAGATAAAACTGTAACTTTTATCAATTTTGTCAAGTAGGGTATCGAGAATAGCTAAGGGCGAGAAAATGTATAGTTTGAGCTGTTCAAGCAGTAAGTTTTGTAATAGCCCATAATCTGCCAATAACCGCACATAATAGGCAATCATTGACCTTAACTCTAGGGGCTGATCCGGGTCACTGAGGTTAGTGGTTCTGAGGAGGCTTAAGTGATAGGTGAATACGCGAATTTCTGGAGCATAAATAACCTTATCTGCCATCATGATTGCTGCTCATGTTGCCCTTGAGCTTGACGGATTGTTTCCTCCACAAATCGAATTGACAAGTTGGTGAATCTCAGAATTTGCGTTTCAGTTTCGTCCTCATCCGGGTCTTCGTTTTCGGCGATCGCATCACTTTGGACGACTTGGAGTGCTTGGAGAATTGAACAATAGTCGTGTTGTTTACACCATTTTGTAATCGCTCGTGCGATCGTTTTAATATCATCATTGGCTTGAGCGAGGCTGGCTTGCAGTTCACCTAAATTGTCCCAAGCTGTGGGGGGGATAATCGCACTTTCGGGTTTTTTACTTTCTCGATGGAGAAGCAGCAGGAAGGCCCGCACGATTCGCTCTTTTTCTGATTCTTTTTCCGATTTTGGCATGGTCTAACCTCATCATGGTTAACTGTATTATAAGGGCGATCGCCGTCAAGTCTGACCCCTAACAGGCTGCTGCGAAGGGTAAATCTATAAACTACCGATTACTGGCTCGAACTTCTAAAAAGTCTGGGCTAAAATCAGATAAGTCATTCCACCACGTTTCATCAAAACATGGCGTTTCCTGAGAGTCTTGTTCCTGAGTTGGGCGATCGCCAGCCCTAACCTGATTAACATAGGCTAAAACCCGATCAACTTGCGATTCTGGAAGGGTTTGAATGGCTTGAATCAGTTTTTCTCGGGCTGTCATCTGTTGTTCACTTCTATAATGTGGGCATGGCCTAACCTCATCATGGCTAACTGTATTGTAATCCCGTTGCCGTAAACGCTGACCAATAACAAGCTTCTGCAAAGGGCGGGTCATAAAATAAATCCAAACGGTCTTCGACTTCCTCCAATTCCTCCTCCGTCGCCTTCTGCTCCTGTTTGAGCCAGTCCAGAACATCAGAACTTTAATCTCTACTTTCAGGTAATGTCCGTTGTCCTTGAGCCAATTTTAACCTGAGAACTCTTTGCTTATTATGCAAGGTTAAGATTAATTCATGCTTTTCTGGATAGCGCCACTCCACATAATTAATGAAATCATCAATTGTACAAGTTTTTTGGGTTCCTCCATGCCATTGATGAAAATCTTCATGTAGTTTTTTGTCAATTGTTAAGATGTTATCTGGATCGGCGCTGAGAAAATGATATGCTTTTTTGTCATAAAGATGATGACCAACCAGTTCAATCCGTTGGTTATACTTATCTCTAACAACACCCGTCACCTGACAAGTTTTTTGATCTCTATTTTTGGCGAAGTTCATAGCTTGCTCAATCTGTTTTGGCTCTGGAGAAGGTGCGATCGCCAGAAATTCTAATACCGGAGGAGCCACTTCACTCACCCGTTTACAATAAGCCCGCCTCTCCTCTGAGCGCAATTTTAAGGACAATTCTATACTGAGTTTTTCTAAGCCAGACAACGAGAAGAATCTCAGTCCGTCATCATCATATGCAAAATCTATATTTATTCTCATGGGAAAATCCGACCTTTGAATATTTCCAAACGCCCGCCTCACCCTTGATGAAGTCGTCATAAATATCTTCACTACATCTTCTCGACTAAGCCAGTGACGTTTATTTTTATAAACCAACGAAGAACTATTTTCATACACTGCCCTCCGAATCTTTGCATCTATTTGATTTAGGCTATATTGATTTAGTAATGCAATAACTTTGTTTAGGGCAATTTGAGTGGCATCACCTCTCAAATCCAGATAACTGGCAATAGCCAAAGCTCCTTCCCGAGAAAATATCCGAATCGGTTGTTGCTTAGTTACATAATTTTGAATTACAAAATGCAACCATTCTTTGATTCGAATACTTTCATCAGCAGATGCCTGTAAAAAATCCACTATTTCGTCTAAGCTTTGTTGATTTAGCCCTGAAGCCTCAGCCAGCTTTATTTCTTCAATATAGAAAACTTCTCTATCAAAAGGCATCTTCAGAATCCAGCAATTATACTCTTGTACATATTTTCGACTTGCTCAAAAATAGCTCTGTCACCCGTCACCAAATTGTCAGGATGATAAATTTTCGATAATTGATAGTAGGCAGCTTTAACATCATTCTTGGTGGCAGTTTTGGGATCTAGTCCAAATACCTGCCAGGGTTTAAAGTATTTAAAGATATCAATTCCATTAATGCAACCATATCCTTCCTGGCTTTTCTCATGGGGAAGAATACCCACAAACTTTCGATAGAGGGTTTCCCAGGTTGGTTTTAAGCGAAAGTCTAACGAGTCCATACCATCAGTCGCCATCCTGAAAGCACCAGATTTTTTCAACTCTGATGTATTCTTCACGCCAAACCGCTTATAAATAGCTTTTTTTAGCTCATCAGTCTTCAGCGACTGAGCTTTATTGCTTGACTGTTGCTGTGATATCTCCAGAACGAAATAGGCAAACTGCTCCAACAGTTCCGAGTCAACTTGCCTGACTTGAGCAAGACGATCTATCTCAGTCTTTACTTGTGGAGCTAGAACTACCTGGGGCATGGGAGTACCACCACAACTTTACTTTATTAAGTATGGCAAGACCTTCAGGCTAAGTCAAGGAAAGTTATTCTGGCAAAAAGTTTTTGTATTCGCCGGGGGTTATCTCGCTGTGGGATGGCTGCGTTACCCCTAAAAACACCCCCACCGGCTGCGCCACATCAAGTCAGCAGGGTCTAACCTCATCATCACTCAACCCTCCCCATTATAATCCCGTTGCCGTAAACGCTGACCAATAACAAGCTTCTGCAAAGGGCGGGTCATAAAATAAATCCAAACGGTCTTCCACTTCCTCCACTTCCTCCTCCGTCGCCTGCTGCTCCTGTTTGAGCCAGTCCAGAACATCAGCAGAAGATAACCCCCGTAACCAGGTTTGAGCCGCTTGCAGGGCAACTGTCACCGAGGGATAATCCGGTAAAATTTGATAGAGGCGCAGGGTCACCAGAGTCGCCGCCAGTTCATCCACATTCCAGAGACTGGCGACCACGGTTCGCGCTCCGGCGTAGAAAAAAGCACTGGATAATCCCACATAGTCATCCGTGTGGGAGGTTTCCACCAAGCCGGTTTTGCAAGCGGACAGCACCAGCAGGCGACAGAGGGGAATATTCAGACCGTTGAAAATCTCCAGAAACGTCAGCTTTTCCCCATTCGCCAATTTCAGATAGGCGTTGAGGGGGTTAGCCTCGTCAAATTCACCGTGACAGCCAAAATGGACCGCGTGACTCTGCTCAAGGAAGGTTTGGCTGTGGGGTTCGGTTAAATTCGCCCGGGTAGCTTGGTCGCGACGCAAGACTTGATGGGGGCTGAATTGGCGACGCAACAGTTCCACCCCCCACTCCGCATAGTCCAAGTCTTCCGTCGGGTTTTGAATCGCGAAGAAGGGGACGATGGTCAGGGCTTGCAGAGTTTGGTGGAGGTTAATGGCCGTGAGTTGGTTGTGAAGAAGTTGAGAAAGTTGGGCGAGATGGACAGTTTCGAGAGAACCATGTCATGAGTGGTGGCATTATAATGGATTGCAAAGTCAACTCAAGCAACCCCAAATGGCTATTATTCCTGGACAGACTCAAAAGCGCCTTGCTTTATTTAGTGCAGTTTTGCTTGGTTCAACCCTATGTCCAACGCTCTCCACTTTCTTAGGAGGAACTGCTTCGCCTGCCATTATTTCAACCTTGGGAAACATGGTTTCTAGTGTATTTGGCGGTTTAGTCGCTAATGATATGGGAGAATTAGCTAAACGCCTCGAAACAAAGGATACAAGCAATCATGACTTAGCCAAAGCTACCGGAGAAGCCATTTGCTTAGTTATTCGCAATCTAGCACAATTGAATGAAATTGACAAAACAACTCAAAAAAGCCTTATAAAATTGGCAGAAACTACTGAAAAAGAGTGGTTGAATATTTCAAAGAGACAGAACTATTCCAATGTGGCTTTGAATATTTCTGATGGTGAATTAGTCTGCTTAATGTCAGCAAAAGCGTCAGATTTTGCCAAAGCAACGGCACTAACAGAAGATATTTGGAAAGAAATAGTTAGAACTTTAAATAATCTAGCTAAAACAAATCTTACAGATGATTGGATATTAAAGCTTGCTTTTCAACTTCATCACACTTTCCCCCAAGGGTTCCGGGAAATTTTAAAAGTGGATGCGGCTAGTGGAGGAAAAGCTTATGCAGCAATGTCGTTGAGTCTTATGGGAGAAATTGCTGCATTATCAGCAGAACGAGGTAAATTTTCATCAGAACAAATAGATCAACTGAAAAAAATTTCAGAACAAGCAAACCAAAATTTGGAGTCAGAATATAAAAATATCTTTTGCCAAATGATGGCACAAATTGAATCTGGTTTTAACCTGGCTTTGGAATCGGCAAAGCAGGAAATAATATGCGAAATTAAGTCCGGTTTTCAGAACACGGAACAAAAACTAGATAAAATTTATCTAGTTACAAACCAAATATTGCATTCTTTGCACAAAGAAAATATTAGTAATAATTTACAGAAAATAAGTCACGAATTAAAATATGATGATTCCAATTTTTTACAACAAAATTCAGAATATTTTTTACAGGAAAAAGATATTGCAGATATACTCATTGCCAGGAATTTACCTGGATTATTTGAACGGCTGTTAGAACTTAAAGGATTGTCAATTTCGGAAAAATACACATTACGCTGGCTATACGCTGTAGGAGGTCAGAGTATTGTTTACTTGGCGGAAAAAAACAATGGAGATTTAGTAATTGTTAAAATTCCTTATCTTGATTATCATCGTCCGGCGTACATTAGTATAGATCAAATCAATAAATCTCGCCGTTATTTAACCCAAGAAGCCGAATTGCTCAAAAAACTTAATTATATGGGGTTGCCGAATTTTACTGATTTAATTTATACTTATAATCCCCTTCATGCAGATTATAGAGATCAGGCAATGGTTAACAGAGAACCATTTTTAGTGATGGAGTTTATTTCTGGAGTAAATCTATTAAAATTTGGTCGCTATCTTCATAATCAGTCATCAATAGATTATGGAAGACTTGAGAGAATAGTATGGAAAACCCTATCAGAAATAACAGATTTTTGCATTACCCTTTCTAAGGCAGGTTATCTTTATTCTGATATTAATCCTTTGAATTTTATTTGGGCTTCTAATTTTAGTCTGATTAGAATTTTAGATGCTGGCTCATTAATTCCTCTTAATCCAGATTCTCATATTACGCCACCGTTTACTGAAAGTTATATTCCAGTAGAATATTTTAATGCTTATGATCGGGGGCAAAGGATGTACCCTAACTCTCAATATGTGATGTATGCTTTAGGCAAAATGTTATGGGAAATTTTAACCAATAAACAACCGTATCCAGGTGAAAATCCAAATCTTTCTGAACCAGCTTTTCAACAATACTCTACTGAAATAAAAACAACAATTATTCATCTTATTCAAAATAAATATAGTGATTTCACTGTCTTGAAAAAAACCATAAAGTCGTTTTTAGTTGAGAACTAAATATATATCTAAAGAGTCCACTCAGTAGCATCCGGAAGCCGACAAACAGGAAAATCCTCACTCCGCTCGGAGTATCCCCCCATTGTTTTACTGTCCGCACGTAATCGACGTTGTTCAACTTCTGACAATCCCTCTAATGTTCCGTCTTTCACTAATTTATCAAGAACTTTTTCAATCAGTTCGATTTGGGCGGTGTCTGCGCCTTCTTGACGTAATATTTTTAATCGGGCTTTTAAACTTTCCATTTGAGCTTGAGGATCGTTAGTGCGTAGTCCATCTAACAAAGAAAACCAACCTGCAATTTCATCCTCTGTCATTCTATGACGAAATTGATCCTGACTGCGATTCACAAAAATTTCCTGAGTCACAATTTCTTGTTTTCCTTGAAAACCAAAGCGTAATATTGCCGTGGCAATTTGTTGACGATCTTCTCGGGATGGTTGAAGTCTGGCTTCAAAGCAATATTTATAGACACGTCCTTTTTCCAGCCCACCGATTTCAGTAGAAAAAAGTCTAGTTCTTCCCTCTATTGACCCAAACCATTTGGTTCCCGGTTCAAAGCGAAAGGCATCGCCTGGTATCACGTTTGGAGATAATCTTAATTCAAATTCAGCATCAGTTGCAATTAAATTTCCTGCTACTTTACCAATGTAAGCAAATTCTTTAGATATTTCCTGCTGATTATAAATACACTTAACTCGACTCCCTCGACAACCGTTCATGATTTGACGCATCGTTTCTTCTGCAAAATCTTGACCAAATCCATAAGAGTTAATTTCTAAATCAAGATTCAGCAACTGTGAGTTAAACTCATAGCAAACTTCAGCATCATGTAGCTGACCATCCGTTAAAATATATAGTCTATTCACTACATCAGCACGATAGTGAGATAAATATTCAATTTCCTGAATAGCCAAGCGTAAGCCACTAGATAAATATGTTTGCTCAAATTTGACACCTGATTGGTCAATTCGTTGAACGATTTCTTCTGTGCGATCGCGACTACTGCCAATGTCGTTAGACCAAATTAATTCTCCCCGAGTTGAAAAAAGAATAATAGAAAGCCAATCATTATCTGAGAGTGCATCAACAATACACGGAATTGCATTTAAAAGAAGTGGATATTTATCAGGAGTATCCATACTCCCACTGATATCTAATACCAAGCAAATATGAGTGGAAATATCAATTTGAGATAAATCCACATCGTCTCGATTGCTGAAGGTGACAGCAAATTGAACTAGGGGATCGCTGTCCATTTCTACATAAGGATGAACAAAACTATAGTTGATCCGAAAAGGATTAGTTTTTGAGTTGAAATTATTTGAGCTATTTGAGAACATAATCTTACCTCAAAATCAGTAATTTGTCTTCTTAGCTGGACTCTCACTCGTGGCTAGTCCAGATGTTTAACTGTTAAAGTATTCTCCCCTCTCCTACGCCACATTCCACACAAACTGCGCCTGATTCTCTTGTCCCGCTTGCTGCAACTGTGCCCCCACCAACTCCCACACCTGCACAAACCCCTCATCCAGCAACTCCAGATGACCGTTGAGGATTTGCGGTTCCTCTCCACTAGGACATTCGAGGAGTTCTTGAATCAGGGAGAGATAAGCCTGCGATCGTTGTTCATCCATAGCCACACACCGGGTAGGGGATACCATACCGATTCTACCCCATCCCCGCCACTGAGAAACCGGGTTTCTTTCTTAAATCTTTGTGAATAAACAGAGACTTGGCTAGAAACTCGCTTTCTTTGACCCCACCTGCCGTTTTAGGAATTTGACCTGCACCATTGAGCTACAGTCCGTTAAAACAAATCCCATCTAACCCATTGTAACTTGATAGGATTCGGCATCCTTAAATCAACTCCGATAGACATCGCGACGATGCCTCACGCGCACAATCCGAACCCCCCTTTCGGAATCATCAATTCCCTAAACCATACCATAATCACCCCTGCCAATTCCATAGAGATTATCGTCCCCCTTTAACTTTACTACTCCGGGCGGACGGGGGTCGAAACTCAGGCGCTCTCCTCCCCAATGGGTAACTAGAGATTGATATCGAGCGATTCCTTTTTGTAAACGCTACCTCAAGTTTTTCCCTGCTCAAAATCTCGAACCTTCTCATATAAACTATCCACTGTTTCATCCGCAAACATCTCATTTTTACTCAACAAATACTCTCCTTCCCCCAGTTGACAAGCCACAACAAATCGGGCAAATTTGACAGGAGCCATGTGAGCGGATAGGATTTTTAGCCCCTCTTTGATAACTTGTTGTTCCGTCGGTAAATCAACCTTCATAATCAACCTCCGTGATAAAATAGGTAGGATTCATAACGGGTAAATCTAGCCCTTAGCAGCGATTAATCAGACGTTTGTCGCAGGTGAGAAAATAATCACTCCCAGACGCTTCCGCGCTGGCAATGTGTAAAGCATCTAAAGACTTAACACCCATCTCTTCCAGTGCTTTTGCTCGAAGGCGAATCTCAGGTGTCAGTTTCTGATAGATCTTGGACAAACTCAGCCAGAGATTGACAGCATTGGCACGCTCAAGACGAGAGTTGCGACTATTTTCATAGTCTAGAACACTGGAACTGACCAGAGCAATTTTCTGACTTTCAATCAGGGTGAGAATTAGAAGAAACGCCTGGGTTTCTAAAAAGATTTTGACCTGTGATTGATCGTCAAAGGGACGATTTAAAACGCTTGTGTCTAGGTAAACACGCATACCAGACGTCCATCTCTAGTCAAGTGTTGGTGGGCAAGTCTAGAGTATCAGTTTCTACTGACAACTGACTGTCCCTGCACACCCTAGTATTTTAGTCCCTGCCCTGAACGTTGAGGCGTTCTTGAATCAGGTGTAGATACACCTGCACTCTGGGTTCAGCCATCGCCACACACCGGGTAGGGGATACCATCTCCATTTTACCCCATCGCCGCGACTGAGAAACCTGGTTTCTTTGTTAAATCTTTGTGAATAAACACCAGATGCTGGTAGAAACCCAGTTTCTTCTCCCAGACTTTTTCCCCTTTCCCCTCTCAAAGTAGTACAATCAAAGAAATCCCCAAGTTTAGGTAAATGATGAGTCCCCTCCTAGAAAAAGTCTTAGCAGAAGTCACCCAACTCGATCGCCAAGAGCAGTTGCAAGTCGTCTCCTACTTAATTACCCAGTGGCAACAACAGCCGAACCTATTTGTAGACCAAAAAATCAGCCGGAAAAATTTATTTGGTTGTATGCAGGGCAAAATCAAGATTACCGAAGACTTCAACGCACCCCTTAATGATTTTGCTGAGTATATGTGATGCGCTTATTATTAGATACACACATCTTTATTTGGCTGATAGACGGCAACCCAAAACTTAGCCAAACCGCAAGGCAAGCCATCGAAGATGAAAGTAACACGTTGCATCTAAGTATTGTTAGCCTCTGGGAAATAACCATTAAAACTAGCCTCGGTAAACTCGAACTGGCAATCCCACTCGAACAAATTGTTATCAATTTTATTCTTCCCAGCGATATTGAAATTCTACCCATTCATCTGCCGCACTTATTGATATTGCAAACGTTACCTTTCCATCACCGAGATCCGTTTGACCGATTATTAATTTCCCAAGCCAAATCTGAAACTTTAACCTTAGTATCAGAAGATGGTAGGTTTGAGCAGTATGAAGTAGAAATACTTTGGTAGTTTATCGAATACCACTCCCACCAAAGTAGGGCTGTTTCATTAAAAATGTAAACTTATAATCTTTAGGGAGTTCGATGAGTAGATATTTCCTTCATTAGGATAGTCGAAGAATTCTTGAATCAGGGAGAGATAAGCCTGCACTCTGGGTTCATCCATCGCCACACACCGGGTGGGGGATACCACACCGATTTTACCCCATCTGCTGTCAACTTCCCAGGCTAGCTCTGGCCACAAACATTATGTCATATCGTTATGTATTTTGGGAAGAGTTTTAAATCCAGCTTGAGTAAAATGTCGATCAAATGTCAACGCAATATTAATCTTTCTGTCCTGCATTGCTATAAATGAGATACAATCGACCAAACCCCATGTTTGATCTCGTCGGTTTTTATAAAGATAAAATCCCCGATCAAACAGTTCCGGCGTTAAGCGCACCACTTCCACATTGTCCGATTCAAAAAAGTCTTCGATAATCTGAATGGCTTCGGATTTATAGCGGCGAGATAAAGCATTGGAAACCTCAAGCATTACTGCATCAGTGATAACCAAAATTTGGTTCTCATATTCACCGGCAATAGATATAGCCTGTTGATGATACTGGTCTCGGATATTTACCAAGGCAATGATAAATGATGTATCCACAAAGATTTTAACCGCCATCAATCTTTTTTTCTCCGTTGAGATATAGATCGACATTGGCGGCGAAATCAACAGGTCCTTCAAGTTTTACCTGCTTTAACTTGGTAAATAAACTGTTGTTTGTTTTTGATTGCGATCGCGAAAAATCCTTGACAATTTCATAGATTTCTGCTAGTTGCTCCTCCTCTAGTTTGCTAATTTCTTCATCAATCAATTGCCTAATATTCATGGTTATTTTTCTAGATAACAATAGAGATTATATTTAGGTTTCACACCTAAACTAAGATATTCCAACCTCGCAGACAAGTCCATCCCACTGGCACAGGCGAGGAGGTCTTGAATCAGGGAGAGATAAGCCTGCACTCGCTGTTCATCCATAGCCACACACCGGGTAGGGGACACCCTCCCCATTTTACCCCATCCCCGCCACTGAGAAACCCGATTTCTTGGTTAAATCTTTGTGAATAAACACCAGATGCTGGTAGAAACCCAGTTTCTTCTCCCAGACTTTTTTACCTTTACCCTCTCAAAGTAGTACAATCCAATAAATCCCAAAGTTGAGGTCAATGATGAGTTCCCTCCTAGAAAAAGTCTTAGCAGAAGTCACCCAACTCGATACTTACTTATAGATAAAAAATCAGCCGTAAAAAATTATTTGGTTGTATGGAGGGCAAAATCAAGATTGCCGAAGACTTTAACGCACCCCTCAATGATTTTGCTGAGTAGATATGATGCACTAAAATCGCGGCAATCGATTCAGGAGTTTGCAGGAGTTGGAGGGTAATTTCCATGGCGATTTCCAGAGTTCCTTCTGACCCCACGAGTAGCCCCGTGGGGTCATAGTCAGGCATTTCAGGAATCTCGCCACGGGGTTGCGTGATACTGCCATTGCGCAGTTAGCGGCGGGAGGATATCCATCACCGATTATCGAGTAACACCTGCTGAAGAAACACCCATTTATCCGCCACTTCCTCAATGCGTTTGCTGGTGGGTTTACCGGCCCCATGGCCCGCCTTGGTTTCAATGCGGATTAACAGCGGTTTCTCCCCCGCATCGGCTGCTTGTAGGGCCGCTGCAAACTTGAAACTATGACCCGGAACCACGCGATCGTCGTGGTCTCCGGTAATAATTAGCGTTGCCGGGTAAGCTGTCCCAGGCTGCACCCGATGCAAGGGAGAATAGGCATAGAGGGCCTTAAACTCCTCAGGGTCATCGGGAGACCCATAATCAGAACACCAGGCCCAGCCGATAGTAAACTTGTGGAAGCGCAACATATCCAACACGCCCACTTCGGGAATAGCCGCCGCAAACAAGTCGGGCCGTTGCGTCATGCAGGCCCCCACTAACAAACCGCCGTTACTTCCCCCGCCAATAGCCAGTTTCTCAGACCGGGTATAGCCTTGGTCGATCAGCCATTCGGCAGCGGCGATGAAATCATCAAAGACATTCTGTTTATTCGCTTTAATTCCCGCCTGATGCCAGGCTTCGCCATATTCACCGCCACCCCGTAGGTTGGGAATGGCTAAAACTCCGCCGAGTTCCATCCAAACCAACTGACTGACGGAAAAACTCGGCGTTAGGGAGATATTGAAGCCGCCATAACCGTAGAGATAGGTGGGATTGTTGCCATCACAGACTAATCCCTGTTTGTGGGTGATAAACATGGGAATCCGAGTCCCATCTTGGCTGTGATAGAAGACTTGGCGGGTTTCGTATTCCTCTGGGTCAAAATCTACGGTTGGCTGACGGAATAGGGTACTCTCGCCGCTGCTGAGATCGTAGCGATAGATGGTGGTGGGGGTGGTGAAGCCGGTGAAGGCGTAGAAGGTTTCTGTATCGCTGGGTTTGCCGCCAAAGCCGCCAACAGAACCAATTCCAGGCAGGTCAATGTCTCCGAGAAACTCACCGCTGAGGCTGAAGCGTTTGACTTGAGAGCGAGCGTCTTGGAGGTATTCGACAACAAATTGATGGTTGAGGAGACTCACGCCTTGTAGGACATCCTCGGCTTCGGGGATGATGATTTGCCGATCGCCGCCGGGAAGGTCTAAGGCAATGAGACAATAGCGAGGGGCATTAAAGTCGGTGGCTAGCCAAAGGCGATCGCCTTCGTTTCCCACCACATCATAGCGGGCTTCCCAGGTGTTAATCAATTCCACTACCGGCGCGTCCAACTGCGGCGAACTGGGGGTTTGTAAGTCTTGGTAGAAGACGAGGTTTTTCGGTTCCGTTCCCCGCCAGACGGAGATAATCAGATAGCGGCCATCGTCGGTGACATCGCCGCTAAAGCCCCATTCTTTCTCGTCGGGCCGTTCATAGATGAGAATATCCTCGTTTTGGGGAGTACCGCGACGGTGATAATAGAGTTTTTGGAAGTAGTTAATGTCTTCGTATTGACTTTCTTCCTCGGGGCGATCGTAGGCACTATAGTAAAAGCCTTGATTGTCGTGAGTCCAGGCCGCCCCGGAGAATTTACTCCACTTCACCTCGTCGCTGAGGTCGTCGCCATTGTCAATATTGCGAATCCGCCAGGTTTTCCAGTCGGAACCGGACTCAGAGAGGGCGTAAGCTAGCCAATGGCCATCGGGGGAAATGGCGTAACCAGTTAGGGCCACGGTTCCATCGTCGGAGAGTTGGTTGGGGTCCAAAAGAACACGAGGATTGCCGTCTAAGTCATCGAGAACGTAGAGGACGTTTTGGTTTTGTAGGCCGTCGTTTTTGAAGTAAAAGTAGCGATCGCCTTCTTTGAAGGGAATCCCATATTTTTCGTAATTCCAGAGTTGAGTGAGTCGTGCTTTGAGGCGATCGCGATCGGGATTTCTTTTCAAAAAGCCAAAGGTTAGCTCATTTTGCGCCTCAATCCAAGCCCGAGTTTCCTCAGAGTCGGAATCTTCTAACCAACGATAGGGGTCCGGGATTTCGATGCCATGATAGGTATCAACTTGGTCACTTTGTCGTGCTTTGGGATAGGTAAATGTCATGATTCTTTCAGGGTAAATCGTGGACAAACAAAACTGATTTTGCGGGTAATTTAAACCAAAAAAACTGACCTAGAAAGATGTCTTTGAATCAATCAAAACCGTTGTCGTAGGAGCGAATCATGATTCGCCCCTACAAGTTGGTATCTAAGGCAAAAAACATAGAATATCATCTATGAATTATTCCTTGTTCAGCCTTAATCTTGTTGATGCGAAAACTGATACGCACCAATCCAAGACAGAACCACAGCTACGATAAATAACACCGGAATACTAATCCAGGTAAAGTCTGCCAAGGAGCCATAGGCGGCTGATCGCAAGCCAACACTGGTATAGGTGAGCGGCAAACAAAAGACAATCACTTTCAGGGCCGTGGGCAGGGTAGCGGGGTCAAAAAAGGTTGCCCCCAGAAAGGACATAGGAACAATCAAAAAGTTGTTGAGTAAGCCCACACTTTCGAGAGATTTTACATTCAAACCAACAATGACGCCTAAGCCAGCAAAGACAGCACAATTTAGGATTAACACTAACAAAAAGAGAGGATTAAAGAAACTCCAAATGGCTGAAATACCTTGTTCTGTGAAGCCGAGAAAGAGAACAGCAACGACCATAACTGATCCTGACGTCATTAAGCCTCGAACTACACCGGCGATCATTTTCCCTAGGTGTAGTGAGAGGGGATGAATAGGCAGGAGTAGCACTTCTTCAAAGGTTTTGCTGTAGAGTCGTTCGCCACAAATCGAGAAGGTAGTGCCGCCGAAACTGATGGCCATCGAGGATAGGGCCACCATCCCCGGTAGGATGAATTGTAGATAACTATCATAGTCTTCACCGATCGCCGTTCCGGGGCGGACGGAACTGCCTAAACCCAAACCGAAGGCGACGATGTAAATTAGGGGCGAAATTAGACCCGAGGCGGCGACTTGGGCGATGCGAACTCGTAAATCGAGCCAATCTCCCCAGAAGATGGTGAGGCTATCTTGCCAAATGGTGGCGTAGTCGAGAGAGTTCGGGTTGCGTTGACGAGAGGTGAGGGAGTTTTGGACAGTCACAGGTACAGGGGCGATCGCAAACAGGACATCACAAGCATCTTACCCCGATTTAGGGTTGCTGGGAGTCCCGGCGATCGCTCTCCTCGTTCTGATCGCCGTCGTTATCGCAGTTGGTGTTCTCTTCCTGTTGCGGAGAGGGCGGTTCTGAGGGGGAATCTTCCTCGTCTTCAACCAGTTCAAAACTCAGAATGTTGTCATTAGCTAATGACTCGGGGAGAGCGTCTAACTCGTCTTCCGTGGGAGGCTTGCGAACCCGACGGATAGGCAAGTTGGCGGTAATGGAGGTCATCCGCTGATCGCTTTCGAGGGCAAAGTTAAGGCCCTCAGTGTCAATTTCTACATAGCGGGAAACCACCTCTAGGATTTCCTTCTGCATCGCCTCAATCGTTGCTGGATTGAGATCCACGCGATCGTGAGCAATTACCAGTTGCAGGCGGCGTTTGACTTCCTTGCGGCTGGTGTCTTTGTGCGATCGCGGCAAGAAGCGGGCGAGCAGATTGGAAAGCATTGTGATGAGTCGAGTCAACGTCGAGTCAGATAATTCGGGTGTTCAGCAGATTACGCAAGCGAGAGAAGATGCCCTTGGGAGGAACGGAAAGATCTAAAAACTCCACCGTCTCTCCCTCCAGACGGCGAGCGATATTGCCATAGGCTTGTCCGGCCCGCGAGGGTTCCTCAGACAGAACCAGGGGTTCGCCTCGGTTCGTCGAGACAATCACCCGTTCATCATCGGGAATCACGCCCACCAAGGGAACCGCCAACAGTTCCTGTACATCTTCGACGGACATCATATCGTTGGCTTCCACCATTTCCGGGCGGATGCGGTTGATAATCAGGCCCACCTTGCGGACTCCATTGGCTTCGAGGAGGCCCACCACGCGATCGGCATCGCGAACAGCGGCAATCTCGGGGGTGGTGACAATGAGGGCTTCCCGGGCGGCGGCGATGGCATTTTGGAACCCCTGTTCAATCCCGGCGGGGCAATCGACGAGGACATAATCAAATTTCTTGGCCAAGGCCATCACCAACTTACGCATCTGGGCGGGGGTGACGGCATCTTTCATCCGGTTTTGGGCAGCGGGTAGCAGGGCCAGGGTATTTTGGCGTTTATCCCGGACGATCGCTTGATCGAGGCGGCATTCACCGGCGATCGCCTCTACCGCAGTATAGACGACTCGATTTTCCAGCCCCAGCAGCAGATCCAGATTACGCAAGCCAAAATCGGCATCCACGAGGATCACCTTACGCTTGCGTTGTGCCAATGCCATACCGAGGTTAGCGGTGGTGGTAGTTTTGCCCACCCCTCCTTTACCCGAGGTGACAACAATAATGCGACTCATAATGAGAAACGGCTTGGGAACGATCCAAACAGGGCTACACGACAACGAATTGTACACTTGAGGCATGGCCCCAAGGGGTAGATCGCGTCTGTGGGCAGTTGTCCCAATGTATCATCTGGGGGGATAGGCGGCGGGAGATTTCTCGAAGACATCGGCCATCTGGGATGGGGAGGGGTTGGCGACTGGGGTTGGGCTGAGTCAAGATTGCCCAGGTCAAAATGGAGAAACTCGATAATTCTTGATGTTTCTTTAGATTCGACCTCTCAGGGAGTTTGCCTCCAGACCTGTCCGACTTGCTTTACCATCATGGCTCGATTCGGTGTCGACTTCCCCTTACAGCCACAATCCCTTCCCATAATCTTAGTCTCTTTAGAGTAAGGAATCGTCAAGCCAATCCGATTGTTTCCAGGGTTGAAAATTAAGCCAAAGTGTGCTACCATGCCAGGACTGGAGTGATAATTTTAAATTTCCTTAACAAGATAAGTCTAGTGATACCCAGCTAGAGCTACAGACTTTTCATAGTTCACCTGTTTGGAAGTCTAAATAAAAGACATGGATATTGATATTTTAAAAGACGAGAGAGCGAATTGCTACTCAGTCATGGTTCACTCATCTATCGAGAACTACCTTGAGAAAGTTCGACAGATTTTTGAGAATAGAGGTGGTATTGAAGGTCAACGAGATACCCAGAAAACAATTACCGCAAAACGGATCAGAGAAAGGATGGTTTCCGACTTAAAGGAAGGAGCAGTTTTACCGCCAATTGTTTTGGGAGTCATCTTAAGTGAGAATGAATTCAAAAAATTAGAACATCTGGAAGACGAGGCAAGCTTTAATAGAATATTAGTCTCTAAAGATAACGAAGATATTTTTATTATTGATGGGATGCAAAGAACTACTGCTCTCAAAGAAGCAGTCGAGCAAAGTCCAGGTATCAAAAAACAATCTATTAGAGTTGAGTATTGGCTTGCTGCTCAGTCTAATGCAATGACCTATCGAATGCTAGTTTTGAACACGGGTCAAGTTCCTTGGAGCTTGAGACGACAAATTGAGGTTGTGTTTCAACCTATCCTTAAAGAACTAGAACAAAAAAATCCAGAGATTGAAGTCATAGCAATCGATGATTCGCGAAGAGCAACTAGGGCTGGACAATTCCAAAAGAATGCTGTAGTTGAGCTTTTTTTGGTTTTTGGTTCAAGGACAGAAAAAATAGATCTCAATGAAAAAGTTGCAGATGAATTCACGAAACAGGATTTTATCGAGTCAACATCTCGTCCAGAGTTTACCGAAGAGTTTTACAAAACGATTGACTATTTAATTCGTTTTGAAAAGGCTCTGGGTAAACAAAACTTTTTCAAGAAGCAACCGGCCTCTTATACAGGGTTCGTGACGGCTATTGCTTTACATACGATGGGACGGCCAGGTGGTGACCATAGCCGAGAAGAGCGAGAGAAGAAATGGAAAACTCTCGAAGAACATATTGAGCCATTCATCCGTAAAATAGAAAGCTTTAGTGATAAAAAGCGAGAAGAATTTGTCTGTTTGGAGATTCTAAAAGAGCTAACTAGCAAAACTGGCAAGACTCAAGGGTATGAAAATCGGAGATTTTTTAAAGAAGCATTTAAGGTTTTAATTGACGATAAATTTGAGGTAAAAAGTATGGAAGTTTGCTGGAGAACCTATTGATTTTTGGTTATGGCTCGGAGTATTAAAAGATGCAACGAATACATTATTGAGCGCTTGAACGAGAGAATTAAGTTAGAAGATCGTCTGATAGAGCCTTTGGATATAAATAGGGCGATAAAATTGAATAAGTCTGATAGGGAACTAATTAGAAAAGCTAAATGTCTGAGTCCTCAAGGTTTATTCCTTCAAGAGAAAGCTGCTTGTTTTAGATACAAAAGTGAGTATTACTTCGTTTATGTTGGGACAGAGAAACCGGAAACACCTAATAAGAATCAAGATAGAAGTTATAATGACTTGATTCGGTTTTCTGAAGACAAAGGAATTGATGATGAAGAGCCTGAGAATAAAATTAAGTTTGGTTGGACTGTATTGGTTATTTCCGAGCTTAAAGTTGCAGTAAGAAGTTCTGTTACAGGTTCAGAAATTTATAATGCTTTAGGTGCGATTAATGATAACTACTATGATGCTGATGCCTCCCACAATATCCAAGGATTTTTTGAAGATTTTCATGTTTACAAAATAGATTCCGATTCTCTCCTATTAGAACAATCCGTGAAAAGTCAAAAAGATTCAATAAGATATCCAGACATTTCTAGGGTACTACTTCTTTATTTTCTTGATTATAATCCTGTCAATAATCTCAACTTTGAAAAGAAAACAATTGAAATTTTTTATACTTTTGCATATGAGGGGGAAGCATCTATACCATTTGACAATATTTTGGATAGCTACCTATCATTTTCTTGGAAATATTCTTTTTTGGATATCTATAGATGTCTAGAAAGGTTGTTTGGGATTCCCCAAATTTTTAAACTGTATGAAACTATTTTGCCTAACATAATTTTTTTGAATTTCGTTAACAAGATTGAGCAATTCATTAGCTGGAAACCCAAAGAAGAAGATGCCCTTAAAGAGTTGCTTAATGTTATCAAGAAAAAATCAGAAGAGAATGTTGACATTTTCAATGGTTTTCAGTCAGTCAAACCTAAGATAAGTTTAAACTTTTCAGAGAAAACACAAGATGCCGTTGTCATTTACTCATTACGGAACAAAATTGTTCATTTCAACCCTGAAAAAATCCAACTAGAAGAATCTGATTGGAATCAAGTAATCAGCTTTTGCCTGCTTTCTACCTACCTGCTTTACAAAAAGTATGGCGAATTTTTAAGGCTACCTGATTCTGATCAGGAAGAATTAACAGAAAACATATAGTAGTGGCGATAAGCCTGATGTAAAAAATGCAGAGCCGGCTGTTGATCGTTAGTCAAGTCGGAGACAGCGATTCTATCCAGTCAAGCGACATGATACAAGCCATAGAATCGTGACAATCCCAAGTGTAGTGTGAGACGATCTGTGGGTTTTAAGGATAGGCAAGTTTTGAACGATCTTCTCGCCATCAATATCCAAAATGAGAACCCCTAGCTTGGTTGTATTCATTAAGGTGACATCCTCGCTGTAAGGTGACATCCTCGCTGTCATCGTTTCCCTAGGTCATAAGGGCTAAACTCGATTTCGTTAAAGCGGGGACAATGCGTTGACTCGCCAACTTCCCGCCATAGATATTTCGGGCCACTGGTCCCACCTGTCACGCCGTCCCTGGCCTCGGGACTGGTCTGTTAAGAGGACAATCTATAGTTTGGGAGTCATTGCACTACAAACCATTTTACCCGTTTTCATGATCAGACCCATGCCAGCAAGACGGCTGATCATGAACAAGGCTGATTTTTCCGGTTAAGTTGTCGTGAAGGGTTGTATTGGTCTACCATTCGGAGAAATCCCACCGCAACTTTCGGGACTTATCGGGACTTAATAATGGTATTATTCGCCTCATGATGACTCTAAAAACCTCAATTCACGCCGGGTTAATTGCCTTGATTCTGGTGGTTGGCCTGATCGCTTTGCCGAGTCCGGCCATGGCTCATATGCTCGCGGCCTATTTTCAGCCTCAAGCCGAGAGTTTAGAAATTCAAGCAATTTTCAGCACTGGTGAATTTTACGAGGCGGCGGATGTGGTGGTTCACCCCCCCTCTGACTCCGAGGCTGAGGACATTCAAGGCCTCACCGATGAGGATGGACGTTTTGTTTTTGAACCGGACTACAGCCTCGTGGGAGATTGGATGGTAGAAGTCGGTGAGGGGAATCATTGGGATCTGTTGATTGTTCCTGTCACCGATGGAGCGATCGCCTTTGACGAGATTACCCAGCTTCACCCGAACTTACCCCATCATCACCATCACTATGCCTCGAATCAGTTGCAGGTGGCGGCGATCGCCCTCGCGTCACTGCTAATTAGTCAAGGGATGCGAGGCAAGTTTAAGCTGTAGGATAACGTTGCTTGACCCAGGCCATCGCCTCGGCGGGGGTTTGAATTTTTCCCTCAGCATGGGCGATGGCAATTTCCGTCAGCCAATGGCCAATCTCAGGCCCTCGGGGTAAGCCTAATGTTTCAATTAAATCTTGCCCACTCAGCAGCGGTTGAGGATGGGCGATCGCATCGTTGGCAGTCAGATAGCGTTGAACATATGGGGCCAGGGTCTCCAAATCCACCCCAGCCGCTAGAGCATAGACGACATAGGCGGGGAAATTGCGATCGAGGCGTTTGAACCAAAAATACTGCGATCGCACCGATAACCCCCGTAATCCCGCCGCTCCCGTTGCCGTTTGCCAGGCCTCGACTACCGCTAACACAGCCCGAACTTCAGCGCGGGCATATTTCAACCGAGCTAAGGTGGTTTCAGCGTCAGCGATATCAGTGTTAACCAACTCCTCAGACATCAAACTGGTTAACTTGGCCACCATCACCGGCGTCGTTTTCAGCGTCGGCCGTAACGACTGACGTAAGCTGGGCCGGATCTCGGGCCAATGGGCCATCAGTTGTTCCGCCGCCCCATCGATGAAGGACAACCGCTCCAGGGACTTGGCCTGAGCCTGCCGAAACCACCCCGATAACAAGCCATCTCGCCAGGCCTCTTGTAGCCAGGGAGTTCCGGCGGCATTGCCGAGGAGATAGCTTAACTCAGAATTGACTCGTTCAGCGGCTACTTGATTTAACTGGTTTGCCAGTTGACGAATACCCTGGCGCGTCTCAGCCTGGAGATGAAACCCAAGCTGTGCCGCCTGTCGGTAGCCCCGTAGCAGTCGCAGCGGGTCATCTTTGAGGTTTTGCAAGGCGATCGTCCGTAACTGACGCTGCTGCAAGTCCTCGTAGCCGTGCAGTGGATCAATTAACGTCTGGCTACGGGGATTGTAGGCGATCGCATTGACGGTAAAATCCCGTCGTCGTAAATCCGCTTCGAGGGAGTCTCCTTCCTGGACGGCAAAATCTACCGTCATCTCAGGAAACACCACCCGAGCAATCTGACGGGTTGCATCGAGAACGACAAATCCCGCCTCATATTTCTGAGACAAACGGCGGGCCGCCTCAATGGCCCCCTCAGGAACCACAAAATCCAAATCCAGATAGTCCGACTGTCGCCCCAGTAAGCCATCTCGAACCGCCCCGCCGACTAAACAGGCATCCGGGGGGAGATCCGCCAGGGAAAAGCCCCAACTCTGGGGGGAAAACACCGTCGGTTTCCCGTCACCCATGAGGAGATTGCTCATCATTAGATTTTCAACTCCCCAATCGCCCATGACGTTCTCGCCCATTACCAAAATCATTCACTCCCTTAAACGGGGCCTTGCAAAATCCCTACGTTAAACTAACAGAAACTGTTAACCTTCGCGCAAAGACGTTTATACCATGTGTATCTGTGTCAACTGCCATTATGTCGATCGCTGTGCCACCTATCACGAGGTCGAACACCAACATCAACAGTCTCATCTGACCGAGAAACCCGACTTTCAGCCCGTCGAACCAACCATTAACGTTAACATCCGCACCCCCGAGGGCGGTGATATTGAAATGGAATGGGATGTCGTCGGCTGTCAAAGCTTTAAAGCTGAGATGGGGAAATGGTCGAAATTGCGTCCGGGTGAGTTGATTCCCACCTAGAGTATTTTCGGGGAGTATTTTCGGGGGGTGTTTTGGGGAGTTCCCGTCGAGGCGATCGCGCCCCCTACCTTGATTCACGGTCAAAGCAGAGTAGAATCGTGAGGATTCTGTCTCACTGTGCCTGATGATGAACTTTAACCAACGCTCTTTTCCCCTTGCAGGAGTGTTTGCTCTGTTACTGATGCTTTCAGCGTGTGGTGACGCTCCTGGGGAGATCACGACGGAGACTTCCCCTGACGCTACGCCTAGGGAATCCACCGCCAATGATTCGGCCGAGTCGGATTACCCACCAGAGGTAATTGCTGAGTTTCTGGACAGTTGTACTGGCGGCGATACGGCGATGCAACAGTTTTGTGAATGTTCCATTGAGGAGATTCAACAGCAATATTCCTTTGAGGAGTTCGTTGAAATCGACGCCAACCTCACGGCTAACCAAGACCCCCCCGACGCCATAACGGCAATTTTTGCAGCTTGTCAATCGTGAGTGGCGAAGGCGTCGGTCACTAACGCGTCGTACCACATTCGAGCGATTTTACCGTGGCCCTGGCGATTGGGATGGATGCCGTCGGCTAAGTCTTCGGGAGTTAGACCACTTTGACATCCTCCCACACTAATTCAAAGAATATAGCGTGGGATTCCCACCATCACTGATGAGGTTTCCTCTTTCCACGACTCGACTTACCTTGAGGAGTTTC
>HotLOscill_hetero_coDRAFT_1000344_pt1 | contig 23098 bp, 16 predicted proteins | sample HotLakmetagenome_2_FD_10650 | JGI IMG/M metagenome (IMG submission 10650)
CAGGGAACAGGGAACAGGGAACAGGGAACAGGGAACAGGGAACAGGGAACAGGGAACAGGGAACAGGGAACAGGGAACAGGGAACAGGGAACAGGGAATAGAAGGCAAGAGGCATAACCCACCCCTGCCCCTCCCAGGAGGGGATGGCAAGAGAATGGTCTTAATCTCACTCTTGATCTTGTAGCAGGGTGGCGGTGGTGCTGGCAACTCGGCGACGGGTTTCGCTCATATAGCCGCCCCGTAGGGTGAGGACGGCGATGAGGAGGCTTAGTAGGCCTAAACTGGCATCGGTGACTCCGACGCTGGCTAGGGCGCCAAACCACGTCAATCCTAGGCGGTGAACCCACCAGACGGCAACGGCTTGTAAGAGTCCGACTCCCATAGCCAATAAGCCAATCCCAATCGAGGCCGCCACAATCCCCAGTAGCAGTCGCCGTTGTTCCCGAGCGGCTTCCCGTTGGGCAATATCGAGGTGCAGTTCGACGAGAATTTTGAGTAGGCCGAAACTGCGGCGGACATAGGTTTCGACTTCAGAACGGAGGTTCTCCGTCTCATTTGCGATCGCCACCACTTCCTCCCACAAACAGTCCTAACAGGAAGCCAATCCCCAAGGCTGTTAAAATTGAGGCCCCTAAGTTACGTTTCGCCTGAGATTTCACCTCTGGTAAGACATCGGCTTTGACTCGTTCAACAAGCTGTTCGGTGCGTCGCTCTAACAAGTCTAAGACATCATCAATACTGGGACTGGGGGGATGGTCTTCATCGGGGTTGGGAGAGGGGTTTGACTGGCTCGGAGATTGACTCGGGGCTTGCTGTAACGCCTTTTGCTGTTGTTCCCGGCGTTCCCAGGTGAGGTGAAGGGAATGCAGTTCAGCCAGCTGAGCCTGAATTAGAGTTTTGGTGTGATCGGTGGCGGTGGCGATGAGATCGACGGCTAAGTCTAAATCCCCGTCTGTGGCCGTTAACTCTTCGCGATCGAGGTCTGTCCATTCCTGAGTGATCAGAGGAACCAGTTGCTCAAATCGGGTTTTGAACTGTTCGGGCGAGAGCCGTTTGGGGGCGATCGCCATGCCATTATTGGCCGAGGTCGTCTCGGTGTCAACCTGTGTCTGGGCCATAGGGATTACTGAATAGATAGATTGCAACTCCCTTTAAGATTATCGCAATTTTTTCAATCCATCGCCGGCTCATCCACGAACTTATAGCCCACCCCGACGACAGTTTTGACAAACTGAGGTTGGGTGGGATCGACTTCGACTTTTTTGCGTAATCGAGCTACATGAGTATCGACCACCCGCTCATCGCCAAAAAAGTCATTTCCCCAGAGGCGATCGATCAGTTGACTGCGACTCCAAACTCGCCCAGGATAACTCATCAAGGTAGACAGGAGATTGAACTCCAAGGCCGTTAAATCGAGGGGTTCAGGCGTTTCACCGAGGTAGCGGCTGGCGGTATGGCGATCGAGGTTGAGGGTAAAGTGAGCGGTACGGTGCATATTTTCCTGGCCTCCCTGGCGTAAACTACGCCGTAGCAAGGCTCGCACCCGCGCCACCAATTCCCGAGGGCTAAAGGGTTTCACCAGATAGTCATCGGCCCCCGTCGAGAGGCCGATGACGCGATCGATTTCCTCGCCTTTGGCCGTCAACATGAGGATATAGGGGTCTTTATCCCCCGGCTGTTGACGGATGCGGGCGCAAACTTCTAAGCCGTCGAGGCCCGGAAGCATTAAATCTAAGATAATCAGATCTGGGTTGTATTGACGAAAGGCCTCAATGGCCATTAGACCATCAGCGGCCTGGTGACAGTTAAAGCCTTCGGGTTCGAGAGTTTGTTGTAGCAGTTGGGCAATTTCGCGGTCATCTTCAACAATTAAAATGTTCATCGGCACTCTTGAGGGAACGTCTCAGGGATCTAGTATCAAGGATCGCGGCGTTTGAGATGAGGGGGATGACAACTCGGCTGTTGCTGTCGCAGTTCTGAGCGAACCGTCATGAGAATCCGTCCTAAGTGGTTATCGCCGCTACCATCTGCACCACAGCCCCAGAAGTAGTCTACCGGTGAGTTTTCAACGAGATATTCCTCGCCGGTGTCGAGGAGAATTTGTTGAATATCGAGATGGCTGAGGAATTTAACCTTCACCGCTTCGTACATGAGTTGGGGTTTCATCTGATTCCAGTCGGGCCGGGGTCGACGACGGCGATCGCGTCCTAGGCGGGCCGCTGCTTCGGGACTGGGGGCCTGGCGAATCACGGCCATGAGGGGTTCGTCGAGGGTTCCTAGGAATTTATGGGCTTGATAGTAATGTTCGACGGTGGGCCAATGTTGGCCGCCTAGGGTGATGGGGTGGTGGGAGAAGTTGGAAAAGCAGCCGTAGTCGTCATCGGCTTTGTAAAAGTAAATCGTCATGAGGGTTCGGGAACCATACGCTTGGGTTGGGTTACCGGGTTGGGTTAGCTGGGATACACCAAAATTTTACGACTGTTGCTGTTCGGACTTTGGACGTCTTCGAGTTTCTGGGGTAGATCGATGAGGGGAATGCGATCGCTGATGGTGGCTTCTAGGGGAAGATGATGATCGAAGAGATAGGTGAGGCTGCGCTGGTGTTGTCGCGGCGAGAGGCCTGAACAGCCGAGGAGGTCAATTTGGCGGCGGGCAAAGGCTAGGGGATCAAGGGGAACCGGTAGGGGATCGGCGAAATCCGTCAGACACAGCAGTTTTCCCCCCGGCCGGGTACCATCGAGGGCGTGCATGACATCCCAGCCACGAGGTTCAGTGAGTAGGGCCGCATCGACCCCATCGCCGTCGGTAAAGGCTCGGACTTTGGTATGGAGATCCTCGCCATTACTGTTAAAGGCCGCTTTGGCCCCCAAGTCTAGGGCTGCGTCGAGGCGTTGGGGAGAGCGATCGCTGACGAGGGGATGCAGGCCGAGTCGTTGGGCCAGTAAAACGGCGATCGCCCCGAGGGAACCGGCCCCTAAAATCCAAATCTGTTGTTCAGGTTCTAGCTGCAACCGGGCGAAACTATGCAATAGGCTATTGATCGGTTGCAAAAAACAGGCCCGATCAAAGGTAATATGTCCCGGCAGGGCGACGAGTCCCCCGTGTTTGACTAAATGTTCGGGAACTTTGACAAATTCGGCAAAGCCGCCACCACTGGCCGTTAAGCCGGCGCTAGTCGTATGAGCCTGATAGGTAGCACAGGCGGAAAAGCGGTCTTCGAGGCAGGCCAGACAGCGCATACAGGGAATATGAGCCAGGGTGGCCACCCGTTGTCCGACGCGCCAACCGCTCACGTGGTCCCCCACTTCGGCGATGGTTCCGGCAATTTCGCGCCCTAAAACCAGGGGTTGTTCGAGTTCAGGAACTTGCAGACGGTGGAGATCTAGGGGAGATAGGCCCACGGCCTTGACTTCGATGATGACCTCTCCCGCATCGGCGGTCGGTTGAGGAAGGTCTTGATACGTTAGACCCTCTGGACCGTGAAACACTTGTGCTTTCATGGTGTTTGGCTCACTCCCTCAGGCTGTCCAGTCCGACAAACGGGAGGGGTTCAGGCTGGTTCTGCGACTCTATCTTACCCTGTGCTTGGGCTGAACTCGGTCTCTCGGCTGGGGCTGGCCGGCCCGATTCGGGTCAATCTGTACTAAGGGTATTAAGGGTGAAAACCGAATACGTTACAATTTGTAAACTCATCGTCAGTGCTTGTAAAAAAAGTTAACCTCCCATGAAGCATCTCAGAATCGCCGAACGCGCCTGCTTGGGCATTCATATCCTCTCAATGGCGTTTGGGCTAGCGGGACTGCTGCTGGTTCTGCCAAATCCTGAGTTTATTGCCGGGTTATCGCCCCTAGGACTGCACGCCTTTAGCTGGGGCATGAGCCAAGGGGGTGTTAGCTACATTATCCTCGGGGCGATCGCCGTGGGCTTGTTTGCCTACCGCACCCTTGGTCTAAAACCCTTCCTAGCCTTCTTTGTACCGTCATTTTTCCTCTCGCTCAGTAGTGAACTCATTGGAACTAGCACCGGCTTTCCGTTTGGGGCCTACCATTACCTCAGCGGATTGGGGTACAAGGTGGCGGGGTTAGTTCCCTTCACGATTCCCCTATCTTGGTTCTATATGGGGTTTGTCTGCTTTGTCTTAGCGACAGCGGCCATGGAAGCGACCCCTCTGGTTCGTTGGCAACGTCAGATTGCAGCGATTTCCCTCGGGGCCATTCTGCTGACGGCCTGGGATTTAGTCTTAGATCCGGCTATGAGTCAGACCCCCTATCCGTTCTGGGCCTTTGAAGAAGTGGGCAGCTTTTTTGGGATGCCCTATCGCAATATCGCCGGTTGGATTGGTACGGGTGTGGTCTATATGACGGTGGCTACGGCTTTGCAAAATGGCAAGCAGTTTGTGCTATCTCGTCGTGAGTTAGGCTTACCGGTTGCTGTCTATCTGGTGAATTTCATCTTTGGGGCCAGCATCACCCTGGTATTGTTGGATGCTCAGTTTACGGTTCCAACCCTACTGAGTACCCTCTTTGGTGTGGTCCCGGCGTTACTCTGTTGGCGATTGGCGCCCGTAGCGGTGTCTGACGGCAACGAGGCGGCGGCGATCGCCGCTGAGGGAGGTGTGGACTTACCGGCTCTGGAAACGGCCGCCAAATAAGCCCTAGAGCGCTGTTCTGGGCCAGTTTTTCTGGCCCCCACTTGCCGTTTGGGGTCTCTTGTTGCCATGATGGAAGCTTTGCCGCCACTCCTGGGCGATCGCCTGGACCCAAACTCGCAAGATTCATGGATAGTCTGATGTTCATCCTGTTACTGCTTCAGCTTCCGGCTGTGGCTATTTTGCTGTCTCGCCTGGCCTCGGGACCAACCCGTAAGCCACCCCTGATGCCAAAAACTCTACTGGGCGATCGCCTCGGGGCCGTTGGGGTCATGGTTCCGACTCTTAATGAGGTGCATCGTCTCACGCCCTGTCTGACGGGGTTAACGCGCCAGGCCCATGAGGTGCGATCGATTGTGGTGGTGGATAGTCGCTCTCAGGATGGGACTCAGGAGTTGGTGAAATCCTTTGCGCAGCGAGATCCTCGGGTCCGGTTACTGGAGGATGACCCTCTACCGACGAATTGGGTGGGCCGTCCCTGGGCCTTGCACAATGGCTATCGCTATTTTTGTGAGGGGGCGGTTGAGTCGAGTCCCAACCAGCCGACGTTAGCGCCGGTGGAGTGGATTTTGGGGATTGATGCTGATACTCAACCGCAACCGGGTTTGGTGGCCAGTTTGTTAGCTGAAGCCGAAACGGAGGGCTATGATTTGGTCTCCCTCTCCCCCCGCTTTATTTTGAAGTATCCCGGTGAGTTACTGTTGCAACCGGCGTTGTTGATGACGCTACTCTATCGGTTTGGCCCCACGGGAAGCCCCAGTCCTTCGCCGGAACGGGTGATGGCCAATGGTCAATGTTTGTTGGTGCGGCGTTCGGTGTTGCAGGCCATTGATGGCTATGATTGCGCCCGGCGATCGTTTTGTGATGATGTGACCCTCGCGCGGGAGGTGGCCCGGCGAGGCTATCGGGTGGCGTTTTGGGATGGCTGTCAGTTGCTGAAGGTGCGGATGTACGATGGGGCGGCGGAAACTTGGCGCGAGTGGGGGCGATCGCTCGATCTCAAGGATGCCTCGTCTTGGGGTCAGACTTGGAGTGATGTCTGGCTGCTCTGGATGCTGCAAGGACTGCCGCTACCGCTGCTGTTGGGGTCCCTCTTCGTTTCTCTGCCGGCCACGCCCCTGACGGCGATTTTGCTGGGGGTCAATGGTCTGTTAGTGCTGATTCGTGTGGCCTTGGGGTGGGCGATCGCCTCGTCTTATGATCGCACTCAGGCTCAAGGGGCCTGGCTATTTTGGTTCTCTCCCCTAGCTGATCCCTTGGCGGCCCTGCGGATTTCTCTCTCGGCGTTGCATCGACCCACCCACTGGCGAGGACGGGTCTATAATATGAACAACGACGCTTAACATTCGGTTACATTGGTCATTGATTCATGTCCTCATTGCCCCAGTCTGTCTCTACTGATGCTCCTGTGACCCGTTCCCACTACGACGTTGCCATTGTCGGCGGCGGTGTGGTGGGGAGCGCTCTGGCCTGCGCCCTGCGGGATTCGGGGTTGCAGGTGATTCTCCTTGATGCCCAGTCCCGAGAGGCGGCGATCGCCCGGCAACAGGTCTATGCGGTGACGTTGCTCACGGGACAGATTTTGCAGGGAATTGGCGTTTGGGAGGCGATTTTGCCCCAAATCAATACCTTTCGTCAGATTCGTCTGTCTGATGGCGATCGCCCCGGTGATGTGCGCTTTGTTCCCCAAGATTTAGACGGCGATCGCCTCGGCTATGTGGCTGAACATACGCCACTCCTAAAAAATCTGCGGGAGTATCTTGACAAATCCGACAAAGTATGCACAATCTGTTCAGCCTCAGTGCAGGGGATTGACTATGGGGTTGACGCGGCTACGGTGACCTATGCGCATCAAGGCCAAGAGCAACAGGTGACGGCGAAGCTGGTGGTGGCCGCTGATGGGGGGCGATCGCCGCTGCGGGAAGCGGCGGGAATCGCTACCCGAGGCTGGAAATACTGGCAATCTTGCGTCACCTTCAAGGTTAAACCGGAAAAATCCCACGAAAACATCGCTTACGAGAAATTTCAGGCCAGCGGACCCTTTGCCATTTTGCCCCTACCGGGGAACCGCTGTAACGTGGTCTGGACTGCGCCCCATAAGGAAGCGAAAGCCCTAATGGAACTGGATGAGGCGGCGTTTAGGGAGCGGTTACAACAGCGGTTTGGCTCAGAGATGGGCCGGGTGGAATTGGCGAGTTCTCGTTATTTGTTCCCAGTGCAATTGATGCAGAGCGATCGCTATGTGAAACCCCGACTGGCTCTAGTGGGCGATGCGGCTCATCGTTGTCATCCGGTGGGGGGCCAGGGCATGAATTTGGGCATTCGCGATATCGCCGCGTTGGCTGAAGTCCTGCAAACGGCTCAGCAGCAGGGACAGGATCTGGGGGATTTAACGGTCTTGCGGCGCTATGAACGCTGGCGTAAACTGGAAAATCTCACAATTTTAGGATTTACAGATCTCTTAGATCGCACCTTTTCCAATACTTGGTTTCCTCTGGTGGTGATGCGTCAACTGGGCTTGTGGAGTTTGCGTCATGTTCAGCCGCTGAAAGTGTTGGCCTTGCGACTGATGACTGGGTTACTAGGCCGTCAACCTCAGTTAGCGCGAAACTCTTGATGACAGCGAAATTCCATGAGGGGATTTATGCTCACCATCGGGGTTTACCCTAAGTTGACGCAACAATCCCAAGATTCTGTTCACTGCGAACAGTTTTCAGGCGATCGCCAGATCGAAACTAAACTATAGTGTTCACGTGCTGCTCCATCTGCTCCGGCTAGATTCTCTGGTACTTAGCTCCTATGAAAATTCTCAAGATCCTTACCTTACGCGGACCCAACTACTGGAGTATTCGCCGCAAAAAATTAATTGTGATGCGCCTCGACTTGGAGGATCTGGCCGAGCGAACCACGGACACCATCTCGGGATTTTACGAGGCCCTCAGCGAGCTGTTACCGAGTATTGAGGAGCATTTCTGTTCCCCGGGCCATCGTGGTGGTTTCCTCAAACGAGTTAAGGAGGGTACGCTACTCGGTCATGTGATTGAACATGTGGCGTTGGAAATGCAAACCCTGGCCGGGATGGAAGTCGGCTTTGGTCGCGCTCGCTCGACGGCGACTCCTGGGGTCTATAACGTGGTCTTTGAGTACAAGGATGAGCGAGCGGGTCGCTATGCAGCGCGGGCGGCGGTGCGTCTGTGTACCAGTATTGTGGAGACGGGCCGCTATCCCCTCTCGGAACTGGAACAGGATTTAACGGATTTACGAGATCTACGAGATGAGGCGGCCTTAGGTCCGAGTACGGAAGCGCTGATTAAGGAAGCCGATTATCGCTATATTCCCTGGACGCAACTGAGTGCGAGGGCCATGATTCGCTTCGGGACGGGGGTGCATCAGAAACGGGTTCAGGCGACGCTGACCGATAACAGTGGCATCCTGGGGGTGGAACTGGCCTGTGATAAGGAAGGAACGAAAACCATTTTGGCCGATGCGGGGATTCCGGTTCCTCGGGGAACGGTGATTCATTATCTCGATGAACTCGAAGATGCGATCGCCGATGTGGGGGGCTATCCTGTGGTCATCAAACCCCTCGATGGCAACCATGGCCGAGGAATTGCCATCAATATCCGCACTTGGCAAGAAGCGGAAGCCTCCTATGATGCGGCTAGTGAGGAGTCCAAAACCCGCTCTGTGATTGTGGAGCGCTATTACGAAGGCCAAGATCACCGAGTGCTGGTGATTGACGGTAAGTTGGTCGCGGTGGCCGAACGTATCCCGGCCCATGTGGTGGGAGATGGTAAGTCGACGATTGCTGAGTTAGTCGATGATGTGAACCGAGATCCTCGCCGGGGGGATGGTCATGACAATATCTTGACGCGGCTGAAGTTAGACAATACCAGTTTGCAATGGTTAGACCGTCAAGGTCTCGATGCTCATAGTATCCCCGATAAGGGCGAGGTTTGTTATTTACGAGCGACAGCGAACCTGAGTACTGGCGGGATTGCTATCGATCGCACCGATGAGATTCACCCAGAAAACCGCTGGATTGCCGAACGAGTGGCCAAGATTATTGGCTTAGATATTATCGGCATGGATGTGGTCACTTCGGATATTTCCCGGCCGCTGCGGGAGACGGATGGGGTGATTGTGGAAGTCAACGCCGCGCCTGGGTTCCGGATGCACGTGAGTCCCAGTGAGGGACAACCTCGCAATGTGGCGAAACCGGTGTTGGATATGCTGTTTCCGCCGGGTACGCCCCACAGTGTGCCGATTATCTCGATTACGGGAACCAATGGTAAGACGACGACGACGCGCCTGATTGCTCATATTTGTAAGCAAACGGGCCAGGTGGTGGGCTATACCACGACGGATGGTACTTATATTGGTGACTTTTTGGCGGAGGCTGGCGATAATACGGGTCCCCAGAGTGCGGGCCTGATTTTGGGCGATCCTACTGTGGAGATGGCGGTGTTAGAAACCGCTCGCGGCGGGATTCTTCGCTCTGGGTTAGCGTTTGAGGAAGCCAATGTGGGGGTGGTGTTGAATGTGGCTGCGGACCATTTGGGCATTGGTGATATTGATACCATTGAGCAGATGGCCAGTGTCAAGGCGGTGGTGGCGGAGGCGGTTCACCCCGATGGCTATGCGGTTCTCAATGCCGATGATGAGTTGGTGGCGGGGATGGCCCAGAAGCTGCGGTCAAACATCGCCTATTTCTCGATGAACCCGGATAATGAGATTGTGCGGGACCATGTGGAGAATGGCGGTAAGGCGGCGGTCTATCAGGATGGCTATTTGGTAGTTCTCGATGGTGGTTCGATGGTGCGGATTGCTAAGGCCGAGGAGGTGCCGCTGACGCTCAAGGGAATGGCCCCGTTTATGATTGCCAATGCGTTGGCTGCTTGTATTGCGACTTATGTGCAAGGGGTTGAGTTGGAGGCGATTCGCGCGGGGTTGGCGACGTTTAAGGCGTCGGTCGACCAAACGCCGGGACGGATGAATCTGTTTGATTTGGGTGAGTATCATGCCTTGGTGGATTATGCCCACAATGCGGCCAGTTATGAGGCGTTGGGAGGTTTTGTCCGCAATTGGCCGGGGTCTTGTATTGGCGTGATTGGAGGCCCAGGCGATCGCCGTGATGAGGATTTCCTGGAGTTAGGTCGTCTCTCGGCGGAGATTTTCGACCAAATTATTGTCAAGGAGGATGATGATACTCGGGGTCGTCCTCGCGGCGATGCGGCGGATTGGATTTGCAAGGGCATTGAGGAGGTGAATCCTGATGCTCGTTATGAGTCGATTCTCAGTGAGGAGAAGGCGATTAACATTGCCCTCGATGAGGCCCCGAAGGATAGTTTGGTGGTGATTCTCCCGGAAAGTGTCAGCCGCGCGATTCGTTTGATTAAGGACCGCAATCCTGTTGAGTAGGGGCAATCCCTTTTTGACTGGGGGTGTTATCGCTCCCAGTTTTTTATTCCTGATTTCTGTACGATAATTGAAAATAAAATTGCGCTGCTTAGATGTTTGGCTTTGCGCGGCCCGCACCGGGGCCGCGAAGCCTTGCCAACCTCAATCAAAATTTTGGTGCGCTTTGTATTGAGGGGTGAAGCTTTATTTATAGTTCTACTATAGCAAAACGAAGTTTTCATGTCAAGGAAAATCTGAAAAATGGTATGGCTGGGGAGGAAGGGCAAAAAAAAACACCCCAGTCGGGGTGTTGAGATGAATTTGAGCTTGAGGATGCAGTCAGGGGGAATTTTTAGAGGATCTCGACTTGTGCGGTGGGGATAATCCCGAGGCCGTCTCCAGATAAGGCTACCTCCATAAAGCTATTAGAGCCACCATCGAAGAACGCCGGGACCTGGAAGGTCTGCTCAGTCTCACCGACACCAAATTCAATGGGTTTATTTTCTAAAATTAGAAAATCGCCTTGGCCTGCACCTGATCCTAAGTTACTGATGTCCGTGACGCCACTCCCTGCGGTTGCGGTGGTGGAGCCGGCACTGGTGCTTACATTAACAGTGGCAGCAACATCGGCATTGGCCTCGGGGCGGACAATTGTAAACCGGATGAAGTCAGGATCGCCGGGGACGAAGCTTGCCAGCCCGTCTTGACGCTCGCCAACACCAGTACCAATCTCCTTCAGTCCTTGAGTAAAGGTAAAGCCACCTCCGAGGACAGCGGCAGAACCGCGCTGGATGAGGAAGTTGGCATTATCGACCACAATGTTATCTTGGCGCAGTTGTAAGGAGAAGAAGCGATCGCCCCCTTCACCGCCGTCACTTCCCAAGACTTCATTGATGAGATTGATATCGAAGGCGACGGTTCCTTCACCATCAGCAAAGCTAACGACTCGTTGTCCGTTCTCTAACTCCACATCAGACCCGGGACCCTGAAAATCAACGCCTTCCTGGGCCGTCGCCGGGATTTTGTTGAACAAGAGGTTATCTTCCCCAGTAGTGCCACTGCGTTTGACGAAGATGCTGCGGGGAATTAACTCACCGGCGGTGCTTCCTCCGTCTTGTTGATTAAACTCATAGAGATTGACGAGTTCACCGTTTTCATCAACAAACTCGAAGGTTCGCGGCGGTTCAGGGTCGGCGATATCACTGTCGAAGTCCGTTGCATCGAGGTCCGAGACGCCTTCCACGACGGCGAGGAACTGGTCGGTGACGGTATCTTTGATGACGGAGTTGTCGCCATTAACTTCAATGCTGACATCGGCAAAGGGGAGGCCATCAAGCATCAGCTTATCCTGGCCGCGCACGAAGTTCTGAATGCGATCGGCGTCGGCGAGATCGACGCCGCCAGTGGTGACATCTTGACTACGGCGAGCCATGGCAAAGGTATCTTGTCCTTCACCACCGACGAGAACATCGGCCCCTAAGTCTCCTGAGAGGAAATTGCTGCCGGCGCCAGCGTACAGGGTATCCTCCCCGGCCCCGCCATAGAGAGTATTGTTGCCCTCGCCAGCGCGGATGATGTCATTTCCTTGGTTGCCGAAAAGGACATCATTGCCCTCTGCGGCTTCGAGGGTATCATTGCCATCTTCTCCGGCCAGGGTGTTGTCGCCAGAACCCCCGTCGAGGTTGTCGTCACCTTCTCCTCCAACAATGAAGTCGTTGCCACTACCCCCGACAACGCTGTCGTTACCGAAATCACCCGAGAGATAGTTATTTCCTGAATCGGCCCGGATGACGTCATTGCCTTGGCCGCCATACAGACTGTCATCGCCAGCCCCGGCTTCGAGGGTGTCTTCTCCTTGGTTGCCGAATAACATATCCCGGCCAGAACGACCGACAATGCTATCATTACCGTCGCTACCGGCGATAACGTTATCACCGCCAACCCCATCGATAATGTCGTCACCAGAGAGATCAGGTAAGGGTTCCCCCTGAATGTTCCCTCCTGGAATAATGAGATCTGAAACTAATGTGCCAATAATGTTAGCCATGTTGTCCTCCACAGGTTTACACAAGTTCTAGGTAGAAACACCCGTGGATTCGTTGAGTTTTGGCTTGATGTACGTCAACTTTTTTAGTTTAACGTATCCTCATCTAAATAGACGAGTTGTTTATAAAAAATGTTGCATGAGATTTATTGGTTTGGTCTGCCATTGAATTAAGTTACATTGCCGTGGCTTGCAGCATACTGTTTTGAATTTGGAAGGCTTTGCCTAAACTGGCAACGGCTTCTTGGTGTTGATTCAACAGAGACAATAGCTGACCCCGATTGTACCAAGCCTCGGATTGTTCAGGTTTGAGTTTAATGGCCCGTTCATAGGCATTCAGAGCTTCTTCATGACGTTCAAGTTTCTGTAGGGTTGTGCCACTGGCATACCAGGCTTCATAGGACTGGGGTTGCAGTTCAATGGCAGCATCAAAACAGTCTAAGGCTTCATGGTAGCGTTCGATTTTTTCGAGGAGAATGCCTTGGTTGTACCAAGATTCGAGATGATCGCGCTTGAGTTGAGTGACTTTTTGATAGGACGCGATCGCCTCATCGTACTCATCTAATTTCACCAAGATTGCTGCTTTGTTATACCATACTTCATAGCGATCTGGGTTAATTTTACTGGCTTTTTCATAAGCAGAAATTGCATCTTGATAGCGTTTCAGATTACTGAGAACATTGCCCAAGTTGTACCAAGCCTCAAACTTATTGGGTTGTAACTTGACTGCCTGACGATAGGAGGCGATCGCCTCGTTGAAATGCTGCATCCGATTGAGAATTGCGCCGCGATTATGCCAAATTTCGGCACTTTTCGGCTGAATTTCTAAAGCGCGATCGTAGTTCTTCAAGGCTTCATCCAAGCGTTGCAGCTTGGTGAGTGTATTGCCCCGGTTGTACCAGGCTTCGTATTTGTCTGGGTTGAGTTCTAGGGTGCGATCGTAACTATCAATCGCCTCAGCATAGCGTTGTAAGCGGCCGAGAGTATTAGCGCGGCCAAACCAGGCTTCTACCAGGCGATCGCGGCCCCCAGACTCCTGAGAATCCTGATGTTCAATAGCATTATCAAAACTAGCCACCGCATTGGCATAGCGGCCCGTGCGATAGAGTAGAGTTCCATGACGTAACCAAACATCGGCATCCCGAGGATTTAGAGTAATAGCCTGTTCATAGGCGGCGATCGCATCAGTCCATTGTTGCGTTTTCAGGAGTGCTTCAGCATACTCCAACCATCCCTGACGATGATCCGGCTGACGATTCACGAGAGCCTCATAATACACCAACCGTTCCTGAACCGAGGCCCCATCGGGGAGAGACAACGGTATCTGAGGTTGGCTGGGGGCTTCCCTCGGCGGTTGTGATGTTTGCGTCGTTGAGGCCGTTGAGGCGGTTAACGCCGGAGTGTTCCTTGGCGGTTCAGGGTTGGCCACCGCTTGAGGGGCCGCAACGGGTAAGGTGCGGTTCGCTTCCTGAATCGCCTGAATCGCCGCGAGTCGCTGAGACACCCGATCAATTTTTTGCCGTAACTCGGGCTTCATCGACTGCAAAATAGCCCGAGGACTAATTTTGTTGATTTCCTTGAGTTTGCTGTCTTTCGCGTCGTAGGCTTCCAACACCGCCACCTGCAACTGATGCAAACATTCATTGCGGATGCGTTCAACTTGATGCAATTGATCCATTTGCACCTCAATCTCTTGCGTCAAGCCATCAACCTGCGATCGCGCCTGCTGATGGGCCTCGATAATCTGCCGTTCGAGATCCTCTAATAAGCAATTCGCCTTCTGACTCGACGCATCCAACTGGCCTTCCAAATCCCCCAACTGAGTTAACCGTTGGCGAACATCAGCCACCAACTGTTGCAAAATACGATGACGAATCACCGCAAACGTGGCCAACGTCGCCAAAGGAGACAAAGCCAAGGTCATCAACAGGGCTTGATACAGGGTCACATATTGACCAAAAAGACCGGTTTGGGCCGGATTCTCCAGCCCGGAGACCTCGGCCATGATAAATTGTGGCTGATGCTGAGATTCTGGGTAACTCATCTCAGGCGAGGCCATGGCCATCTCTGGGGCCAGCTTCGAGTCAGCCGAGGTTTCTAAGGATAGATTGTCCAGAGAGGGCAGCATCGGTAACACCGACGGTTCGAGACTGCCCTCGGGGGCCAATAAGGCCGCAAGTGCAAGTAAAGTGTGAGTCCCCATAATCACCAGTCATCATGCCAAAGGTATCCCTTACCCTTACAAGATTGGTGGCGATTATCCGGAGATAGGCTTATCCTGCCGCCCGCTGGGCCACTAACTCTTTGAAGATGCCATACATATCAGCGGCGAACTTCTCGGGGTTCCAGAGGGGGGCGAGGCTGTGAGGCTGTTTGCCCTGTTCGAGTTGCGATCGCATCTGTTGCCGCAAACTCTCATCGCGGCCCATACGCACACCCCAATCAATATACTCGTCCCAGGTCCAAGCCACGCCTAAATCCGTCCCAGCGGCTTTCATCAGGGAGTAGGCTTGACGGCCAAAAGACTGTTGCGACACCAGGGCCACCACCGGCATATTAAACCAGAGGGCTTCGACAACGTGCGTCGCCCCACTGTAGGGGTAGGAGTCAATCAAAACATCGGCAAACTGGTAAATCAGGCGATGTTCTTCTTCGGTTTGAGTACGGGGGAGAACGCGGATACGATTGGTACGCACCCCCTGACGGCGACATTCTGTTTTATAGATTTCTTCAATGGCCAATAAATCGCCCACCCGGCCTTTATAGAAGAGAAGGCTATCGGGAACCTGGGCCAGAATCTTAATTTGGGCTTCAACTAACTCGGGGCAAAATTTATTTCCGGTGGCGACACAGAGAAAGGCCACCTGATTGGGGGCGACACGCATTGAACGCCGTACGACTTGGCGATCGACATTACGAATCGGAAGTCCAGCGGTGGCGGCGAAGGAGTCGGGGAGGCGAACCACTTGTTCGATGTAATGTTCTTCAACGCCGGCGGGGTGGGTTTGCCAATCTCCGAGATAGTAGTTCTTCGAGGTAATATAGGGAGCGTCAAAGCCGAGCCAGGTCAGACAAACATGGGCTGGACTGCTATAAAAGACTTCGGTATTGGGCATCACCGTCACCGAGTCCATATCGACTAAGACATCGAGGTTATCCTGGGCGATTTCTTGCAAAATCAGTTTCGCCTGGGCACCTTGAGGGCGGCTAAATTTCTCGGCGGCTTTCTCGAAGCGTTCGGTGAGTTCGTCGCGGCCCATATCGCCGGTAACGTAGAGGAAAATATGGGGGGTAATTTTGCTGAGGGCTTCGATGATATCGACGCTTAGCCAACCGACGGAGTGACGGCGAAAATGTTTGGAGAGGAAGCCAATCCGTAGGGGATGGCCGGGATTGGGGCGAGGACGAATGGGAATTTCGGCGTGTTTTTCGCCGTTGGCTTTGGCTTCGAGGTATTTGAGATAGAGGTGGGCTAAGGTTTTGGAGAGTTTGGCGTTTTTAGCTACGTCGTCGCGGACGTGGGGCATATCAAAGGCCAGGTTAAGATAGAGACGCACGACCTCGTTGTAGGTGAGGGGATATTGCTGAATGGCGTCGTAGATGAGGGGTTCGACTTCGTGGAATTTGGCGATCGCCACGTCACTCACGCCAGAGTTGAGGTGAGATTTCATGGCGGCTAAAAGTGCCATGATATAGTCTTTCCCGCTCACGTTTTCGCAGAATTTCAGGGACACGGCCCGAGCGGCGGCTTGATTTTTGGTATTATAAATTTCACACAGCGCCCAATAGGATTCTGTTAAATCGGGCTGAAGTTCAACGGCTTTATGAAAGAGTTTAACGGCTTCTTCTTTTTTACCTTTGGCGTAGTATTTGCCGCCGAGATGTTGGTAGGAAATACCACCGCCAAATTTCGGGTCAAGTTCTAAGGCTCGTTGCCAACATTGGATGGTTTCGTCAACTTTGCCCAGCCGTTCATAGACTTTACCGAGATTCCAATGAATCCCTGGCAATTCTTGGTTGTAGGATAGGGCTTTTTGATAGAGTTCTAGGGCTTGCTGGTTTTGGTTTTGGAAGAAGTAAATACTGGCGACATTGGAGTAAACTTCGGCGAAGTCGGGTTTGATGGCGATCGCCCGTTGATAGGCGTTCATAGCCGCCGTGCTATTTTTCTGCCCTAAAAGACCATTTCCCAAGGCTTTATAGGCTTCGGCATAATCCGGTTTGCCCTGAATGGCTTTACGGGCCGAATCAATGGCTTTAGCAAAGTTTTTCTCCTCTAAATACATCTCTGCTAACGTCAGATGTACTTCCGAGAAATCGGGATATAAGGCTAAGGCTTGTTCGTAATAGCGTTGAGCGGTTTGCAGTCGTCCGGTATGTTCTTTAATAAAGTTGCCGGCTTGAAAGTCTAGGGCAGCGACTTCTTTATATTCTTCTAAATGATAATGCCATTGGGCGCATTCTTCGTAATAGCGCAAGAAATAGGTAATGACATTATTGAGGTTTTCCTGATACTCGCTATTGTCCGGGTCGAGTTCCAGGGCTTTTTTGAATTTCTCTACTGCCATCTGTGGCACGCTATGCTGAATACAAGCTAAACCAAAACTGTTGTAATATTCAGCATTTTGAGGCGCGAGTTTAACGGCTTTTTCTAAATCCACCATTGCCTGATAGCTTTGGTGATGGTGATAGGCAATGTTCCCTAAATGGTAATGGGCAACTGCTGAGTTGGGGTCAATTTCTAGGAGTTTTTTATAGAGAAATACCGCTTGGCGATAGTTTTCTTGCTCCCGAAAACATTGGGCCAACTTAAGCATTTCCTCCGTCCAAGTTTCTAGGTCTTTTTGACGGAGATCTTCGAGGAGTAGATTGAGTTGTTTGCGGGGAGCCTCTAAATTGGGGTCAATCTCCACGGCCCGCCGGTAGGCGGCGGCGGCTTCAGCGATTCGCCCTTGAGACTGATAGACGGCCCCGAGATTATGATGATAACTGGCGACCTTGGGATTTAAGGCGATCGCCCGTTCCAAGAGGGTTAACGCCTGATCATAGTTCTGCTGCTGATAGGCGAGGGTTCCCAATCCTTGGCAAGCATCGGCTTGGTTGGCATCATACTCTAAGGTCCGTTCGTAGAGTTGTTGGGCCTGGCTGACTCGGCCAAGACGATGATAGGCTCGTGCGAGTTGGATGAGGTGATTGAGGGCGGCTGGGCGATCGCGGTCGACACAATCGAGCCAAGCGCGGGTAAAATTCTCCTGAAGGGCGTTGCTGCTGGGATCTAACAGCAGTCCCTGACGATAGTGGCCAAGACTGTGATCGAGGTCTCCCTGACCCCGATAGGCCAAGCCTAGGGTATTGTAGTAGGCCGCATTGCTATTATCGAGGGCGATGGCCTGTTGAACCTGCTCAATGGCGCGATCGTACTGTTGCTGTTGATAAGCAATCATCCCCAACCCATGTAAGGCCGCCGCCTCCTGGGGGTTCTTTGCTAAGACTTGCCGATATAATTGTTCTGCACGTTCGACCTCTCCCGTCCGGTGGGACGCGATCGCCGTCGCTATACTAACACTCATCCCCTGTCTTCTTCCTCCTTTGAATGTCCCGGTTTCGGCGTGACGACTCTCTACAATCAATCTTTAGAATTGAAGTTTTAAAATTGACTCGAATTTCCTAACCACTAATGACTAAGCTGCGTTCAGGAATCGAGGCGATGGGTTGGGGTTCGGGAAACTTCCCTTGGGCCACCTCTTGCATTAACTCAATATGACGCGGAAGCAGAACCGAGTGAGCATAATTCTCTAACACTGTCTTGCGCGCATTTTCCCGAATATGAGCCATGCGTGTGGGGTGTTCTAACACATCATGGACGCGATCGGCAATTTGCTTCGGTGAGAAGAAATCCACCAGGAAGCCATTTTCCCCATCACGAATCACCTCACGTACCGGGGCTGTATCCGATCCCACCACCACGCACCCGGTGGACATCGACTCAATCATGGACCAGGACAAGACAAAGGGACGAGTCAGATAAATATGAGCATCGGAGGCTTGCAACACCTTCAGATATTGGCCATAGGGTAAGGTTCCCACAAAATGCACCCGCGACATATCCAAGGGAACTTTGGCTAACATCTGTTCCTTATAGGTTTGTCCGTTGGGGAGGGATTTCCCGTAGCAAACCCGTTCCGAGGCGACGACCACCACATGACAGTTGGGGCGTTTTTCTTGCAGATAGGCGATCGACTCAATAAATTCCGGGAAACCGCGATAGGGTTCCATCCCCCGCGAGACATAGGTCACCACTTCATCGGCCCCGGATAAATCTAAATTGGGTAAGACTAATTTAGCGCCAGGATTGGGTTTAAAGAACTCTGTATCGACGCCATCGTGCATGGCCGACATTTTCCGCTGAAATTCATGGGGAAATTGGGATTTTTGCCATTTCGTCGGCGAGAGTCCCCAATCACAGGAATATAAATCCATCAAAATCGGGGCATTTTTGACGCGGATTTTGGCTTCATCATCGGGACTGAGGGGGTCTGCGGGGTCAAAGTCAGCGTCGGACCCATGCGCCCAGTAAAACCACTCAAAGTAACACATCAACTTGCTGTCGGGGAAGACATCTTTGACAAACAGGGTGGGTCCCCAGCCGGAGTGACCATAGACTAAATCGGGAACAAAGCCTTGACTTTTAAGCGCCAACATGGTACGGTACACCGCTTGTCCATGAAGAACGGCACTTTCGAGGGGCCGGACATAGTGATGGGTTTCGGGCCGGGGGTCGCGACTGGGGGTAAACAGGGCTTTTTTTACGCCGGGAATTTTCCATTCGGGGCGTTCGTTTTTGGTGCCAAAGACAACCTGATTATTGGGATCTCGCCCCAGGATTGTGGCGACATGGCGGAATTGGGCGGGAAAGTTCGGATGTAGGAATAGGACACGCATTGCAACTGCTGTTAAAGACTTCCGATTTCAGGAGTTGGGGAGACGGGACAACCTCAGGATGTGGCGAAACTCACGCCTTGGGAACATCTCAACCTCCCTTCCCTCAGAATGACGGGGGGGTGTTTAGGCTTTACGGCTGGGGTGCGACCATTTCGGTACGGTTTCCCGTGACTGACCCCTCAACTGGGCTGGGTTCCCTGGGCGTTCGTCTAGGGTACGATATCACATTTGGGCGATGGGGGAGGGCATAGTTAATAGTGAATAGTTAATAGTGAATAGTTAATAGGGAGGAATTTGGGGGCAGACCTTCGTCAATCTTTGATGGCTATGGTTGTCACCAATCCCAGTTTTGGTTTAGGGCGGCAAACAGCCGCTGGTTATGGGGTCGAAACCTCTCCTGTAACTGCTGTTGGATAGACTGGCTGAGATGGGAATAGTTCCCGCTGTTGAGGGTGGGGAACTCGGTTAAGGTCAATTGGGGCAGGTTGAGGAAGTCTAGGATGCGGTTGAGGGTCGTTTGGGGCTGGTGATAGAGGTCGTTGCTATGGAGGATGAGAAGTTGCGGTTTGGGGAAGTACGCCCACCAGCGTTGCAATTGTTGGAGATAATAGCCCCGTGTCACGTAGCTGTGGTGTTGGTAGGCGTAGCTGTGATAGTTGGGATTGTCTTCGAGTTTCTGGGCTTCTCCGGCGAGGCGGATGGGTTCTTGGGCTAAGGCTTCCTCTAGGGGCAGGGTTTCGAGTCCTTCTTTGATGGCATGGTGGTAGTGGGAAATGGCCCGTTCGACGGGGTTTCTGAGTAGGGCGATGAGTTTAATGTTGGGGAAGTCGGCGGCGACGCGACGGGGAACGTCGGGATGAATGATGTAGTAGGGACTGGCTTCGCCGGTGAGGGTATGTTCGTCGGCTTTGGGAAATTGCTGTTGATACCAGGACAATCCCTGGGAGTAGTACAAGTCAAAGTAATGCACTTCTTTTTGGGGTGCAACTTGGATTTGAGGATGTTGATTCAGGTAATGTAGGGCGGAGGTGGTTCCGCTTTTTTGGGCACCAATGATGAGGAAGTCGGGCATGGAAGAAGAAGGCAAGAGGCAAGAGGCAAGAGGCAAGAGGGGAGGTTCTGCCTCTGACGGGGGTTAGGAGATGGGGGAGGGGAGGACGCTGTTTAGGGTGGCGGCGGGACCGACGAGGCTGATGTAGGGGTCGATGAAGTAGCGGCTGGCGACGCGTCGGGCTTCTTCGGCGGTGACTTGGGCGATCGCGTCGGGGAACATTTCGTCAAACTCTATCCCCAAGCCGAGGGTTTCGTACCAGCCTAAAATTTGGGCAATTTGGGAGTTGGTCTGTTTGCCGAGGGCATATTGCCCCAAAAGTTTGTTTTTGGCGGTTTGTAGTTCGTCGTTGTGGAGATATAAGGCGGTTAGACGTTCGACTTCGACTCGTAGGCCTTCGACGGCGATCGCGGTATTTTGAGGTGCAGTTCCCATATACACGACAAACTGTGATTTGTCAAGTCTTGTGGGATAAAAGGCGGAGACGTCATAGGCGAGTCCCCGTTTTTCTCGCAGTTCGACAAACAGGCGACTGGAGAGGCCATTGCCGAGATAGGTATTGAGAAGTTTGAGGGCGGCATATTCTGGGGGAATCTGATGACCCTGTTTGAGTAAGACGGAGGGGGCGAGGTAGCCCAACATGACGATCGCCTGTTGGGTGTCTTGGGCGGTTTTGCAGACGGTGGGCCGAGGGGTGAGGCGGGGTAAGTCGACTTGGGGAATGGGGAGAGGGGGCGCGGTCCAATCTGCAAAGGCGTTTTCTAGGGCGGCGATCGCCTTGTCGAGGTCCCAACAGCCCACGAGGCTAATAATGAGATTATCGGGGCGAAAATAGGTGCGGTGGAAGTTTTCTAGGTCTAAACGGCTTAGCCCGGCGACGGTACTTTCTAATCCTAGGGTCGAGACGGCGTAGGGATGGTCTCGATACATGGCTTCTCGCAGTTGGGAGAAGGCGATGGCGAAGGGTTGTTCTTTCTGGGCGCGAATGGCTTGTAGGGTGAGGCGTTTTTCGAGTTCGACTTCGGCTTCGGGGAGGGCGGGCGATCGCAACAGTTGGGCGCTGAGGTTGAGAATTTCCTCAAAGTCCGCTGAGACGGTTTTGAGGCTGAACAAAAAGTAATCATTAGTGGTTTCGGCCCCCACACTAGCCCCGACGGATTCAACTTGTTCGGCAATATCCATCGAGGAAAGATTCCCCGTCCCCTTGGTCATCACCGCCGCGAGAAGATGGGAGAGGCCAAATAAATGGGGAGGTTCGCAGCGAGTCCCAGTTTTGACGAAAAAACGAGCCGTCATGATATCGGCGGTGGGATTTTCCACCAGGATGACGGTAATCCCGTTATTGAGAACGACGCGGTGTGCAGACATAAATTCGGGGGACCGGAAGGTAAACAGTTCGCAATAGTCAAACCCCATCTAGGCTATCACTGTTCGTTCACGCCGATGGTGACGACGTAATTTTCGAGGCTGAGATACTGCCGGGCGATTTGACACAGGTTATCGGGTTTGAGGGAGCGAATCCGTTGGGGATACTGGGTGGCGATATCGGCGCGGCTGAGGGTTTGATAGTAGCCATAGAGGCCCGCGAGTTGGGCTGGGGTTTCGGTGGAGAAGGCGTAGTCGTTGCACAGTTGTCGTTGCGCCCGGGCCAGTTCCAGGGGTTCGACGGGGGTTTCGCGTAATTGATGGATTTGATGCAAACTGGCTTGTTCGACGGCTTCGAGGAAGGGAACGTCTAGCCAAGCGCTGATGGTAAAGAGGCTGGAGTCTTGTTGTAGGGAGAAATAGCTGGTAATGCCCTGTACCCATTGACGCTGTTCTCGCAGTTCGCGCACGAGGCGGGAGGACCGACCACTGGCGAGGATCATCGAGAGAAGATCTAAGCCATAGGCATCGTCGAGATGGTCAATACCGGGTCCAATCCAGGTGAGGTTGAGGCGGGCTAATTCGAGGCGAGGAAAGGCTAGTGTCTGACGTCGTACGCCCTGGATGGGGGGGTCTGGGGGAATGATGGCTTGGGGACAGCCAGGATTGGGGAGAAAGTCTTGGAAACAGTGATCGATGCGATCGAGGGCTTCGAGTTCGGAGATGCCCCCAACGACGGCGATGGTGAGGTTTTGGGGTTGGTAATGGCTGCGATGGAATTGGCGTAAGTCAGCCGGCGATCGCCCTAAAAGGCTTTGTTGAGTTCCCAAGACGGGGCGACGATAGGGATGATGTTGATAAATGCTGTCGAGGGTTGCTTCAAACAGCACGTCATCGGGACTATCTTGACTTTGGCGGATTTCCTCAAAGACGACGTCCCGTTCTCGGAAGAACTCATCTTCTGGGATAGCGGCGTGGAGGAGAAGTTCGCTGAGGAGGGGCAGGGTTTCGCTGAAATAGGGGCTGGCGGTGGTGATGAAGAAATGGGCGTAGTCGTAACTGGTGGCGGCGTTGGTGAGTCCGCCACAGCCTTCGATGGCGGCGTCGAAGTAGCCTGGACCGAGGCGATCGGTTCCCTTGAAGATGGCGTGTTCTAGAAAATGGGCCATCCCAGACCAGTCATCGGGTTCAACTCTGGCCCCGGCTTTAACCCAGACATCGGTCACGACGACGGGACTATGGGGGACATACTGGTGCACAACGGTGAGGCCATCGTGACGTTCAAAGGTGCGGGCAGGACAGTGACTATCACTGATTACTCGGGAAATGCTGGATGTTTGAGTTTGGGGCATGGTTCGCAAGCGCCTTATCGCCAATACGCGGGCTATGGGACGACACACCTGGGAGTGCTACTCTCGTCGTCGTTCATCGCGAAACCCAACGTTTTTATTTACCCTAACTCGTTTTGATGGCTTAATTGGCTACTTTGGCTACAAATGATGTAATTCTTTAGGGAAGAAGGGAATAGGGAACAGAAGGCAAGAGGCAAGAGGCAAGAGGCAAGAGGCAAGAGGCAAGAGGCAAGAGGCAAGAGGCAAGAGGCAAGAGGCATAACCCACCCCTGCCCCTCCCAGGAGGGGAAGGCAAG
>HotLOscill_hetero_coDRAFT_1000355_pt1 | contig 22658 bp, 22 predicted proteins | sample HotLakmetagenome_2_FD_10650 | JGI IMG/M metagenome (IMG submission 10650)
ATGAGAAATCAGATTCAATACGTTGTCTCGCTGAATCAAGAATCACGATCTGTGAGAATCCCGCGCTGTAATCTTTGATTCAGCGCTGGGAGTATGTCAAGAAAACTGTAAAAGCCAAGTCAAAGGAAAAAAGCGGAGAGACTCCCTCTTGGTTGGTTGGAGAAATCCTGTCAGCTAACGGAGACTCGTAGAACGATGAATCCCCCTGCCTTCAGGCGGGGGAGAACGTCAATCACCCCCACGACTCAGCTAAACGTCAGTTGCAACAGGGAGACATCGTCGTCAAAGGGCTGAGGGGAACAGAGGTCTTGGAGATGTTCAAAGAGAGAGGTTAGGGCCGTCTCCGAGTTGAGACCCGCCTGGGTGAGCCAATCGGCAAAGGCATCTAAGCCCCAAATTGTGCCATCACTCTGAGGAATCTCGTAGACGCCATCACTAAAAATATACAATTGCCCCGATGGGGCGATGGTGCAGGTTGCTGTGTCATAGTCCACATCGGGGAACATCCCAATCGGTAAGTTGGGGGTATTGAGTCGGCTTAACTCAGGGGTGGCGGCGTCGCTGGGGTTCGAGATCAGCAAGGCTGGGGGATGGCCGGCACTGGCATAGGTGAGGGTTCGGCTGCGGGTGTTGTACACCCCATACCAAATCGTAAAGTACTTTTCTTCGTAGAACGTCCCCGAGGGGCTAGTTTGAAACGCTTGATTGAGGGCTTGTAGGACTTGACTGGGATCGTGAAAATTGGTGCGAGGTAGGGAACGCGATCGCAGAATGTTTAAAACGGATACCGAAAGTAAGGCCGCCCCCACCCCATGGCCCGACACATCCACGAGATACATAGCCAGGGAAGTCTCATCAAGCCATTGGAAGTCATAACAATCGCCTCCGAGTTGTTGGCAGGGAACAAAACACGCGGCGATACGAACTGCGGTATGATGACGGGAAACCGGGAGGAGCGATCGCACGTAGGCAGCCGCCTCGGATAACTCAGCCTCCAACATATGTTTCTGCTTTTGTAGATCTTGGCTGAGTTGATGAATGCGCAGGCCAGCACGGACTCGCGCTTTCAGTTCATCCATGTCAATGGGCTTCGCCAGAAATTCGTCAGCCCCGGTATCGAGTCCAGTTACCCGATCTTCGACGGCTCCGCGAGCTGTAAGTAAGATAAAAAAGGTGGTTGAGAGATCGGCCATCGCCTTCGTTTGGCGACAGACTTCGAGCCCATCAATGCCTGGCATCATCCAGTCGCAAATGATAAGTTTGGGTTTGAGGCGTTGTGCCAGATCAAGTCCCTCCTCACCATTTTTGGCGACGGCTACGTCATAACCCTGTTGTGTTAGGGTGCGTTTGATCACCAAGCGAGTTGTTGGGTCGTCGTCGATTAGGAGAATCGGAGTCATGATCAAGAAACAGACCGCAAGTTTTTGAATGAAGCTGAGGATCTTATCGCTTTGGAAACCTTGAGCAAATTTCCCCTCTCCGCATCATTGCGTGTTCCAACGGATCTTAACGCGTTAGCCCGCGTTTTGGATTGGTTTGATGGCTTGGAGTCACCTGTTGTCCCCCAGCGAGTCTGGTTACAACTGAAGACGGCTTTGGCTGAAGCGTTCACCAATGCGGTGCGACACGCCCATGCTGGCACGTCGGAGTTAACCGTTGAAATTCAGTTTGAACAAACCGCTGAGTCTTTGGAACTGAAGGTCATCGATTCTGGCCCCGAGTTTGATTTGCAGGCCAAGTTACATGAGTTACCGGATGTTGATCTCAACGCTACAGGAGGTCGCGGCTTGCGCCTGATGGACTGTATCGCCGATGAGTTGCGATATATGAGGCTAGATGACGATCGCAACTGTTTATCCCTCGTCAAACGCTACGAGATGGAGTCCCCGTCTTGAACAAAAATATCAGTAATTCCACGTCGGCTCTAATCTCCGATTCCCCAGGAGATGAGAGAAATTACGAGCAGCAGCCAAAACCAGCGAGGGAGAGAGAGGGTATCCCAGAGGGAGATGGGTAACTCAATCAAAAACAAATTGCCCAACCAACCCAAGAGGGTGAGTAAGGCCGTCAAAATTAAAATAAATGGCATTGTCAGCCCCAGCGACCGATAATTTCTGTATTCTACATCAGGCTTGGGAGCGGTCCTGAATCGCCTCAGTGGCTGGGGGCGGGTTGCGGCTGAGGGATAAGGGATCGACGGCAACTCGCCCTTTAATGACGGCCCTCAGCAGTCGGTCAATCGAGCGTTGTTCGTCTTCGCTGAGGGACTCATCGAGAATGGCGGCCTTCAAACCATAGCGATCTAGAATCGTGAGCTTGCCTGTGGTTCGTGCTGATACCAGAATTTCACCGAGTGCCCCTGGAATTAGCATCGTCGATTTTTCGGAACCATTAAACATTTTCAAACTGTTCCTTAACCCTGTTCCAGAGATAGACCTCTCGATTTTGCCAGAGTTTTGGCGATCGCCCGGTGATATCTCACCCTAGTCTTGAGTGAGTTTGATCGAGGTTTGATGCGATCGCAGATACCAATAAGATGCGATCGCGATCGCAGACAAAACCCCTTTCACCTTAATGTGGACTTTTCCGAGTCAATTAATGCTCGAAAATTTGGGAATACTGCAACAAATCCAGAGCAACAAACACGGGGATCGCAGCAAAACAAGCTTGAGCCAGCTGCCAGCGTTCCTCTCGTTGCAACATTTGCGTCAAGGTCCGTTTCAGAGAAATCAGGTAGCGAACATCATTGGCCGCATAGCTTAACTGCTCATCCGAGAGATTCGCCGCATTCCCCCAATCCGAACTTTGAGCCCGTTTATCGAGTTCAACTCCTTCGAGTTCCAGGACTAATCCTTTCAAGCCATGAGAAGAGGTATAGGTTCGGGCTAACTTACTCGCAATCTTGGTACAAAAGATGGGCTGCGTTGTAATCCCTAAATGATGTTGCAACATGGCCACATCAAAGCGAGCAAAATGAAAAATCTTTTCGATGTCGCTCATTTCCAGTAATGTTTGTAAATTAGGGGCTTGTGATTGTCCCCGTTGAATCCGCACTACCGTGACATATCCCGCCTCATCACATAACTGCACCAAACAGAGGCGATCGCGCGACGGAAGCAGGCCCATGGTTTCCGTATCCACAGCAATAGCCGTTCCTTGGCGATAGCGATGCAGCAGATCCTGACTGAGATCCCCATCACAGACACAAAAGTTGTCTAAACTCATGCAAAAGCACTCCCAACTCTAAACGTGATTCAGGAGCAATCTTAAAAGATAAGCGTCCCCATCGGGCCACTCAGGGGGCGATCGCCAAAAAACCCGCCTTTCCCGAACCAACGAGAAAAAGCGGGTTCAAACCGGGTAACTCCCCTATCTCGGGGAGTCTTAGCCCCAAAATCGAGTCCTAGACACCCGTCCTAGAAGCTGAACGTTCCTCGTAACGTACCAATGAAGACACTGTCATTATCAGCATCTTGATTGGGATTGAGCAGCCAAACCAGGCCCGGCGTAATGGCAATATTTTCACTCACCTCGACTTGATAGAACCCTTCCAAATGCAGAGGAATGTCATTGTCAAAGAAGCTGTTGGTATCTTCGAGGCCCCCGAGATAGGGTTGAGCGCCAATAATCAAGCCCCCCAAATTCCCCGGAAGCAGCAAATCCGGAAACGCCAGGCCCAAAGCCCAGTTCCAGATTTCCCCATCCAGCTCATTGGTGCGCAAATAAATATCACTGTAGCTGCCCCAAGCATTCACATTCAAGCTCGGAGATAAAGACCAGGACAACTGAGCGCCAATGGAGTGACTCGTCACCGGGTTCACCGCACCAATATTATTGGTAAACGTCGTTCCCGTGAAACCAAAGTTGGTGTTGTCAAAACCCGCTCCACCACCATTATTGAAGCCAAAGTTCCCAGCCCCGAAATAGCCGTAGTTATAGGTCACGGCAAACCCCAACTCCGGCGTGGGAGTATAGGTTAACTGAGCCAACGCCGAAATATCGCCATTAAAGAGGCCATCACCATTAGTCGGGCTATCGGCTTCCGACGCCAAATACCCCGTCGTCACCTGAAACGAATCGCCGAAACGGAGATTTAAGCCAATCCCAGCCCCACCGCCGAGACGATAAATGGGGTTATGTTGACCAAAGGCACTTAAGGCCCCATTACCACCATCTTTGTCATCAAAATAGGGGTTGAGGGTGGGAGTGAAATCAGCAAAGTGGAGTCCGGTAGCGCCCACAATCACATCAACGGATTCCCCGAGGGGGAAGGAGTAGGCTAAACTTTCAAGGTTGACCGAGTTGTCTGAGTCACCAAAGACCTGAGAGGCTAACACCCCTTCACCCGAGGGGCCAAAGTTGAGTCCTTGGTTATCTCCGGTGGTTCCGAAGGGGACACTGTTGCCCACTTGCAGGCGAGTCAGGAGGCGATCTTGTCCCGTGAAGCTAGAGACAAAGTTCAAGCGAACCCGTTGCTGAAACACGGTTTCGTTGTTATCTAGGGTACTGTCGAAGACATTAGCCAGGGCAAAAATCGCTTCCCCTTCGAGTTTCGTGGTGGTTGAGAACTGATTGGCTTCGAGTTCTGAGGTGCGGGCTTCGAGGCGATCAACCCGGCCCCGGAGACTGAGTAGTTCAGCGGAAAATTCTTCTTGTAAGCGGCGAATGGTCGCTAAGTCACTGGGATCGAGGTCACTCCCGCCTCCGGTAATGGCCACAATCTGATCTAAACAGGCATTCAAACCAGCGGCAAACTCATAACGAGTCATGAAATTGTTGCCCCGGAAGGTTCCGTCAGGATACCCGGCGATACAACCGTAGCGTTCTACGAGGGATTGTAGGGCTTGGAAGGCCCAATCCGTCGGTTGCACGTCAGATAGTTGCGAAACTGAGGTCACTTGGGCCAACTGTTGGGGACTTGGGGCCGTATCAGAGAGACCTTTGCTGGCCTCAAAGGCTGATTTGGGGGCGGCTTCGGCTGTGACAGCGGTTAGAACTGCGCCTAAGGTTAATAAAGACAGATGGGAAATAAACGTGAACTTAGACATGAATGTACTCCTCACACCAGACAGATAATACCACCGTCGATTCTAATCGATTTTCGTGGTTGGATTATGTGGACTTCCTCGGATCTTAGCCGCAAACTGCACGGTTGATCGGGAACGGCGATCGCATCACCCGAGGCAACCCCCATTGAGTCGTTTTGACGTCGGAAAAAGTTCCTCTAGCCCCACCTCTAGCCCCAGATCAGCGTAAGGAGACCCACAAAAAAAGGAGGGAACTATCCCTCCTGTGGTTCATCAACGCTCTGCGGTCAGGGCTAGGGGACTGGCCAGACTTAAACGTGAGTGCGATCGGTTAAAATTTCATAGCCATCATCTGTCACCAAAACCGTATGCTCAAACTGGGCTGAGAGAGCATTGTCAACGGTGACAGCGGTCCATTTGTCACTGAGGATGCGATTGTGCTTGGACCCTTGATTGACAATCGGCTCAATCGCGAGAGTCATTCCGGCCCGGAGTTTCACGTTGGGCATTTCTCGGGTGCGGAAGTTAAAGACGGAGGGTTCCTCGTGGAGATTGCGACCGACACCATGGCCCGTAAATTCTTCGACGACACTGTAGCCATGGGCTTCAACGTGATCTTGAATCGCCCCGGCCAGGTCGAGTAGGTAGGCCCCGGCTTTGACTTGTTCGATCCCTTTATAGAGGGCTTCTTCGGCGACCTTAATTAGACGTGCGGCCTCATCGCTGACTTCACCGACGGCGATGGTGATGCAGGAGTCTCCATGAAAGCCTTGGAAAAAGGCTCCGGTATCGACTTTGAGGACATCTCCTTGGCGAATCACTTTTTTCTTGTTGGGGATACCATGGACGACTTCGTTATTAACACTCGAACAAATCGAAGCCGGGAAGCCGTGGTAGCCTTTGAAGCTGGGTTTAGCGCCCATTTCGCGAATCCGCTTTTCCGCATGAGCATCGAGATCGGCGGTGGTCATCCCGGGTTCAACGAGTTCTGAGATCTCTTTGAGGACTGTGGCGACGATTTTGGCCGCTTGTCGCATGATCTCGATTTCCCGCTTCGATTTGATTTCGATGCGGCGACGTTGCTTTTTGAGTCCGGGGAGTTGGGAGGGTTGACGGGAGGGTTTGCTGGGGGTAGGAGCGGAGAGTAAGTCGCTGAAGATATTCATGGAGTCTTAAAGTTCACGTGGGTTTGAGGTGATTCGTTGATCTCGAAACTCGGAGACAAGGAAACTCAGATATCACCTTGGGGAAAGCGGTCTTTTCCTAAGTTAACAGATTGCACCGGTCAAACCGACTCTGATGACCTGGCGCGGATGGTTAGGGTTCCGGTCATTCCGGCTTCGGCGTGACCGCTGATGGTACATTCGAGGTGATAGTCTCCGGGTTTTTCGGGTACGAAGACCCATTCGGCTTCGGCGTTCGGTTTGAGTTCGAGTTCGCGCACGGTTCCTTTGACTTCGACGCCGGCGGCTTCGACTTTGCGAGTCCAACTGGCGGCGGCGAAGTCGGGGGCGCTGAAGTAGTGTTTTTCGGGACTGGGGTTATCTAAGATGAGTTTGTAGGTTTGGCCGGCGATGAGATCGAAGTGGTTGGGATAGAACTTCAGTTGTCCTTGGCGATCGCCGAGGCTTATGTGAAGTTCTGTGGCGTTGATGCGGGCTAGTTGCGGCGCGATATCGGTCACATCGGCTTGGGCTAGGGGGGGATTAACCAGGGCGATCGCCAGCCAAAGACTTATACAGACCAGGATACGGGCGATCGCCCCTCGGAAAATTTCGGAAAGTGTTAGCATTGTTACAACTCGTAATTATTTTCTGCTATTATTCTTTAGATTCTCTTAATAGTATAGACGTTTCCCCGTTCTGGGACCTCCCTGCTTGCTATGGCTGCCTTCACCACTGAAATACGATTCAACGATTATTTAAGTTCAAATCGGGGATCAGCCTCCTATCTTCGACGCTCCTCAAGTTGGGATCGAGGTTTGATCCGTTCCTTTCCATGGGCGGCTCTTGTGAGCGCTAATTTTCATCAACAACCTTAAAGCTAGGTTGAGCTTCTGTAATATATGTTTATGTTTTTTGTAAAACTTCTGATTTCTCAATTTATAGAGATATGGAAATAAGAGAAGTGTTCACGAGTTGAACATCCAAATAAGCCATCTTCGGTCAGTTCCGGCTGGCGTTCATCTCACTCAAACCCGTAGCAAGTTACTAGGCTTAGCCCAGGAATCCCCAGTTGGCTTAAGCCGCCTGACTCGGCTGAAGCCAAGATTTCATGCTGGCAATGTTGGCAATTACGTCAATGAAGTCGCTGTTGTTATCAGGTTTCTGCCCAATTCATACCCGTTGTTAAGTGTCCGTGTTTATACGGAGATTACTATCAATACTAATACGGAGAAAAAATAGAGTATAAAAACGGAGAGACTCAAGTCTTAATTAAGTTACCAAGTTATTTGACAATCAGCTCAAACAATCTATATGATAAATACATCAAGGTCAAGTCAACCTTGCCCGAAACTCAAGCCTATAGCTCCAACTCAAATACCTCTGCCTAAGGGCATAGATTAGGGAATCTCTACAAAATCTAACCCTGAAAATTGAAGATTGTGTAAAGCTTCAAGAAACTGTAGTCCTTATTACCTTCTCTTACCAGGTAAGGGTGTTAATTTGAACATAGTCAGAGTATTAGAACAAATCGAACACATTTTCGAACAGATCGAAACATTCTCTAGGAAAACTGATATAGGGGTTTTATCATGAATGCACAGACATTAACTCCCCAGAAGATGGACGACCTTCTCAAGTCGCCGGTAGTTTTGTCCCAGGACAAGATTCTGGTAATTGACGATTCGCCTTGCTTACTGGCGGCAATGTTACGAAAATATGTTGTAGACCAGGCTCCGGATCTAATTTTGCTTGACATTAATATGCCCGGCGCAGATGGCTATTCCGTCTGCACAACCCTCAAAGCTTCTGCTCAGACCCGTGATATTCCGGTAATCTTCGTCAGCGCCCGTAACGAAACCGTGGACAAAATCCGGGCGTTTCAGGTGGGTGCAGCGGACTATGTCAGTAAACAGTTCCAGTTTTCCGAGACCCTGGTGAGAATCGAGACCCAACTCAATCAAAGACGGCTTCAGAAACGGCTCATCGCCTCAGAAGCCCAAGCCCGAGAAAAATCGGAACAACTGACTCGGGCCTTGGCCCAAATCCAGGAGACACAATCCCAACTGGTTCACCAAGCGAAGATGTCGAGTTTAGGGCAGTTGGTGGCGGGCGTTGCCCATGAGATTAACAATCCGGTGAACTTCGTCTATGGCAACTTGACCTATATTGCCGAGTACACGGAACATCTCATGGAGTTGTTGGGCTTGTACCAACAGGCGTTTCCGGACCCCACGCCTGAGATTGACGAGAAGATCGAAGAAGTGGATTTAGAGTTTATTGAAGCGGATTTACCTCGCCTGGTGGGGTCGATGCGGGTTGGGACCGAACGCATCCAGGAAATTGTCCGCTCTCTACGCAACTTCTCCCGTCTCGATGAGTCGGATCTCAAGTCAGTGGATGTCCATCAGGGGTTAGAAAATACCTTGGTGATTCTGCAACATCGCCTCAAGGCCAGCGGCGATCGCGCCGAGGTGAATATCGTCCGCTCCTACGGAGATTTGCCGCTCCTCGAATGTTACGCCGGCCAGTTAAACCAAGTGTTTACGAACATCTTGGCCAACTCCATTGATGCCCTAGAGGAGAAACGCAAGCAAGCCAGTGATGATGGGGCAGCTGAACCGCCTCAAATCACCATCGAAACCAAGCGAGTGGGCTTAGACCGAATCTGTGTCAGTATCGCCGACAATGGCGAAGGAATGCCCGAATCGGTACGTAACCGAGTCTTTGACCCCTTCTTCACCACCAAGGACATTGGTGTGGGGACTGGCTTAGGGATGTCCATTAGTTATCAGATTGTCACTGAACGTCATCGCGGCCAACTTTGCTGCGAGTCTGGATTGGGCCAAGGAACTCGCTTTGAGATCGAACTGCCGTTGCGGGCGGCCAAAAACGGTCCGATGGCGGAAAACCGCTACGGGAACACCGGCTCTGAGTCCGTCACTCCGATTGGCATCAAGGTTGGGGAGTTTCAACAGGCCTGTTGAATTGTTGTAGCGAGTTAAGGCATCCTAACCCTCACCCTAGAGTTCTCAGTTGTCGTAGAAACTCTAAGGGCAACCCATCAGAATCGGCGATAAAGGCCACTTCATAGAGGCGATCGCCGATTTGTTGTTGTTCAGGGTCAAGGAGTACCTTTAGGGGGGCGAGCTGTTGAGGGTTTTCCGTGGCCGCTTGCTCAAACCGTTGACGCAGGCCCTCTAGCCAAGTGGGTAAATCTTGTCCCATCTCGGCCAGAAGATCACTGAGATCAAACGAGAGATGATAGTAGCCCACATAATGCTCATCGCCAAAGGCATCTGGTGCCGGTTTCGGTTCGGGAATTTGGATCAGTTCAATTCGTCCTTTTAAGCCTTCGAGCCAACAGGCCAGGGTGTAGCCGGTTGTAAAACGCTCACAGACTCGAAAGCCGAGTTGTTCGTAGAAGGCGATCGCGCGGTGAATATCTGCGGTCCGAATGGAGGCGTGGTGCATGGGATAGTTAATAGTTAATAGTTAATAGTTAATAGTTAATAGTTAATGGTTAATGGTTAATAGCGAATAGCCTTTTGTCGCCTTTCCCCGGTTACACAGGACAAAGGCAGCGAGTCAAACCAAGATGGTGAAAGGGTTTATCCACTGTTGACTGTTCATTATTCACTATTCATTATTCACTATTCACTATTCATCATTCATTATTCACTATTCACTATTCACTATTCATTGTTCACTATTCAAAGAGGCGAAAGTAAGGATAGCGCACCGGAACGCCGGGTTCTTTTTCTAAATCAAAATTAATCACATCCCAGCAGGGGTCATCTTTGGCCTCAGGACTGAAACTGACGGGAAGTCCATAGAGTTTAGTTAGGGGGCTATCGCTGCGATCGCGCCAGGGACTGCTACGGTCTAAATATGTCGCCATTAACTCTCGATAGCGAGCTGCAATGACAATGCGGGTGGCTCGGTAGCCTTGGGTATAGAGGCGATCGAGGGCTTCATGAATTTCAAAGCGAATTCCGTCCGGGTGAGTATGTTGACGATACCACTCGTGATTCCATAAACGCCAATGTCGGTTGGATTGGAGATGCACCAGTTCCCCCGTTTTGGGATCGGCTTCAAAGGCACCATGACGAGGACAGAGATAGGTATCTGTTAAAGTCAAGGCGGCAATCTTTTGCCGACAGTGGGGACATTCAATCTCCGGTCCAAAGATGGGATACTGGGAGCTTGGATCGGTAAAATAGTCCATGCAATAATCGTACTCACTCGACGATAGACAAGAACAGCGTTGCCCTAGCCACCCCAGTTGTCCCCATTCGGACAATCGCGAGGGGCATGATGCGAACGCTTCTCGCCTATCTCTTATCTTAACCTGCCCGTGAGATTCTGCTGCTGAGGTAGCCAGGAATCGGCTTCTTTCTTTGTTTTTTCTACTGTTATGACCTCCTCCCCTAATCTGACCCCGACGGGTTCTCTCCCCACCTATTGGCCGCCTGTAGATTGTTCTCAGGCTAGTTTTGTCGCCGCCAATGCGACGGTGTTGGGGGATGTCACCCTAGAGGCGGGGGCTAGTGTTTGGTATGGGGCGGTGATTCGAGGTGACGTAGTTGAGATTCGCGTGGGTGCGTCGAGTAATGTCCAGGATGGGGCGATTTTACATGGAGATCCTGGGGAACCACTGGTGTTAGAGGAGTTGGTGACGGTGGGCCACCGGGCGGTGATTCATAGTGCTTATGTCGAACGGGGTTGTTTGGTGGGGATTGGGGCCACGATTTTGAATGGGGTGCGCGTGGGGGCGGGGAGTATTATTGGGGCTGGGGCCTTGGTGACGAAGGATGTACCGCCGCGATCGCTGGTGTTGGGGGTTCCGGCTAAGCTGGTACGGCCGGTGTCGGATGAGCAAGCGGCAGATTTAATCGATCATGCTCGCAAGTATGAGCGTTTGGCTCAGGTTCATGCTGGTACTGGCTCGGATTTAGGGTTTCATGGCTAAAAGTACCGGCTGGGAGGGAGTTGAGGTGGTTCTGTCAGGGAAATCTCTGTGAAGGCTGCGGTGGCGACGGTCAAATGGAACACAATGGGGATATAATGGGTACTCGAAGAAGAGTATTTAAGATTTTTTTAAGACAGGAGTAGGGTCTATGGATTTTGATTGGCGTTTACTGGTCGTTCTCGGTCCGATCGCGATCGCCCTCGGCTGGGCATTGTTCAACATCGGTCAAGCCGCGTTAGGACAAGTCCAAAACTACCTCAACCGTCAAAGTTAGGGAAACTTCGGAATTATCCAGCTTAGTATGCCAAATCCGGCGGTTTTTGCGTAAGCAAGGCTGCCGGATTTGGCTTGTGAATGACGTGATGGCCCTGGGGCCATCAGGTCTTAAGATGAACGAGGATTATGGTCTTAGACTTTCAAGGGTACGATGCCGATAAGCTTCCCCCCCAGAATATTGAAGCGGAAGAGGCGATTTTGGGGGGGATTTTACTCGATCCTGAAGCGATGAATCGGGTGGTGGAAGTCTTGACAGCGGAAGCGTTTTATGTTAGCACTCATCAAACCATTTTTCAGGCGGCCCAGGGGTTACATAGTTTAGGACAACCGACGGATTTAATTAGTATCACGGCTTGGTTACGCGATCGCGATCTTTTAGAAAAAGTTGGCGGACAAAGTAAACTGGCTCAACTGGTCGATCGCACTGTTTCAGCGGTGAACATTGACCAATATGCGGCGTTGGTGATGGATAAGTATTTCCGTCGCCAGCTTATTCAAGCGGGACAGGAGATTACGGGGTTAGGCTACCAAGCCGCAACTCCCCTAGAGACGGTTTTAGATCAAGCCGAACAAAAGATTTTTTCGATTACCCAAAAGCGTCCTCAACAGGATTTAGTGCCTCTATTTGAAACTCTAATTCATGCGTTTCAAGAATTAGAAGCTCAAATTGAGACTCAAGCGCAACCGGGGTTTTTATCGGGGTTTTATGACCTCGATGCGATGACAGGAGGCTTTCAAACCTCCGATTTAATTATTGTGGCAGGGCGCCCGTCGATGGGGAAAACGGCGTTCAGTTTGAATATCGCTCGTAACTTAGCCAATAGCTATAAATTACCCGTGGCGGTGTTTAGTTTAGAGATGTCTAAAGAGCAACTCGTGCAACGATTACTCGCCAGTGACTCAGGGATTGAAAGTAATCGCCTGCGAGCCGGCCGCGTTAGTCAAAACGAATGGGAACCCCTCAGTCGCGCCTTAGCCTCCTTGTCAGAAATTCCCATTTTCATCGATGATACCGCCAACATTACCATCACCGAGATGCGGTCTAAATGCCGACGCTTGCAGGCGGAACAGGGAAGACCGTTAGGATTGGTGTTATTAGACTATTTGCAACTAATGGAGGGAGCGGGGGATAACCGGGTACAGGAGTTATCCCGGATTACGCGATCGCTCAAAGGTTTGGCCCGAGAACTCGATGTTCCGGTGATTGCACTCTCCCAGTTGAGTCGTGGCGTAGAAGCTCGCAACAATAAACGACCCATGATGTCCGACTTGCGAGAAAGTGGCTCGATTGAGCAGGATGCGGATTTAGTAGCCATGCTCTATCGCGATGAATACTATAACCCAGACACCCCCGATCGCGGTATTACGGAGCTGATTATCGCCAAACACCGCAACGGCCCCACGGGGGTCGTGAAACTGCTGTTTGATCCCCAATATACCCGTTTCCGCAATCTCGCTAATCCGGGTCGTCCTCTAGGGGGAGGGTCTTATGGCCAACTTCCGCCGGGTTAATTGGGTTTCGGGTTAAGCTTGTCCAGATTGGCTTGAGCTTGACCCAAAAGGAGAAATCTTAGGCTGATTGCGAGATAGCAAAATCAGCCTAAAGTCGGGTTGACACTCCCGCCGTTAAATCAAAGATTATAACGGGGGATTCTTGCTTCATTAGGTTTGTCTAGCCCCAGAGCTTTTTTGCCCCGAAACCCCGTCCAGATTCCCCTCCACAAGCATCTGTTTAACGTCCACTGACTGTCCGGCAGCAGACGGCAAAACTTGGGTTACACTTCGGTTTCTCTTTCTGTCGGGGTTTGCCGCCCCTGTAATCAGGTACTTCTTTTTGGTCGGACCTTCTAGCTGGCGAGAACCACAAATCTTGCCTCTCGTGGCACACTTGGGTGCGTTGGCTCCACAAGCCTACCACCTATTGTTAGTCAAAATTCATCCCACCGCTAAGCCTTCGGCTCTAACGGGAGTCTTCTTTTGACATTTAAGATAAAATTTGCAGCCTATTAAGAAATTCGCAGCAATTCCACATCAAAGATGAGGGTTGCATTGGGGGGAATGACCCCACCGGCTCCCCGTTCGCCATAGCCGAGTTCCGGGGGAATAATGAGCTTCCAACGATCGCCGATGTGCATCATTCCCACGCCTTCATCCCAGCCGCGAATGACTTGGCCAACCCCAATGCGGAAGCTAAAGGGACGATTGCGCTCGCGGGAACTATCAAAGACGGTTCCATCTTCGAGCATCCCGGTATAGTGAACCATCACCGTTTGGCCGGTTTGCGGCTGTGCGCCGTCACCGCTTTCGAGTTTTTCATACTTCAACCCGGATTCGGTGGTATAGACACCATTCTCATCAGCCACGGGTTCTGAGGTTTCAGTCTCCGCCGGTGCTTGTGCGAAGAGACTGGGGTTAGGGTCATTGATGGGTTTGGCGGGTTCGGCCGCTGCGGCTGGCTCGGCTTGCTGTTCTTCAGCCTGCATATTCGCCGCTAGAGCTGTTTGATTCTGGGCGTTAATTAGGGTAAACAAAATCGCCACAGCACAGACGATGACAACACTCAAACTAATTAAAATAGGTCGCAAGGTTAGTCCTCCTTTCTCATGATTGACGTGCCAAATGAATGAAATAGGTCAGATCGGATTAGGCAATCTGACCATTTCCTAAGTTAGTTTACCGCCAATTTTTGTTTTCGAGATCGCGAACTTGGCGTTCGAGGCGATCGAGTCGTCCTCGCAACTCATCCATCTCGGCTTGACGGGGAACCCCTAAATCTTGCATGGCGTTGCGAAGTTGGCGATCGAGTTGTTTTTCCAGGTTGCCCTGTTCTGATTTAAACTGACTCATGAAGTCGTCGATCATGGATTTGGCATCATCAGAGTCGATTTTGCCTTCTTTAACCCAGCGATCGCTGACTTCTTTAATTTTTTCGGCAACGAGGGAGGTGGTTCCCACGCCGATCATAAGCAGTTGGGTAAGTAGATTGTTATTATCCATCGAGATTTTAATGGCAAAGGACGGATGCGCTCGAACCAATCGGTAGTTGACCCTGATCCTAGCGTGTTTAGCGGTCTTGGCGGAGGCTCTCAGGAACTGTGACGCCTGAGACGCCAGCCATGGCCCGTAGGTTTTGACAGCGAACTAACTCTGTAAAGGATAACCCAGGTCGTCCTTCGAGTTCGACGACGGCTTTAATGGCCGAGACTAAGGCTTTGGCGGCTTCGACTTCATCATAGCCGCGACGTTGGGCCACGGCGATCGCCGCTTCGTCGGCGGCCAGTTCTGAGGCGGAGGATTGGTTTTGTCGCCAAATCTGATTCAGGGCGATCGCCGTCAAACTTCCGGCGGCGACTATCCCCAGGGCATCCCCTTGAGCCACTTCAACCGCCGTGGCGACTATCCCCGCTAACCCAAGTCCTTGATAGACATCGAGCTTAAACCAACGAATTTCCAACTGCCAACAGACGGTTCGTAACAGCAGTAAATCTCGCTGAGGCTGGGTTAGTTTTTGCCAATCGTCAAAATTAATCAAAATCAGGCGATCGCGCTTCCAGGGTACGGGAAACGGGCTATCAATCACCTTAGAGGCGCTCGGTTGACTGACAATTTTGGCGAACATACGCCCGGAGGCGGGCATTAAATCAAGGAGGCGATGGGTCTCAATAGCTGGATTCATGGGGAGTTGCGAGAATGGGGAACAGAACAGCAAGGGGCTGGAGCGATTGCAGGGTCAGCGCGAGCTTGCCACAATAGGGGATGGATTCCCTGTTTAGCTTATTCTCTCCTATGGATGCCTTTGCGCCAATTGCTCCCGACTGGACCAAACCGGCGGTTCACGCCTTTGATTTCCGCTGTCCTCAATGTGGAGCCAGTAGCCGTCAAGCCGAGAAAGTTTGGCTCAACCGACGTGCGCCGGTGTATACCCCCGACTATAGCCGCAAATGGCAAGAGTTCTATCATTGCTCCTGTGGCTGTGTTTGGTGGGCCTGGAGCAGCGATCGCCCTCCGGAACCCGAAGCGGCAGAGTTTGTCAGTGAGGTAACGCTTCCCGAGGTTCCCCCAGAGTCCCCCAATCACGACAACGGCGACGAGTCGTAACTCATCGCCGTTGTGAATTATCACGTTTCGGGTCAAATGTCAAGCCTCAACTTGGCCCGACGCGATTACTGGGTGGACACCAATTCCGGGAAACGTAGTTCCACGTTGTCCTTGGAGAGGATCACCTGTCCATCGTCGTCGAGATCAATGATGGCGCGATCGCCGTCTTGGATTTCACCTGAGAGCATTTTCTCAGCTAAGACATCTTCGAGGAGGCGCATAATCGCTCGACGCAGAGGACGCGCACCGTAGGCGGGGTCATAACCTTCATCGGCGAGACGGTTCTTGAAGGCTTCGGTGGCTTGCAGACGGATGTCTTTCTCCACGAGGCGATCGAAGACCCGTTTCAACTCGATATCGGCGATTTGCTTGATTTCTTCGCGGTTGAGTTGGCTAAAGACGATGATGTCATCCAAGCGGTTGAGGAACTCGGGCCGGAAGTACTGTTTGAGTTCTTCATTCACGAGGTTACGGATGCGGTTGTACTGAGCATCGGTTTCATCCCCAGCGATTTCAAAGCCGAGGCCACCGCCACCTTTCTCGATGACGCGGGAACCGATGTTAGAGGTCATAATCAGCAAGGTGTTCTTGAAATCCACCACGCGACCTTTGGAATCGGTCAAACGACCATCTTCGAGGATTTGCAGCAACAGGTTAAAGACATCGGGGTGAGCCTTCTCGATTTCATCGAAGAGAATCACCGAATAGGGACGACGACGCACGGCTTCGGTGAGTTGTCCCCCTTCGTCATAACCGACAAATCCCGGAGGCGAACCAATCAGCTTCGAGACCGTATGGCGTTCCATGAACTCGGACATATCAAGGCGAATCATGGATTCTTCTGAACCGAAGAAGTACGCCGCCAAGGCTTTGGTGAGTTCGGTTTTCCCGACCCCAGTCGGCCCTGAGAAGATGAAGCTGGCGATGGGACGATGGGGATTTTTCAGGCCCACCCGAGCGCGACGCACCGCACGGGATACGGCGCGAACGGCCTCTTCTTGACCGATAAGCCGTTGGTGCAGGGTATCTTCGAGGTGTAGCAGTTTCTCGGATTCGGTTTCTTCGAGTTTCGTCACCGGAACTCCCGTCCAGCTTGAGACAATCTCGGCGATGTTTTCTTCCGTCACCATCGGCGCACCTTGGGGGGTTTGTTGACGTTCGATGGAGAGTTGGTCGATTTTGGCGCGAGTTTCGAGTTCGCGATCGCGCAGTTGACTGGCTTTATCGAAGTCCTGTTCGCTGACGGCGTTGTCTTTGTCTTTAATCACCTGGGCCAGTTCCCGTTTGAGTTCTCGGGAGGCGGGAGAGGCTTTGAAATGCTCGATATGTACCCGCGAACCGGCTTCATCGATGAGGTCGATGGCTTTGTCGGGTAAGAAGCGATCGTTAATATAGCGATCAGACAGTTGGGCCGCGGCTTCTAAGGCTTCATCGGCGATGGTGAGCTGGTGATGTTGCTCATAGCGATCGCGCAAGCCAAAGAGGATCTCGATGGTTTCTTGCACCGTCGGCTCACCCACCATAATCGGCTGAAAACGCCGTTCTAGGGCAGCATCCCGCTCGATATGCTTACGGAACTCATCGAGGGTCGTGGCCCCGATACATTGCAGTTCGCCGCGAGCCAGAGCCGGTTTAAGGATATTCGCTGCGTCTAAACCGCCTTCTAACGCACCCGCACCGACCAACGTATGGATTTCGTCAATAACGAGGATTACATTGGCGTTGCTGCGCACTTCTTCAATGATATTTTTGAGCCGTTCCTCAAATTCACCCCGGAAGCGAGTTCCCGCCACGAGCATCCCCATATCAATGGCGATGACTTGTTTGTTTTCGAGCAGTTCAGGAACCGCATTGGTGACAATCCGTTGCGCTAAGCCTTCAGCGATGGCGGTTTTACCGATACCGGGTTCGCCGACGAGGATAGGGTTGTTTTTGGTGCGACGACCGAGGATTTGGACTAGACGTTCGGTTTCGCGATCGCGTCCCACCACAGGGTCGAGTTTTCCTTCGGCGGCTAGTTGGGTTAAGTTGGTGCCAAACTCATCGAGGGTAGCCATCTTACCGCTTTTACTCGACGGCTGTCCCCCAGGGGCAACGCCGGCCACTTCCCCGAGTTGTTTCATCACCTGGGTTCGGATATCTCCGAGATCGACTCCCAAGTTATGTAGTACCGTCGCCGCAACCCCTTCTTCATCGCGAGTTAGCCCCAAGAGGATATGTTCGGGGGCAATATAGTTATGACCGAGTTGCCGAGCTTCTTCGACGGCATATTCAAATACCCGCTTGGCTTTCGGGGTGAAGGGGATTTCGGCGGAGGTGAAGCCGGAACCGCGACCAATGAGTTGTTCGACTTCTCGGCGCGCACCGTCTCGGGTGACGCTAAACTTACTCAGGACATTGGCGGCGATACTGCTTCCTTCACCAACGAGACCTAGCAAAATCTGCTCAGTCCCCACCATGTTGTGTTTGAGCCGGCGGGCTTCTTCTTGAGCCAACATGACGACTCGGATGGCTTTGTCTGTAAAATGTTCAAACATGAGCTTTTGTCTCAAATCGATGTATAAGGGGCAGGGGGAAGGACAACCGTATCTTTAGGTTAAAGGGTTTGGCGGTGGGATGTCGGTTTCTAGATGTCAGTTCAGGGGCTGATACCCGATGGCAGCAATTATGAACTTTTGTATACCTCATTAATATAATCTATCTCCCAGAACAGATGGCGACAGTGAGGAGAGCCGAAACAGGATAGGTAGGATAGCCGTCGTCTTGAGGCGGTTGCAGAACGGGACTTTAGGTAGGGCTGGCCTAAGGTTAAGGTATCTTTAGCGTATTACAAAGTTGGTCAGGGATGCAAACACCTGTGCCAGTGGTCTCGGGGCGATCGCTCCGGGGGGAGCTGAGCCGATGAAGTTCTCTAATCATGGGAATGATGGCGCTTGGGGCTGAGCTAGGCTAGGGGAATTGATGATCATTTCTTGACCTGAGAGGGTCGAGGAGGGTCGAGGTATACTTCAAGAGCATCGATGATGCTCGGCAATTGTTGGGACTCAGCACTACGGGAAGAGAATCTATGAGTGACAGAGGAATATCACGGTTTGCCGTTGCCGTCATGGTTGCCTTGGGGAGTTGCGAGTCTCTCAAGACCGAGGCCATAGCGGTTGAGCCACCGCGACTGGTTCAAGCCTTTGGTAGTACTGGCTTTGTTTTCCAAGAAGGGTTGCGTTTCCTGAATGAGAATCGCTTTCGGGAGGCTGAAGCGGCGTTCCGGGAGGTGGTGGAATTTGACAGAGCAGACCATGAGGCGTGGAATAATCTGGGACGAGCGTTACAAGGCCAAGGGGAGGCGGAAGAGGCCATTGAGGCTTATGAGCGGGCGTTAGAGTTGCGTCCCGGCTATGCTGAGGCGTTTAACAATCTTGGGGTGGCCTATCGGTCTTTGGGACGGCTAGAGGCGGCGGTTGAGGTTTATGAGCGGGCGATCGCCCTGCAACCGGGGTTAGGGGCGGCGTATTACAATATCGGTTTGATTCGTTCGCGTCAGGGACAGCTTGAGGAGGCGTTGAGCCACTTTCAACAGTCTGTCACCGCCGCGCCGCAATTCGCTCCGGGTCATTATGCCCTAGCCGAAACCCTCCTTCGCCTTAATCGCCCCGAGGAGGCCTTGATTTCTCTACAACGGACTCTTGACCTTGATCCTGAGTTTGAGGGGGCTTATGGAGCCATGGGGGAGACGCTGATGCGTTTAGGACGAACTCGCGAAGCCTTAGTTTTTCTGGAACAGGCGGGGGAACGAACTGACGATGATGCTCGGGTGAGATATTACCAAGGGTTTGCCCGACTTGAGACGGGGGATGCGGCGGGAGCGTTACCGTTGTTGGAGGAGGCGATCGCCCTCAATCCTGACTCCGCTGATGCCTTCCGCAGTTTGGGAGATGCTTATCTGGCTCTGGGCCAGGAACGGGAGGCTCTGGAGATGTTTTTACGGGCCATTGAGTTATATCAGGCCCAGTCTCGTCCCTCGTCGCGGGAATTGGCCCGAGCCTATTTTGGACTAGGGAATGTCTATGCAACGCGGGAGTTTAAGTTTCCCGAGGCCATTCAGGCGTTTCAAAATGCCCTCAACGCTGATCCCAATTTTGGTTTAGCTCATGCTCGCATGGGAGATTTATTAGCCCAACGACAACAGTATGAACGGGCGAATTTGTCTTATCAAGCGGCCTTAGCGTTAGAACCCAATTCTCCTGAGATTTATAACGGTTTAGGTGAGTTATTGTTTGCTATGGGCTATATTGAGCGGGCGGTGGCGGCTTGGCGACAGGCGATCGCGATCGATCCCGGTTACGGAGAAGCCCTCACCAATTTAGGAAATGCTCTCGGCAGTGGCCGTCGGGTTCCCTGAACCCATTACCCCGTCGCAAAGTTCGCCGGATCTTGATCGCGGCGATGTCGGACGGGAATTTTCGGACCCTGGGCCGTCCCCACTAAGGCGGCGGTATCTTCCAAGGCTTGACGCAGCCGCTTGGCCGCATAGATGGACATATCGCGAGGGACACTGATGCGATCGCGCAGATAGCGTAACCCCACCTCACTTCCCGCTGGTGGTACACAATCCTCCCCAACCATCAAATGCGTCAACGCACAACGCAGGGCCGTCTCAAACAGCTCATCTGGAGCGGGATTGACGCGAATAAGGTTGCGGCGATGTTTCAGCACTCGCCGCAAGGCTTCAGAGTAAGAGTTTGGCGGTTCTGGATAGGTGACATCGGGAAGCTCAAACCAGGGACCGCGATCGACGCGAATTTGATTCAGTTCTGTTTGCGGGGTGTCGTTGGACCAACAGCCCCCCATTTGGGGCGGTAAATCATGAACATGGGTATGGAAATCGCTCTGAGTTCCCCGATAGGTTGAACGGCTTTCTAAGCCATCAAACCAATCGGAGAGGCGAGGGTTTTCTTCCCGTAAGGAATAGCCTTTGTAATAAAACAGACTGGCGTTCATCCGTTCCACATAGGGCGTAAACACCACATCAGCGGTGCTAAACTCCGGTAAAAAGTAGGGGCCAGGCGTTGCAGCCAAAGCCGCTTCTACCTCTTGCACAACTTCGATGAACTGCTCGCGGGCGTTACGCTCCTGACGTTCTGACAAACTGGGACGACAGAGCCACATACACCAGGCCCGAAATAGCACTCGTTCTAATTGTCGTAGGGGTAAAACTTGGCGATCGCGCATCGAAAACTTTAGCGGGCCAAACGCATCTTCTAAAGCGAGTAAAATATCATCACTTTCCGTAATCAACTGACCCTTAAGTTCCACCGCTGGCAACATCCCCGACGGTACTTTTTGCTTATACCAACGTTCTTTTTGTCCATAACAGAACATGGTCACTTTTTCGATGCGGTAGGGGATTTGTTTCTCCTCCAACCACAACCAAACTTTTTGACAATAGGGACACCAAGCATGATGATCCCGATAGAGGGTGACTTGTACCGCCGCTTCATCCTGGCCAAACAGTCGTAGTCGGGCCTGGGGGTTCGTGGGTCCGTTCACCAAATCGGGGGGAGTATCGGTGAAGTTTTCCAGTTCTGACCAGCTTAAAGGGGATGTGGGCATCGGGAGTTCAGACGCTTTCTTGGGCTAATCCTAACTCTAACACCTCTTTGACGGTTCTCAAATCCCCTTCTAAGAGGGCATCGACGGCCAGCCACAACCCCGGAAAGACTTCACTGCGAAGGATTCCCTGGTCATCGGCGGCTAAGGGTTGATAGGTTCCCTCATGCCAACGGAACCAATCGAGACGGCGGTCATAGACTTGCCAGATGAGATATTCTTGAACCTCATTGCGGCGATAGACTTGTAATTTTTGCGCGAGGTCGTAGGAGGCACTGCTGGCGGCGATTTCGACAATCAGTTCGGGAGAGCCTTCGAGATAGCCATCCTCTGCGAGTTGGGAACGTCCGCTACTTTCCCATCTGAGTAAAGCATCGGGTTGAGGTTCGTTGTCGCGATCGAGTCTGACGGTAGCATTATCTGCTAGTTGTACGCCGGGAACTTCGAGGGCATAACTCCATAGCCAGCCCATGATGTGGCCATGAGGGACGGCGTGACTAATTCGTACTGGGGAACTCATGTAGACAATTCTTTCGATGAGTTCAGCCTTTTTTAAGTGCGACATGGCTTGGTAGCGACGCTCGAACTCTTGACGTGTGAGGCGATCGCCATTTTCAAGGGGTAGAATCATCGGCTGAGTTTGCATTGCGCCCTCCCTATATCTGACAGCTTATCTCATCTTAACCTCAACTATAACAATGCTCTGTCTATTTCTAGCAAAATAAACACATGATGAACTACATAAGCATTTTTCAGCAGTAGAAATATCTGAAAAATCCCCTCTCGGGAGGGGGAGGGGTGGGTTATCTGGAGCGATCGCACCCATCGAGATACACCCGTGAAATGCTTATAAGATTGTGGTTTTGTCGGTTCCTGATTTGCCAAGCTAGGCTGTATCTCGGAGTGCTTTTTGTTAAAATGCTAGTTTTTTATATAATTTGTTTTTATGAATAGTTCCCACGCGTTTTTGTCCAAAGTCTGAAACCTCCATTGTCTTCTTGGAACAACGGCCTTGAAACAAGGCTAAAATCTCTGTTATATCGTTGTTATATCGTTGTTATATCGTTCTTCGTCAAAACCGGTCTGGAGTGTTATTACAAAGCGTTAATCAAAATGTACGACAATATCTGTAAGTTCTTGGCAGAGACATTCCCCGACGATGTCGCCACTTGGTTGTTAGGGCGCTCAGTTAAACTGAGTCAATTAAGTCCCAAAGAACTCTCCAATGAGCCAATTCGAGCTGATGCACTCATTCTCCAACAGTCGGACGATTTGGTGCTTCACAGCGAATTTCAAACCCTGCCTGTCGAGGAAATCCCCTTTCGCATGGCGGACTATCGCTTGCGGGGACATCGACGTTTCCCCCAGAAGCGAATGGTTCAGGTTGTAGTTTACTTGAAACCCAGTAATTCTCCCCTAGTTTACCAAGATTATTTTCAGATAGAAGGACTGCAAAGCCAATTTCGGGTGATTCGGCTTTGGGAACAACCGAAAGACCTTTTTCTGCAATGTCCGGGC
>HotLOscill_hetero_coDRAFT_1000397_pt1 | contig 20719 bp, 27 predicted proteins | sample HotLakmetagenome_2_FD_10650 | JGI IMG/M metagenome (IMG submission 10650)
GCGTTGGCTCCACGATTCTACCACATATTTTTAGTCAAAATTCATCTCACCGCTAAGCCTTCGGCTCTAACGGGAGTCTTCTTTTGACATTTAAGATAAAAGACTCACAGGACTGAGGGCCTAGTCACCATAGAGACGCAAGCGGTCTAAGCCAATCACTTGTCCAGTCTGGCCATCTTCGTCGGCATAGGCCGTGACACTAAAATCATACAGGCCCGGCATTCCGGGGTTGCGCTCAGGACTCAGGGCCAGGGTGACGGTTTCTCCAGGGGATATAGGGGTGTCAAAAACGACGCTCACTACTCCATCATTCGGGTTCTGGGAGACTGAAGCCAGGTCAATGGAGTCACCGGGATTGTCCTGGGTTCCCAGGAAACTCTCACTGTCATTGGTTTGATACTCCAAGGACCTTTCGGGGGACATTTCGGGGGCTTGTAATTCGATATCAACTCGGGCTAAGGGTTCCCCCGCGTCTTTAGGTAGGCGAATGGTAAAGAAATGGGTGTCATGCCAATTGCCCGTTTCGTGGGAACTGCTGCTGATATTCTCTAATGCCGGTGGATGCTCAAATCGGTGACTCCCATCACCGACTTCAACAGCTCGGGCTATACCGCCCAAGGCCATTGACCCCAGCCAAATCCCCGAGAGTCCTGCAATCATGATGTGTTTGGGAGTTTGGAGCTTAGTGAAAATCATATGGATAATTTGTTAATCGGTTGTATTTGCACTAATTCCAGTTTAGGCAACCTGAGTCACCAGGACATCTTCCGAAATGGGGAGTTTAAGCGGAGGTTCACATAGGCTTAACCTAAGCTTTACCGAATGCGGCCCTCTCTAATCGTCTATCGAAAGTATGAACAAACGTATCTTAATCTAAAGCTTGATTGCGATTTGGGGCGGTAGAGCCAGATTTGGCAAAGGCGGATGATACCGTTAAATCCATGGTTAGCCGTCTCAACGGCGCCTCGGTTGTAAGCGGCGTTTTAATCATTCAGAATTATGTATAACAAAGACACGAAACAAGATCCCCTAGTGGCAGCGGTGACAGCGGCGTTGGGAGCGGGCGTGGCCACCTCCTTTGCTGTTAGTCAAGGTCAAAGTCCCTGGCTGGCGTTGGGGATTACCCTTTTTGCGGCGGCTTTGGCGTTGGTTCTCGATCGCCTCGGTGTGGTGTAGGCTCGGGGTGTCGTCTCGGGGATAGGCGATCGCGCTCAATCTGGCTCGATCAACCTTGCTAGGATAGTAAAGATGTCAAATTCTGGATCTTCGCAGACGACGAGTTCGTCATCTGGATCTAGGGTCTGACATCTTTTATACTTTGCTTTTGTCCTAAGATTTTCCCCTACAGCGTTCTCGGCGTGTCACCTCAAACCACCATGTCTCACTTTCCTCTGCTGAGTCACCGGTTCTCCTCGATACCGGGGCCAACGGTTATAGTCCTGATGAGTTTAATGCTTTGGGGGGGGACTGGCTCGTCTGAGATTGTACGAGCGTTGGTTCCCGGCCTGGATGGGCCGGATATGGGACGCGAGGCGATCGCCCACCCCCTAGCCCAAACCCTAGCCCAAGCCACAAGGGTTCTACAATTCGCCGATACTGGGGATGATGTAGCCGAAGTGCAACTGTTGCTAACAGAATTTGGTTACTTCACAGAACCCGTCAGTGGCTTGTTTGATCGAGAAACCCGGACAGCGGTAGCGGAGTTCCAGGAAGATGCGGGACTTCCGGTGAATGGAATCGTCGATGGGGAGACGCGACGAGCCTTGTTTGGGGAGCCGGTGTCGTCTGGGGGATTGTTTTCATCCAATATCTGGTTGTCCTATGGAGATCCGGTTCTCATGCGCGGTGAGGAGACGGGGATTGTGGCGGAGTTACAGGCCGCCCTCAATGAGATCGGTTTGGGGCCAATTCCAGAAGATAGCATTTATGGCAATCAAACGGCGGCGGCGGTACGGGAATTTCAGCGTCGTTATGGGATTGATGCGCCGGTGTTGGGAGAACTCGATCGCCGTACCGCGTTAATTTTATCAGCAGTGGTCGAAGGTCGTATCCGTCCACCCGAGGCTCCCATAGAACTGAGTCAGGGAGATAGAGGCTTTGAGGTGCATGAGTTGCAACGGGTGTTGTCCCAAACGCGACGGCCTCAAGGAGACACCTATTTTGCCGGCTCGCCAACAGGGTTTTATGGTTCGATCACGGAAGGGGCCGTCCGGGCCTATCAGCGAGATAATAATCTACCGGCGACTGGGATCGCCACGGAACGAACCTTAGAGCGTTTGTTTGCGGGCCATCGCTATGTGGTGGTGGTTCCCTTTCGTCCAAATCGCTCCCGGTTGGGCGAGATGAATCGGGTTCGCAGTGCGATCGCCCGTCTCGATAACTTACCGGGACTGCGGCCCCAGGCGTTGCGCTTCTATGATGATCGTCGGGGTCCTTATATTGATGCGGGTTGGTATCGTCAGCGAGATGAGGCTGAGGCGCGAGTGGCGGCGTTGCGCGATCGCGGGCTGATGAATGCTCGGGTTGAACATTTTAATGATCTCTTTGCCCGGATGCGTTTGTCTCAGGCTGAGTTGGAGACTCGTTGACATCCTCTCGGGCTAACCGCTAAGCGGTCTAACGGGAGATTCTTAACCTCGCGATTAGGATTTCGGGTTCACAGACTCTTGACTAGGCAAAGCCCCCGCCAGACCGTCTCCATAGGCATTTTGTTTAACGTCCAACCCCTACCCAAGATTAGACAAGCCTCGATTTCTGATCACTTCAGCACTCACCACATCTCGTGAGGCAATGTATCCACATTCAGGACAGTAGAGTGGCAGTTTATCTTGCAGGAGGGAATCACCTAAGTAGGGCTTGCTGTGACGGATGCGTATCCGGAAAGGAACCTCAGGGTCTAGCAGAAGATACGAGAGCCACTCCCGTCCCACGAACTCCCGGTCAGCGGTCAGACAAGCCACTTCCACGTCACGAAACAGTGCCTCAAAGCGGTCGAACAAGTCCATGCGTTCGCCTGCTGTTGCCTTTTTTATCGAGCATCGTCCAGAGTAGGGGAAAGGCAATCCCCTCGTGAACAACTGCCAACATCAAGATGTTGAAATGGGTTTGACCCAAAGACCAACAGGTGCGGTCGAGACTTAGAGTCCAAGGTTGAGGGATGTCGATGAGGCTGACGACGAAACGGGCTATCTCGGTCAAATCAAAGTCGAATTTCCCCAAAAACCGTTGTAATCGCTTGTAATTTGAGGAAATTTGCACGGGATTGGCGAAGACCGTCGCCAGTTCTGCTAGATTGACGGTCTTGGCTTGAAACAGCGCCATCAGGAACAGGCAGACAAAGTTTAATCTCGCCCCGTGCCAGGACAAGTGAGAGCGCAAAGTGTCTCGTAATCGGTTAAGCTCGTTCATGAGAGGGTAGTTTGGTTTTTCGTCATTCCGATCTAACCCTCTCACCCCGACTTCGCGCTCCCCCCCCCACCCCTCAAGTTTCACTTCAGCCCGGGGTGCCTTCTTGAACATTTGCGACCAGATTTCCCTTGGGGTAAGACTTTCAGCGTTTTTGTCCTGTACTAAGATCTTTGCCGACAAGTCTTTGTCCCAGGTAGAGTTGAGACATCATTTCGTTCACGGAAAAACCGTCACCATGTCTCATGAGTTAAATCCCGCAACCCCCTATCGAGGCGCCGAAGCTATCGAAGGCGCGATCGCCCGAGGAGTGGATCTCGATGGGACCCCCATTCCCAACGCCCAACTCGAACTCTATCGAACCATCATGGAACTCGAAGCGGGGCGGCCCCGCAGTGGTGTCACCAAAACCCTGCGCGATCGCATTGTCCGTATCGGTTGCAAACACTTCCCTCCTGGCGAACTCAACCGACTCCTCCAGGATGCCGACTTTCTCCCCCTCACCCCCCAAGAGACAGACTTTTTCTATCCTCAACCCACCAACTCCGCCAAAAAAAGCTCTCTCTAAAGATGGAGTGAGACCTGGCTTGTCACTGATTAGGCTACGGGTAGCTTAATGATTCGTTAAGTTTTCAGTGTGATCGCGATCGCACCCTCCATTCAAATTCCTGACTTCGTTGATTCGTAAATTTTATTTGCGGTTTATGAAGTTAGGTTGCAAAATGGAACTAATCGGTTGACAAAAGTAGAGTAACTACCATGGCTTACGCCACTTCTTCCAACTTCACCACAACTCAAGCCAACGCACTCTCGACCGTCGAACCCACCTCCCTTGTTCCGGAAGTGTCGGCTCGTATCCAACGCCTCACCACAGATGATCAGTTGGCACTCCTGTGGTTTATCTATCTCGAAATGGGTAAATCCATCACCCCCGCCGCTCCTGGGGCCGCCCGTCTTCAGCTTGCTGAAGGCCTCCTGGCCCAAGTCAAAGCCCTCAGTTCTGAGGAGCAAATGAGCTTCATGCGCGATCTCGTCGCCAAACGCAATACCCCCCTGAGTCGAGCCTATGGCGTCTTCAACGCCAACACCAAACTCGGGTTCTGGTACTGTCTGGCCCAAGGTATGGATGAGGGAACTGTCGTGCGCGTCCCTCAACGCTACAAACCGTCTCGTCAGGTTCAAGAGTTGCTAAACATCCTGATGACGCAGGCCAACTTCAGCCAACAAATCACCATTCTGCGTAACGCCGTGGTGAACATGGGTTTTGACGCACTCAGCTAGAGTCCTCTAGGACAAAACCCAATCACAATCCTGAATCAAACCAGCGGAGTGGAGGTCAACTCAACCCCTTTACTCCGCCTTCTTTCCAGACTCATCGAGGTCAATTATGACGACTACGACCTACCAAACGCCCATTCTGCCTGATCTAACTGTCCCCGTGGTAATGGGGTATTTCCGGTCTCTCAATGCTGGAGACTGTCCGCAGACGGCCCAATACTTTGCCCCTTACGGTGAACTGCACCCGCCCTTCCAAGGGGGAATTGTCGGCGTTGAAGCCATCGAGGCTTATCTCGAAGCCGAAGCCCAAAGTTTAACCTGTTTCCCGGAACAGGCCACGGTGCAAACCGCCGGCGATGGCTGTCAGCTTGTGCAAGTTCGGGGTCATGTCAAAACCCCCCATTTCTCGGTTCCCGTCGCTTGGACGTTTAACCTCAACAGCCAATCTCAAATTGAACGGGTTGAGATTCGTCTGTTAGCCTCTCCCGAGCAACTGCTGGAGTTACAACAGTTCGGCTAGAGTCCCTAGCTCATCCTTATACGACGACTTAGGCGGCGACAGAGTGGAGGAACATCTGTTCCATCCACTCTCGCCCTAAGTCCACATCCTTGGCGGAACATTGCCAGTCAGGATGGGCGGTCATCAGTAAACTTTCCAAGGTTTCGTGATCAAACAGATGCCAGACTGGAGCGTCGTTGTAGGTGGTGGCGATCGCATAACAGTTACTACTAATGCAACGGATGCGGGGCGCGTCCACAATGCGACCTAATTCAAGAGTGTCTCCCGGTTGCAAGTCGCGAAACTGCAAAATAGTCTGTTTAAAGTCATCAAAGCCCGATGGGGACAATCCCGGAACCGTCGTACACCAGTCTTGATTCCCATTTACCCAGAGCCAGTACCGTCGGTTGGGATCAATTCCGCGTAACCAAGGCTGTTCATCATCGAGGCGATAGCGAGGGGCGAGGGGAAAATGGGCTTCCATCATGGGGCTGGCTGACTGTTGGCTAGGCTACATTAACCAATTTGTCAAGTGATCCCCAAGCTTGTCAATTTAACGTTGAAAATCTTATAGATTATATGTACTTGTGTAACAAGATTAGGTCACAAATAGGGGACAGTCTCGCAGGGCTGTCCCTTATTTGTTGGAGTCTTAACCGCGAATAAACGTGGTTCCGCCGGGCTGATCTACCAGTGTGACATTCTGACGCTTCAACTCCTCGCGGATGCGATCGGCTTCACTAAAGTTTTTCGCCTTGCGGGCCGCCTGTCGTTGCCGAATAAACTCATAGATTGCCTCATCGGTCAAGCCATGGGCCTCAGAAGACTCCTCAGCGGGGGCTTCCAATCCCAAAACTCCGGCTAACTCCACCAAGGTCGTCCATTGTCGTTGTAGGTGTTGCGAGTCTTCTGAGATCTCACCTCCATGGGCCAAGATATTGCCCAGCCGCCGTAACTCTTTGGCTAACTCAAACACCACCGCCAAGCCGCCAGAGGTATTAAAATCATCATCCATGGCTGTTTGGAAGGATGCTTTAACCTGGGGAAGTGACTCCTGTGAGCCGTTTTCAGACCATGCTAATTGTTGGCCAAACTTCTGGCCAAACCGTAAGCCATCTTCGAGGGTGGCCCAGCTATTTTGAGCCGAGGCGATCGCCTCATCCGTAAAGTCCAACGGCTTGCGATATTGAGCCTGAAGCACAAACAACCGCAACACCATCGGGTCAATCTGCGTTAACAAGTCGCGAATGGTGGTGAAATTCCCCAAAGACTTGGACATCTTCTCCCCATTGACGCGAACCATGCCGTTATGAGTCCAGTACTTGGCCAGAGGTTTCCCGTGAGCGCCTTCTGATTGGGCGATTTCATTCTCATGGTGAGGAAAGACCAAATCCCCGCCACCACCATGAATATCAATGGTTTCCCCAAGCTGAGAGCGAATCATGGCCGAACATTCAATATGCCAACCGGGACGGCCTCGACCCCAGGGAGACTCCCAACCCGGTTCATCCTCTTGACTGCCTTTCCAGAGGGCAAAATCAAAGGGATGGCGTTTGCGGCCATCTTCGCTCACCCGTCCACTGGCCCCTGATTGCATATCCTCAGACTTACGTCCCGAGAGTTTGCCGTAGTCGGGGAAGCGTTCGACACTGTAATAGACATCCCCTGAGGCGGCATAGGCCAGACCCTTGTCAATCAGAGTTTGGACGAGATCGCAAATTGCAGGGATATGGTCGGTGACGCGGGGGTAGTCATCGGCGTCAGCCACATTGAGTTGGCGGATATCCCGGAAATAGGCCTCAATATATTGCTGAGAAATCTCGGCCATGGAGACACCCCGTTCTTTGGCCCGTTTGAGGATTTTGTCGTCAATGTCGGTGAAGTTTTGCAGGTAGCGAACCCGATAGCCGCGCCATTGTAGGTAGCGACGCACTGTATCCCAAACAATATAGGAGCGTGCATGACCCAGGTGGCAGTCATCATAAACGGTGACGCCACAGCAGTACATTTTGACCTCGCCGGGAACTGTGGGTTCAAAGGGTTCTTTGGTCCGGGTTTGAGTGTTGTAAATGCTGAGGGTCATTGGGGGCAAGGATTTCAGGTTAATTTAAGGGACTTGGTTTTAGTGTAGCGGATTGGGGGGGACGGTAGAAGAAGGGAACAGGGAATCGGGAATCGGGAATCGGGAACAGGGAACAGGGAACAGGGAACAGGGAATCGGGAATCGGGAATAGGCATAACCCACCCCGGCCCCTCCCAGGAGGGGAAGAAATGACTTAGGGGCGTTCCCTTGTGGGCGCCCTCTCCCCCCAATAGGGGAATTAGGCCCAGATGCGATCGAGGAGATCCCGGAAGGGTTGCCAATCATCGGCGGTGGTGATGGGGTCCCAGATGGCTTCAATTTCGGGACGAACGGGGATTAGGTTGGGGTTAGCGGCGGTGATTCTGGCTTGGATCTCCGTCAGTTCGCTGTTGGAGTAGGCTTGTAGGGTGCGATGATAAACACCAGTCCAGGGTTGGAGAACTTGGGGGGGATCGGCTTTGGCAAAGATGGCCTCTTGGTCATCTCGCCATTGGGGGGAGAATTGTTGACGTAGTTGGCTGAAGAAGTCATGATAGCCGACGTCGTTCTCTTGCAACAGTTCTACGGTGAGTTTGACCAGTTCTCTACCATCGTTTTCACTGAGATCGACCAATCCGAGACGGTGCAGCATTCCTTGACGGTAATGTTGTTCGTAATGGCGATCGAACTCCTTGAGGGCGTCACTCATGGACTCGGGGGTTAGGTCGGGGGTGACACCGGCGAGGGGGTTTTGTAGGAGTTCTAGGTTAAGTTTACAGACTAAGGGCTGGTTTCCGTAGCTGTACCGGCCGTAATAGTCGAAGTAGGCGGCGGTGAATTTGGGATCGTAGCTGGGGATGAAGGCGTAGGGACCGTAGTCGAAGCTTTCCCCGGTGATGGACATATTATCGGTGTTGAGGACTGCATGACAGAAGCCGGCCACCATCCATTGAGCTGCGAGTTTGGCGGTGCGCTCGACGAGTTCTCGGTAAAATGCGAGGTAGGCGTTGGCTTGGCGGCGATCGATGTGAGGATAGTAGACCTCAATCACATGGTCGAGGAGGGTTTTGCTGAGATCTTTGCGACGTAGGTAATGGAGGCGTTCAAAGGTGCCAAAGCGAATATGAGACTGACTCAGTCGGACCATGACACAAGAGCGAGTGGGGGAGGGTTCGTCTCCTCGCCAGAGTTGTTCGCCGGTTTCGATAACTGTCAGACAGCCGGAGGTGTTCACTCCGAGACGGGCCAGGGTTTCTGAGGCGATGACTTCTCGTACTCCTCCTTTGAGGGTGAGGCGGCCATCTCCTCCTCTTGAGTAGGGGGTGGTACCGCTTCCTTTGGTGCCAAAATCGTAGAGTTTTCCGTCGGTTCCTCGTACTTGTCCGTAGAGAAATCCTCGTCCGTCTCCGAGGCGGGGGTTATACTCGCCAAATTGGTAGCCATGGTAACGGAGAGCCAGACAGGAGGATGAGCTGCGAAATTTGCCGAAATATTCGATAAAATGGTCGTCAGACACCTGTTTGGGGTCAAGTCCTACCTTGGGAAGCAGGCGATCGCCGCGAAAGCGTAAGATATGACTGGGAAAGTCCGCTGCTTCGACTCGGTCGTAGTAGTCATCTCCCAAGGCTTCGAGGGCAGTTTCATACTCTAAGTTGAGAAACGGATTGTGAGATAGATGGGACTGCGAACTTTCAGAAACGGTCATTCGGTAAGATATCGTGAAATTAGTTAGGACGGCTGCGGTCGGGAACGCACAGTTGCGCTCTCATTCTCGCAAACTTTGTTCAATGGATGCAAGGGGCTGTTATGACTTTTTTGGCGATCGCTTCGCTCGGCTTTCCGAAGCAAATTGAAGCCTGGCCAATATCTCCGATAGGTGTTGACAACCTTGATCATTTTTTTTGATATTATTTTTTAGTTTTAATTACTGAAGCAATGCTAGATTATTTGCCTGAATATTTACCGAACACATTGGATTTGAATGAGCTATTTCAATGGAGTTCCATGATTGTCGGAGCCGGGCTAACGTTAGCCTTGATTTTTGTGCTGCGTCCCATTATCAATTTCTTGAATCGTCCCCAAGAAAACTCATCTCCTATCTCTAAGCTTTATCAGGTTTTATTGCAGCCAAATCTCCAGATTTTTGGAATTGTTTTAAGTTTGGGAGCCTTAGAAGTTGCGGCGCTACGGTTTGAAGTTGGCTCTTGGCTAGAAACTCCTTTGAGCCTATCATTAACGGTGGCGATCGCCTGGTTCTTATCCCGAGTCGCGGCTCAGCTTTTTGATGTCTATTTATTGGATATTGTCCTCAGAAAAGGAAGTAAAATTAATGAGCTATTAAATCTCGGGAAACTGGTTTCCAACTTAGCCATTATTATTGGCGCTATTTTTGTTTTTGCCCAAACCCATCAAGTCAACTTACTGGGGTTATTGGCTAGTTTAGGGATTGGCGGGTTAGCCGTTGCCTTCGCCGCCCAAAAGACCCTAGAACAAATTTTAGGCGGGATTGTATTATATCTCGACAAACCCTTTACGATTGACGATTATGTTGGACTTCCTGACGGGACATTCGGACGGGTTGAATCCATTGGCTTACGCTCAACCAAGATTCGCTGTTCTGGGAAAGGAACTCTAATGATTATTCCCAATGGCAATCTAACCCAAATGACGGTGGAAAATTTCACTGGGGGTAAAAAAGTGATGGCAATTCTCTACCTCAACTTTGAGCAAGAGATCCCAGAAGATGAGCGAGCTTTAATTCGTCAAGTGATTATCCGAGGAACCTCTGATATTTTTGGTATTGATTCTCGGAATACAGATGTCACCTTTAAGTCAATACGAGAAAAAAGTAGCACTATCAAAACTCAAGCTCAAACCACTTTCTTTATCCTCGGTTCTGGGAGTGTTTCGATGGAAATTCGCCGTCAAGTCCTCGATGTTGCCAACCAAAAAATCGCCAAACAACTGAAAGAATATGGTGTTATTTTTGACATTGATGAGCCAACAATTTATGTGGATTCTCCCATCACAATTTAAGATAAACCGTCCTATGTGACCGGATTTTCAAATGAGTCAACCTAGAGTTTTCTCAGGCTGGCTATGGACTTAAATCAGAAAAATCTCAAGCCTAAATCTCAAGCCTAAATCTCAAGCCTAATTCTATGGATATTAGTAACCTTTTAGAACCCATTGAATCTGTTATTTCTTGGCTCATAGAAGCAAATGTTCTGCGTTTAATTATTTTCTTGGGATTTTTGTTAATCTCATTGCTACTCGGGCAATTCACACCTCGTTTTGTTCGCTCTGTCATCCAACAGTTTTTGAGCGAATCGGCGGTCACAACCTATGATAGCTTAATTGAGCCTGTCAAGCGTCCCCTTCAGATTTCGGGGACGTTACTGTTAATTTATTGGTCATCAATTTGGCTCAAAGGCTATGAACTTTTCTATGAGTTTTTTATTCCAGTTCTAGATTTTGCGATTATTGTGAGTATCGCTTGGCTGGCTTCAAGGATATTCCGTCAGATGGTGCGAATTTATGGAATTGACCTTTTAAAAAAGCTCGGTTTAGAGGTTGATGAATTGCTACTGGTCTTTGAAACGATTGCCAATTTAATCATTGGTCTGTTAGCGGTTTTTGCTTTTGCTCAAAGTCGTAATTTCGACCTATTTGCGCTCTTTGCTGGTTTGGGGATTGGTGGTTTGGCGGTGGTGGCTGCATCTCAGCGAATTTTGGAGCAATTCTTGAGTACCGTGGTTTTATATCTCGATCGCCCCTTTATTCCCGGTGATTATATCCGCCTCAAAGATGGTCAACTCGGACGGGTTGAATCCATTGGTTTACGCTCAACCAAAATCCGCACGTCAGCGAAAAGCACCTTATTTATTGTCCCCAACTCCATTTTGGTCAATATCGAAGTAGAGAACCTAACGCGGGCCAAAAAAGTGATGTCGATGATTTATCTCGATTTTGCTAAACCTCTCGATGACCAAGATAAGGCCCTAGTGCGGGAAGTGGTCACCGAAAGTACCAATTCTGTGTTCGGGATCGATCCCGGAAGTACCAGTCTCAGTTTTAGTGAGGATGAAAATCACCCAGGAACTCAGGCTCGGGTGACGTTCTTTATTTTAGGTTCCAATGAGAACTCGATTCAATTACGCAAACGCCTGTTGGAGTTAGCGAATCAGACCATTTCTGGCAAATTAAGTCAGTTCGGGATTACCTTCTCGTCTCAGGAACCGACGGTGTATGTGGAATCGCCAATTACGTTATAAAGAACTATAGTCCGGAGTACAGGTTAATTATGTCTGTTTGGCAACTCGATTTTTTCCGTCGTCCTCTGCGTAATGAGGAGGGAGAGGTGTTGTGGGAGTTACTGGGGTGCGATCGCGCTTTCGAGTTTCATTTTGAACGCTGGTGTCCTCAATCTCAGGCTAACTCGGACTGGATTGTCGAACAGTTGCAAAGTCTCGATCGCCCTCTCCCGGATAGTTTAGCGACCTTCCGGCCCGAATCCCTGAGTTTAATTCGTGAAGCGGCCAAAAAACTGGGGATTCAGGCCCTGGCGACGCGACGAACAGAAACTCTGAAACGCTGGTTGTTGCAACGAGCTGAGTTATATCAGCGGCTTCAGGGCTATACGGCGGATGCGTACCAACCCTTGGCGGTTCCTCGTCCGGCGCCGGTTCCCGTGTCTGAGCAATTATGGGGCGATCGCTGGCGCTTTGCAACCCTTCGTGTAGCTGAGTTAGATAGTTTTGCGGCTCATCCGATGCGGGTGCGATCGCTCCCCCGAGAACTTCATCCCCTAGAACTCGGATTAGCCTCAACCGCATCTCTTCCCGGCTTAGTCATTGATGGAGGACGACAATCGTTGCAGTTAGCTCAATGGTTGGAGACGGTCACGCCTATATCCGTCAATTATATCCCCGGCGCTCCCGACGGACTCATTTTAGAAGCGGGCCTGGCGGATCGCTGGGTTCTGGCCACCTTTGACGATGCGGAAGTCCAAGCCGCTGCGCGACTCTATCATCAACGCCAACAGGAGACAAAGGGACTGCATTTTCTCGTCATTCAGCCGGATGACTCGGGACGGACGTATACGGGATTGTGGCTGTTGCAACCGGCTTGAGGTTGAGCTTGAGATGGATAAGGAATCACAATGGCTTAATTATCCACGATCCAAATCTGACCCTCGTGAATCCCGTCGAAAACGCGGTCGACGAGGGTTTGTTCACGGCGTCCGAAGTAGGAGCGGTTGCTGAGGATGTCATTGAGGAGATGGCGATCGATGGGGGTGATTTGGCGAAATGTACAGATCCGCTCAACCACGTTTTCGAGGGAATAACTCGGGGTGGGAGGGGCAAAAGACATCGTTTTTAAAGATTGTGTGAAGCCTACGCCCCAATTATAACTTCGTGTATAAAGATTGTGTAAAGTTAGGGCGTGATTATTGACACAATCACCTGTGATAGTATAGATAATTTTTCGTGATTCAGATCGTTGACAGATTAGACATTTCTCAGTTAAAAACATTGGCTGAGTTGGACTGGCCAAAAAAAATCCCCAGTCAGAGATGGGGATAGAGGTGACAGATGAAGGATTAGGGGCGATCGCCGTGGGAGTGTCAAAGAGAATACACTTGACCATCAAAAAAGACGCGGGTAATCCCCTTAGCCTGCAAATGAGACCCGGTTTTCTGCAACACCTGACTGTCAGGAACCTTCATCACCCGCTGATTGCGATTAGCAAAGCGGCGGGCCACACGATGATTATCAAACACAGGGAGAGTTTTCGAGGAAATCTCCGTCGCGGGAATCTCACCGAGATCATTAAACTCCCGTAGGGGTCGTGAAATCAGTTCAGAAGAGCGATCGACCACTAGATAGCAGGTTTTGGGCATCAAGGCGTTGGCCAATGGTTCAATCGTTAACACAGTGTCCTTCTCAGTGCTATTTTCAGCGCCCTTCCCATTACCATTCTCAGTCGACTTCGATGAAGACTCCGCGAACTTAATCTCATGGCGAGGTTCTGAGTTGGGGGAGAATTCAGAGGGATCTGAGGACTGCGAATCAGAACCACGGCTTGAACCCACCGCTTTGCGTCGGCGGCGATTGGAGTTGTCTTTCGGGAGATCGAGCTGTAACTGTTCCCCAGAATCCGTGACTGACTCATCACTCGGTCCGGACGAGTCCCGTAAAATGGGTTTGCGTCGTTGGGATTGGCGATCGCCTCCCCCCGAACGATTAGCGCGTTTCTGTTGCACGAGCTGATCGTACTCCTGGGGAGAAAAGCTACTCTTGAGCAGGCGGCTAATCGTAGAATTACTCACCCCATAGCGTTGAGCCAAGGTTGAGGTCGTTTCACCGGGATGCCGGTACTGCTCAATAATCTCGAGTTTGTCGGCATCTGATAGTTTTTTAGCACTCATTCGAGGGTTATGATCTTGCAGAAATTGAAAAATGGGGGCAACGAGTCCGTCCAACTAGGACGACGATCCCCGACGGCGGCGACTTCCCCGAGAGACGGCGCGGGTTGATACATCAAATTCGAGTAATGCACCAATCGCAAAGAAGACCCCAGTAAAGGTGAAAAAGACTTCGAGTAAATCCCCACTTTCATAATTGGGGATATTCTTATCGGCGTACTTAAACCACATATCGGCGATGTACTGAGAGAACGCCGCTGCTGCGATCATGCGCCAGGACTGAGAAAATCGCCCACCCCAGAAGGCCAATAACAAGACGGCGGCAATAATTAATAGCAGCACATCGAGGACCACATAGAGAAGGTTGAGAGGGGGGCCAAGAGGTTCGAGTTGTCGTTCTAGGCTAATCACCCATCCCGGTGCAGGACGTGCCGTTTCAATCACCTCGCTGGTTTCGGCCGCCGCACTGGCACTATCAAAATCCAAGCTAAAGTCGAGGGGATAGGAGAGCCAACCGGCAAAGGCCATACCTGCCACTGCGATGGCCAGGATAACACCCCATTGCCATAATTCCAGGTTCAGTCGCCGCGATCGCACCGCCAGGAGCATTCCAACGGTCAGACATAAATAGCTGGCTACATAAAACAGGTCTCCAGGAGAGACGGCCGGGTCAAGTTCCCAGTAGAGTTCCCACCAACTAAAAAAGAGATTACCGATAAAGTAGGAAATCATACCCAAGCCGAGACCGAGCCAGACATTCCGACCACTGGCAATTTTATTACTCAGACCATTGCGTAAACAGAGGACTCCAGCAAAGGCAAAGGCCACCTGTTCCGATAATAAGGTTCCAATCCCATACCAAAAGGGACGGCCTTCACCGGGAACCGTGACACTGAACAATAGGAAAAACAGCAGAGCCAAAACGCCCCACATGACGGACAGTAAAACTAAGTTCGGGGTTGAGAACCAGGATTTCAACCCATTCTTATTGGTTTTCTCAGAGGTGCTACTCATAAAACATTTCAGAGGCTAATAGCGTGCTGGCAGTGATCTAGGCAAGACTCCCCCGACAACCCTGGTTAACCCAGAACTTAAAGCGGACAACGGCTTCAGGAAACGGGGAACACTCAACGGTTACTCCCCAGACCAGAGTTTCCCGAGGGGGGATTGATTCATCCAATTCATAAATTGGACGCGATCGCCATCGGGTAAGTCTTCGAGAGCATCAATGGCACGTCCAGCAAAGTTCGGATTGCCAAAATAGTCTTTTCCGATGCGATACAGTTCTTGAAGTAGGGTATTCAGGTGATGTTCCTGCCAAGGGGGAACTTTACCACCATCGAGGGGATCTTGTTCCAAGAGGTTTTCGACTTCACCGGGGGCGATCGCCTGTGGAAAGTTCCATTGTTGGAACACCTTGGCAATTTCCTTCTCAAACGCACCGGCCTGTCGAGTCCCCAGGAGATCTTCGATATCGAAGTAGACCGCTTGTAGGAGGAGCAACGAGGCTTGTGTAAAGGAGGTCGCAGCAGCAACGGATACATCGTCCCCGGCGGACTCCCCACTGATTTGTTCCAAACGAACCTTGCCCCAAACACTATAGCGATCGGGTTCTTCGAGGAGAACACAGGCTTTGCCCCGATTGTCGGTCAAATCCCGCCAAAACGAGCGAGCTTCTTCGGCTTGATTGGCATTAAACACGCTAATCAGGCGAAAAGTTTGCCCTTGATATTTAAGAACCGGAACCGGTTGACCGGATTTAGGGTGCTGGACACTGGTAATTTCAACATCCTGCCTTTTTAGAATAAACATGACACTGCCAATTGACTCCGATCGGGGTCGATGGATGGTGTGGGACACGACAGGTGGGGTGTCGTCAGAGTCGCGACACAGCAAACCATCATATCAACGATGGTACTCGCGGACAGGCATCTGCCCCCAGGGGATCACAGGGACGACGCTGACGTTCCCCGACGTCAACCCTATCTCAACTACTGTCGGATGGTTTAAATCTTAGTGTACCCCGTAATTCCCCCTCAACGGAGGCGGATACCATTGTTCAGTGTTTTTGGCCGGTCAGACGTTTCGATTCTGAGTCGGGTGTGATAGTCTGGGAAAATAGGTTTCCCGAGTTTTTAGGTTTCACAAACTGGGTGCGTAACTCAGGTGGATAGAGTAGCTGCCTTCTAAGCAGCGAGTCGTAGGTTCGAGTCCTACCGCACCCGTTCGCTCTTCGCTCATGACATCTCCCCTGGCGGTCATCAGCTCACCTCATGGGATTTGAGGTGGCTGGCGGCCGCCTCTAGGGGGGGCAGCAGAGTCAGGGGCAAGGCAAAACTGTTAAGGGCTGTGCGTCCCACTCCCGGTCCGTGATAGTCTGTCCCCCCGGTCATCAGCAGAGAATTGTTTTGGCATAGCTGTTGTAAGCGCTCCTGTTGCGATCGCCGATGATGGGGATGATACACCTCAACCCCCATCAGTCCCGCCTCAACTAAATGAGGTAGAACCTCCTCGACATCTCCCCCTGCAAACAAATAGGGATGCGCCCAAACCGGAACCGCACCGCAAGAGCGCAACAGAGCAATGCCTTCCTCGGCGCTAAACTTGGCATAACCAACATAGGCCGGCTTTCCCTCCCCGAGAAAGCGATCGAAGGCCTCTTCCCAGGAGTGAACATATCCAGCCGCCAACAAGGCCCGCGCCAGATGAGGGCGACTCGGGGCCACGCCTTCCCCCAACTGGGGCAGTTCCAGGGGGTATCCCAACTGACGGAGTTTGTCAAGCATCTGCTGCGATCGCTGTTTACGACCCTGCAAGCGTTCCCTGAGAGGGGACTCAAGGCGATCGCCGTCGGGATAAAAGCCAAGAATATGCATCGATCGCCCCCGATACACCGTACTCAACTCCACCCCAGGCACAAGGGTCAAATCATAGGCACGAGCCGCCTCAGCCGCCTCAGAGCAACCCGACATTGTATCGTGGTCTGTTAGAGCCAGGACTTTCACCCCAGCCGCTGCGGCCGTCTGTACCAGTTGCGTTGGGGTCAGGGTTCCGTCAGAATACTGACTGTGACAATGTAGTTCCAGCATGGTCGTTCCAGCATGATGTAGGGGCCAACGCCAAATGTCCGTTGTTATTTCTCTAGGGTAGCTCGATTTAGCCGTGGCACAGTCTTCACAACAGTCTTCACAACAGTCTTCACAACCATCCGCCTCCTGTATTATTTCCCCCAACATCCCAGCAACGCCATCTACAGCGTCTAAACCCATACAATTAGGGGTTCTGGCCTCGGGGAATGGGAGTAATTTTGAGGCTCTCGTTCAGGCGATCGCCGACGGGAAACTGCGGGCTGAAATCCCCGTACTGATTTACAATAATCCCGGAGCGGCCGTGGCTGCTCGCGCCGAGCGTTGGGGGATTCCGGCGGTTTTACTCAATCATCGCAACTATCACAGTCGCGAAGCCTTTGACTTTGATATCGCCCAAACCCTCCGCCAATCTGGGGTGGAGTGGGTAATCATGGCCGGCTGGATGCGCCGCGTCACCCAAGTCTTGATTGACCATTTTGGCGATCAGATGCTCAACATTCACCCCAGTCTACTACCGAGTTTCCCCGGACTCCACGCCATTGAACAGGCCTTGGCCGCCGGGGTCAAAATCACCGGCTGTACGGTCCATATTGTCCGTTTAAAGGTCGATAGTGGCCCAATTATCATCCAGGCTGCTGTTCCCGTCTTGCCCGATGATACGGCTGAGAGTCTGCACCAACGGGTACAGGTCCAAGAACATGAGATCTTGCCCCGAGCCATTGACTTAGCGGTGCGACGACAGGCGCAACTGACGGCGGAGAATTCCCCTCGTTCCTAATCTCTATCCCATGTTTCGCGACAATTTGCCCCTATGACCTCCTCTTCTGTCTCCAAGACGCTGGCTAACTGTGACCTGGCGCAACTCGAACAGCATCTGCTACGGCTTCTGGCTCGTTTGGCCTATCGAGAAGGAGATTTTGTCCTTTCTTCGGGCCAACGCAGTTCCTACTACATCAACGGAAAACTGGTGACCCTCGATCCCGAGGGAGCCTTATGTGTCGGCCGCTTGATGCGATCGCGGCTACCGGAGGATACGGCGGCGGTGGCCGGCTTAACCCTCGGGGCCGATCCCATCGTCAGTGCGGTAACGGTGGTGTCCGCTTATGAACAACGGCCGCTACCGGGGTTAATTGTCCGTAAAGAGGCCAAAGGCCATGGAACCCGAGCCTATATCGAAGGGCCGAGTTTAGAGAAAGGGGCCAAGGTGGTGGTCTTAGAAGATGTGGTCACCACAGGCCAGTCGGCGATGAAAGCGGTGACGCGGCTACGGGATGCTGGCTATACCGTTGAGCGGGTGGTGTCTCTGGTCGATCGCCAACAGGGTGGGGGTCAGTTTTATCAAGAGCGAGGGTTGGCCTTTGATGCCTTGTTTACAATTCCTGACATCCAAGCGATCGCCCGGCAACAGGACACTTAATTTCCTCGGACTGGGTTCAGGGTTGTTGTGGGGTCGTCATGGAGTTCCTCTCTGGGTTAGGCTAGGGAAGCTCCTCGTCTGAGGCTATTGATCATGACCGATCCCCGTTCTCAAAGCGATCGCCCAACTGGGAAGGCCTCTGAGTCTCCCCAAGCCAAGGTGAATGTTGTCGAGGTTGATCCGGTGACCTTGTTTGCGATCGTGGCCGCACTGTTGATTGTGCCGGTCTTCCTCGCTGGCTTTTTCTTCCAATGACCGGCCTCGACCCCCACATCTTCCCGGATAACTCAGCCATTCATCGCGAAAACCTGCCCCTAGAGGCAGGTTTCGACGTGAAGGGGTTGACCGAGTGTAACCCCCCTAATTTGTAGATAATGCACCATGAACAAGGGAAAGTATGGTCAACCTTAACACGCACCGCTTCCTTTGACGACAACCAGAATCGTTTTGAGAATCAGGTGTAAATCATAGGTCACGGACCATTTTTCCTGATATTGAAGATCCATCTCAACGATATCTTCAAAGTTTTTCACCGTTGAGCGTCCATTGACCTGCCATTCACCGGTTAAGCCGGGTTTGACATCGAGGCGCCGCCAATGGTGAGGGGTGTAGCGTGCTACCTCGTCAGGAGTCGGGGGACGAGTTCCCACCAGACTCATATCGCCTTTGAGAACATTCCAGAACTGAGGCAGTTCGTCGAGACTGGTGCGACGGAGGAAACGACCGATCCGAGTAATTCGGGGGTCATTTTCATTTTTGAAGATGAAGCCGCTGGCTTGATTTTTGACTAAATGTTTTTTCTGATCAGCATCGGCCACCATCGAGCGGAACTTCCAAATCCGGAAGGGTTTACCTTTATAGCCACAACGGATTTGGCTATAGAAGATACCACCGGAGTCAGAAACTGAAGTGGCGATCGCCACGGGAATGGCCACTATGGCGGTGATACATAACCCGACGATGGCGCCGAGGATGTCGATGATGCGTTTGACTCGGCTGTGAGCCGAGGCGTGGATTGGTTCGGAAAATACTGCTGCGGTATCGGAGTGATACGGATTGAAGGCAGCAAATTGCGAAGTCAGTGTCGTAGTCACGGTTGGCACTCTTCGTTACGTTAACAGGTCAGCCCTTATGTCCCCAATATAGTCAGACTGCCGGTGTCTGGGTAGATGTTCCCCATCAAGTTTGCTTAATCTTCATGATTGAGGCGACTTTTTTAAAGTTCTGATGAGGAACCCCCCTAACATGGGGCAATTTAAGGGCGCTTCGGAGTGATATAGATCACATTCAGGCCCCCTTAACTGAGAGCGCGTCAAGTTCGCGTCAAGTTAAGGCGGCCAGATGCCGAAATAAGGCGTTAACTTTGTCTAAGTCTTTGTCTCCTGGCGATCGCTCGACGCCACTTGAGAGATCAACACCGTCGGGATGAAGTTTAGATAAAGCCTCGCCAATGTTCTCCGGGGTGAGACCCCCAGCCAGAAACCAGGGAACGGCAGGATGAAACGCTTGTAAAGTCTGCCAATCCAGGGTTTTGCCGGTTCCGCCGAGGTGTTTGGGGTGATACGCATCTAGGAGGAGGCCATCGATCGCATCGTGATAGCGATCGCTCCTCTCTAGGTCAGCGGTTTGGCGAATCCGCAAGGCTTTAATCAGTTCGAGTTCAGGCAGCGCGGCCCGCAAGGCTTGACAAAAGGCGGGAGATTCGTCGCCGTGGAGTTGAATCCCGCTGAGGGGGGCAATCTCAAGCACCTGGCGGATCTCTTCAATGGAGGCGTTGGCGACGACTCCGATGCGATCGCAGGGGGGAAGGATCTGACAAATCTCAGCAATCTGTTCTGGCGTCACATAACGGGGGGAGGCTTTCACGCAAATAAACCCCAACGCCGTCGCGCCTGCTTGCACAATCGCGCGTCCCTGTTCGGCTTGGCTGATGCCACAAATTTTAACCCGCATTGGCGATCGTCCTAACACTCGCTGAGCCTGACAAGGCTTTGCAATTCGTTTACCATATTTCAGGTTTTTTGTCAAAATTATTGTGTTGGCGCTTAAGCCTTAACCCTTAACCACTCAACTGGGATCACTTTGTTAACTATTTCAACGTTTAGGAAGATTTCGAGGGATTTCTGCCTATAATCTAGCCCAATCCGCTACTTTTTTATCTTCATTTACAACCATGCTTTTTATCAACAACACCTTAACTCTAGCGGCCTCGGGTTTAACCACGCCCTGGTCGCCCGACGTTGCCCTGATTATGGTCGCGTGTAACCTATTTGCCCTAGCCATCGGACGCTATGCCATTCAAAAACGGGGAGTTGGCCCAGCTTTGCCGATCTCAGTTCCAGGGCTATTTGAGGGCTTTGGCTGGTCGGAACTTCTGGCGACGGCGAGTTTTGGCCATATCCTGGGCGCTGGTGTCATTCTGGGACTCGGGGGGGCCGGGGCGTTATCTTAAATGTCAAAAGAAGACTCCCGTTAGAGCCGAAGGCTTAGCGGTGAGATGAATTTTGACTAAAAATATGTGGTAGACTTGTGGAGCCAACGC
>HotLOscill_hetero_coDRAFT_1000421_pt1 | contig 19746 bp, 17 predicted proteins | sample HotLakmetagenome_2_FD_10650 | JGI IMG/M metagenome (IMG submission 10650)
CTGCCCCGTTTGTGGTGATTAAACGCCCACCCATCAGTCGTCGGCAACTGCACCTGATGGTTCCGAAAAAGAAGGGGGTACGCCGCAAATATGGGGGCACAGTGACCCGCCACGGATTCCGAAAAGGGGATCTGGTGCGGGCTGAAATGGCCGGTCGTGTCTCGGTTGGCTATGTCAGTGGTGATACCGCTCGGCAAGTTTCTGTTTCTGGGTTGACCTGGAAGCGTATTGGTCAGTTTAGTGCTGCCAAAGTTAAATTACTCTATCGCGCCACGGGCATTTTAGTTAGTTGCCCGCAGAGATGGTCAGTCAGTGGGGCATTGAACCTCACCGCCTGACACTTGTTTCCTCCCCCACCTGCGGTGCGAGGTGGGGGTTTCCACAAGGAGTTTTTGATGAAATTGAGGCAACACCTCAGACTTATTGGGGAGACTTTTTGAGCATCTTACGCAAATGACCGCCGCTATTTTTGTTCAATACGGAGCCTAGATTATGCAAGTCACCATCGATCTCCCTGAAAAGCTACTTCAGCACTTTAATCGCGATCGCCTCAACCATGAGATTCTAGAAGCTCTAGTCATACAAGCCTACCAAACCGAAAAAATTACCCATGCTGAAGTGGGTCGTATTCTGAAGCTACCCTCCCGATGGAAAATTAATGCCTTTTTAAAACAGCACAATGCTGATTTACACTACGATGAGGCTGATTTAGAGTCAGATCGCGCAACCCTCGAGCAGCTACGAACAAAGCCCAACCATACCGCTTCATGATCGTCGTTGCCGATACCTCACCGATCAACTATCTGCTGCTCATTAACCAGATTGATCTACTTCCTTACCTATTCCAAGACATCATCATTCCTGACGTAGTTCGGGATGAAATGCTTGATCCAGATGCACCACTTATTGTTCAAGAATGGATTGCTAATCCTCCTATCTGGCTGATTATTCAGCTCGTTCCCGTACTCGATACCACCCTCAATAGTCTTGATCCTGGAGAGCAGGCAGCAATTACCCTAGCTCAAACTTTACCCGCTGACCTGCTGATCATTGATGAACGACTGGGGCGACAGATTGCCAAGGAGCGGGGGATTGCTATAATCGGCACTTTGGGAATTTTAGATGATGCCGCATCTCAAGGTTTGATCAAAATTGGTGAAGCGATCGCGCAGTTACAACAGACAAACTTTCGCATCTCCCGCCGGATCATTCAGGCATTGCTAAACAAAACCAAGGACTAGCAGATCAACTGCATTTCTCGAATACTGAGGGTTTGATAGTAACCTGCGGAATGTGGAAAAAGACGTGCCACGGCTTCAGCCATGGCACGAGTTGATTGATTTAAAAAACCCTAGGGGAGGTCACTGCTACCCATGAGGAAGCGATCGCAGGCCTGGGCCACCCCTCGACCCTCATTAATCGCCCAAACCACCAAACTTTGACCGCGACGACAATCTCCCGCCGCAAACACATTGGGCAAACTGGTTTGATACTCCCCATGTTCTGCCTTGACGTTGCTGCGGCCATCGCGCTCCAAACCTAGGGCATCGAGCAACGGCTGCTCGGGTCCCAAAAAGCCCATGGCTAATAGCACCAACTGGGCCGGCAACACCTTTTCTGTCCCGGCAACGTGCTGGGGAATAAACCGGCCTTGGTCATCTTTTGCCCAATTCACTTCGACGGTATGCACGGCTTTAAGCTTGCCCTGCTCATCCCCTTCAAACTTGGTTGCGGTGCGCACATAGGCACGGGGATCTGCCCCGAACTTGGCCGCCGCTTCCTCCTGGCCGTAGTCCATGCGGTAGATTTTCGGCCATTCGGGCCAGGGGTTATTGGCGGCGCGGGTTTCCGGCGGCCGGGGCATAATTTCTAATTGGGTGACGCTATTGCAACCCTGGCGGAGCGATGTGCCGACACAATCGGTTCCCGTATCCCCCCCGCCGATGATTACCACATCCTTACCCGCCGCTGAGATGAAATCAGCGGTATTTTCTCCCGTTAACAAAGTGCGGGTGTTGCCGGTGAGAAATTCCATGGCGAAGTGAATCCCCTGCAAGTCCCGGCCTTCAATGGGCAAGTCGCGGGGTTTTGTGGCGCCGGTGCAGAGAATCACCGCATCAAATTCATTGAGCAATTGCTGGGCTGGTATATCTTTGCCCACTTCCGTATTGCACACAAAGGTGATCCCTTCGGCTTCCAACACATCGAGGCGGCGCATCACCACCCCCTGTTTATCCAGCTTCATATTGGGGATACCGTACATCAGCAGGCCACCGGGGCGATCGGCCCGTTCATACACTGTCACCCAATGACCCGCCTGGTTGAGTTGATCCGCCGCCGCTAACCCTGCCGGGCCGGAACCGACGATCGCCACCTTTTTGCCGGTCCGCTGACTGGGAGGTGTGGGGGTAATCCAGCCCGATTCCCAACCTTTCTCAGCAATGGCGTTTTCAATACTTTTAATCGTCACCGGCGGACTGGTAATCCCCAAAACACAGGCTCCCTCACAGGGTGCAGGGCAAACCCGGCCGGTAAATTCGGGGAAATTATTGGTTTTATGGAGGCGATCGAGAGCCTCTGACCAAAGGCCACGATAGACCAAATCATTCCATTCTGGAATCAGATTATTAATCGGGCAACCGCTGGCCATACGGCTAATTTCAATCCCCGTATGGCAAAAGGGCGTACCACAATCCATACACCGCGCCCCCTGATCTCGGAGTTGTTCCTCCGCCATGGGCAGATGAAATTCATCCCAATTGTGAATCCGATCGCTCGGGGCCACGTCTTCGGCCACCTCGCGCAGATATTCCATGAAGCCAGTTGGTTTTCCCATTGTTTTTTAGACGTGAACGATATAGAACGTAGGGGCGCAATGCTTGTGCTTGCGCCCTAGAGCGTCGGAACTTGCGCCCTAACTTCCCCCAATCCGGGAAATATCACGGGCATTTTCCTCAAACGCCGCCGATAGGGCATCATCGCCACTCAAGCCATTGGCCAAAGCATTTTGGATATGTTGCAGAACCCGCTTGTAATCCCGGGGCATCACCTTGATAAAGGTGGGGATCATGCTATCCCAATTCGCCAAAACCTCTTCAGCCTTATCACTGCCGGTATAGTCCGCGTGTTTGGCGATCATCTCCCGCAGCTCACGGATTTCCTCTGGATCTTCGAGGGCTTCGAGATCCACCATCTCCCGGTTGCAACGGGTGGCAAAATCTCCCGCCTCATCGAGGATATAGGCCACGCCGCCACTCATCCCCGCCGCAAAGTTGCGGCCCGTGCGGCCGAGAATCACCACTTTGCCGCCGGTCATGTATTCGCACCCGTGATCGCCGATCGCCTCGACCACCGCACGAACGCCGGAATTGCGCACACAGAACCGCTCGCCCACAACGCCGCGAATATAGGCCTCGCCACTGGTGGCTCCGTAGAAGGCCACATTACCGGCGATGATATTTTCCGCTGGGACAAAGGTGGAATTTTTCGGGGGATAGAGGATGATTTTGCCGCCGCTCAAGCCCTTGCCCAGATAATCATTGGCATCCCCTTCGAGTTCCAGGGTGACCCCTTTGGGAACGAAGGCCCCAAAACTCTGGCCCGCTGTGCCTTGGAAATGGAGGTGAATGGTGCCATCGGGGAGGCCTTCCCAGTAGCGTTTGCTGATTTCATTGCCGAGAATGGTCCCGACGACGCGGTTAATGTTGCAGATGGGTAAGGTGGCTTTGACCGCTTCCCCCCGCTCAAGGGCCGGTTGGCACAGATCCAACAGGGTTGTCATATCTAAGGATTTCGCCAAACCGTGATCCTGGGGAATCTGTGCATAGCGGCCCACTTCTGGCCCCACCTCCGGTTGATGGAGAATTTTGCTGAGGTCAATGCCCTTGGCTTTCCAATGATCTACGGCCTGTTTTTGTTCGAGGACATCGGTGCGGCCGACCATTTCATTGACGGTGCGGAAGCCTAACTGCGCCATGATTTCCCGTAATTCCATGGCCACAAAGGTCATGAAGTTCACGGTGTACTGAGGATCGCCGCTGAAATGTTTACGCAGTTCGGGGTTTTGGGTGGCTACCCCGACGGGACAGGTGTTTTTATGGCAGACCCGCATCATGATGCAGCCTAAACTGACGAGGGGCGCGGTGGAAAAGCCGTATTCTTCGGCGCCGAGGAGGGTTGCGATCGCCACATCCCGCCCGGTTTTCATTTGCCCATCGGTTTCTACGGCAATGCGACTGCGGAGGTTATTCAGCACTAGGGTTTGATGGGTTTCTGCTAACCCCAATTCCCAGGGCAAACCGGCGTGTTTAATCGAGGTTTGCGGCGAAGCGCCGGTTCCCCCGTCAAAGCCGGACACTAACACCACATCGGCATGGGCTTTGGCGACCCCAGCGGCGATGGTTCCCACGCCTACCTCGGACACGAGTTTGACACTGATCCGGGCGTCCCGGTTGGCGTTTTTGAGGTCGTGGATTAGTTCGGCGAGATCTTCAATGGAATAGATGTCATGGTGGGGCGGTGGGGAAATTAAGCCCACGCCAGGGGTGGAATGGCGCACTTTGGCGATCCAAGGATAGACCTTGAGACCGGGCAATTGGCCGCCTTCACCGGGTTTTGCCCCCTGAGCCATTTTGATTTGAATTTCCTTGGCTTGGGACAGGTACAAACTGGTGACACCAAAGCGACCGGAGGCCACCTGTTTAATGGCGCTGTTTTTAGAATCTCCCTGCTCATTGGTCCAGGTGTACCGTTCGGGATCTTCGCCCCCTTCCCCGGTGTTGGATTTGCCGCCGATGCGGTTCATGGCGATCGCCAAGGCTTCATGGGTTTCTTTAGAAATAGAACCATAGCTCATCGCCCCGGTTTTAAACCGCTTCATGATCGCTTCAACGGGTTCGACTTCATCGAGGGGGATGGGTTCGCGCTCTTTAAAGGTCAGCAGATCCCGCAGGCGGAATTGTTTTTTGCCTTGGTCATTCACCAGGGCTGCATATTTGCGATACCGCTCATAGTCCCCGTCTCGCGCGGCTTGTTGCAGCAGATGGATGGTTTCTGGGGCCAGTAAATGTTCTTCACCATCCTTGCGCCATTGGTATTCACCCCCGACATCCAGGGTTGGGGTTGCATCGGGGCGATCGCTAAACCCAGCATGGTGGCGTTGTAGGGCCTCAGCGGCAATCACGCCCAAATCGATTCCTTCCAAGCGAGAAGCGGTCCAGGAGAAATAGGTATCCACGACGCTGTGATGCAGGCCGATCGCCTCGAAAATTTGCGCCCCGCGATAGCTTTGGATCGTGGAGATACCAATTTTAGAGCCGATTTTAATCACGCCCTTGGTGGCCGCTTTGACGTAGTTTTTCAACGCCGTTTTGGCGTCTATCCCCTTAAGCAATCCGTCCTCAATCAGGTTCTCAATGCTTTCAAAGGCTACATAGGGGTTAATGGCACCGCAACCATAGCCCAACAGCACCGCAAAATGATGCACTTCGCGGGGTTCGCCGGATTCGAGGACTAGGCCGACACGGGTGCGGGTTCCATTGCGGATGAGGTGGTGGTGCAGGCCCGACACGGCTAACAGGGCCGGAATCGGGGCATGGCCCTGATCCAGGCCGCGATCGCTCAAAATGAGGATATTTTTACCAGCGGCGATCGCCTCGTCGGCGGCAGTAAACAGAGTCTCTAACGCCGTCTGCAACCCGTTCACCCCTTGGCTGGCCTCAAACAAAATCGGCAGGGTTTGGGATTGGAACCCTCGCAGATTCACCCCTTTTAACTGAGCCAGTTCCGCATTGGTGAGAATGGGGGTGGGGAGTTGGATCAGTTGACAGCTTTGGGGTTCGGGTTTCAGCAGGTTGCCCTCGGAGCCGATGGTGGTGATGGCAGAGGTGATAATCGCTTCCCGAATTGAATCAATGGGGGGGTTGGTGACTTGGGCAAACAGTTGTTGGAAATAGTCGTAAAGCAGTTTCGGGCGATCGGACAGGGCCGCTAAGGGGGTATCCGTCCCCATCGCGCCTACCGCTTCGACACCATTTTGAGCCATGGGGCTGATCAACAGCCGCAATTCCTCAAAGGTGTAGCCAAAGGCCTTTTGATGGGGCAACAGTTGCGAACCGAGATTAGGTGCAGGTTCCGCCGCCGGTAAATCTGCCAAATCCACCTGGTATTGATTTAACCAATCTCGGTAGGGGTGGGCGCTGGTGATGTCCTGTTTAATTTCTTCATCGGCCACAATCCGCCCCTGATCCATATCCACCAGGAACATCCGCCCGGGTTCGAGGCGACCCTTGAAGGCCACCCGCTCTGGTTCAATGGGCAACACCCCGGCTTCCGAGGCCATAATCACCAAATCATCATGGGTGACGTAGTAGCGGGAGGGGCGCAAACCGTTGCGATCCAACACCGCCCCCATCATGGTGCCATCGGTGAAGGCAATGGACGCGGGGCCGTCCCAGGGTTCCATCAAGCAGGCGTGGTATTCATAAAAGGCCTTGCGCTCATCGCTCATGGATTCATTGGCGGCCCAGGGTTCGGGAATCATCATCATCATGGCGTGGGGCAATGACCGACCCGCCAAGGTCATGAGTTCCAGGGTGTTGTCAAAAATGGCGGAATCGCTGCCGTCCATATCGATGATGGGCTGCATGGCTTTGAGGCTGTCGCCAAACAGTTCCGAAGCGAAGAGGCTTTGGCGGGCGTGCATCCAGTTGATGTTGCCCCGGAGGGTGTTGATTTCGCCGTTGTGGGCGATGTAGTGGTAGGGGTGCGATCGCTCCCAACTGGGGAAGGTGTTGGTGCTGAAGCGTGAATGCACCAAACCGAGGGCGCTGGTAAACCGTTCATCGTTCAAATCGGGGAAATAGCCGCGCACTTGGGGCGGGGTGAGCATCCCTTTATAGACGATGGTGCGGCTGGACACACTGGTGGAATACCAGGATGTATCTACGCCGGAGCGATGAATGTCGTGGTGCGATCGCTTGCCAATCACATACAACTTGCGCTCAAACCCCAAATCATCGGCAATCTCGGGATTGCGACCAATAAATACCTGTTGAATAAACGGCTCACTGTCCCGTGCCGTTTGACCCAAATCGCGGTGATCTGTTGGCACATCCCGCCAACCAAGGACGGTTTGCCCTTCTTCTGTGACGATTTTTTCAAAGATGTCTCGACCCTTTTGGCGAATCACCGGATCCCGGTTGGCAAAAAACATCCCCACGCCGTAATGGCCCGGAGCTGGGAGCGTGATGCCCAGGTCCTGGGCCGCGGCCTGAAGAAAGTCGTGGGGCAGTTGGGTGAGAATCCCCGCTCCATCTCCGCTGTTGGGGTCTGCCCCCACGGCTCCCCGGTGTTCAAGGTTGACCAGGATTGTCAAGGCTTGATCAACAATGCTGTGCGATCGCACTCCCTTCATCTGCACGATAAACCCAACCCCGCAGGCATCATGCTCTAGCTGTGGATCGTACAAGCCCTGTTGTCGTGGTTGTTTGATATTAGTCATGGATGCAATTCGTGAAGGGAAACAGTGATTCGCAAAGGTAGAGATACGGTCTGAGTTTTAGGATTGTCTCTCGAAAAGCTGGACATGGCGATCATTCTTAATAAAATGATCAAATTTAAGTGGCATAGCCTCGTCAAGCTGTGATTATGGGCAAACGATGACATCAAAACTATACCCAGTCTGACATTACCCCATTTTTATTGTCAGGAAAAATAGTTTTTTCACTGTAAAATTGGTCACAAAATCCGATCTCCGTGACCGATCTAGGATCGCGAGAGATAACCAATCGTAGATCGCTGCTCTAAGCCAAATCTTGATTTAGGCAAGAATTTCCGTTGAAGCGTATGCAGTTAATAGCCGTAAGGGTCGTCAGGTTCAGGGATGGGGTCAAGGCTCTCGGCGGCGATAATGACTTGGCGGCGGTCTTCGAGGCGGCCGGATTTCATTTCGCCGCGAATTTGCACCCAACTGTCGGGTTCAAAGTCTTGGCGGGAGGTTCCTGGGGGAAGTTGCACCGGAAGCCCTACGGGATAGGCATCGGCGGCGCAACAGGTAATCATGAACCGGGCGATAATAATCAGGTTCTCGTCTAGGTCGGGGGGATGGATGACAAAGCCGTCAACGTTGACGGGATCTCCGGCGTAGGCGTCGGGTTCGGGATAGACGCTGAGGGTGCGCGTCCAATCGACGATGCTGCGGTCTTCGGGGTTGTTGCCCCCCCGGAAGCTTTCGGGTTCAACGCGGGTCATGGCCAGAAAGTCGGTGACGCCGCGATCGAGGGCCACTTGGCTGGCGAAGGGACGCGGGGTAAAGACCAGAGCGATGCAGGCTGAGGCCAGCAGCAGACCGGTACTCCATCCGGGGGGAAAGAGGCTGATATGTTGTTGAGGTGCTTCGGGAATCCCTCGCCGCGATCGCAGCTGTAGGGCTTTCCAGGCGGCAATGAGCAAAAAGCCAATCCCAGCCAGAATACAAAGCCAGGCGTAGGCGGGATGAATGAGAATCCGCAGTTTCCCCGTCAGCCAATACTGCATCATCACCACTCCCCAGAGAAAGAGGGTGATGATATCTAACCAGAGTAGCCAGTTTTGGCTCTGGGGGGGGCGCGATCGCCCCGGAGACTTGGCCGGAGGCTTGGACCGAGAGGGAGTCACCATAGGAGAAACGGCTAGGATACGGCTAGGATACGGCCTCGGTCATCAGAACGAGGGGTTGGAGTTCATGGTCGTCTTGGGCGCTAACATGGTCGGTGATGCGATCGCGGATGGTTTGGGCCATAATGCGGTTGATTTTACGGACACTGGAGCGCCCATCGAGTTGATAGAGGACTTCATAGACCCGTTGCACTTGAGTTTGACGGGTTTTGGGGTCGGTGATGGTCTTTTTCTTTTTGCGGGTGTAGACGGCGGGTTTTTCGGCCCGTCCCCAATAGAGTTTATAAATGTCGCGATCGAGGTTGGCGACGCAGCGGATTTGGGGTAGGGAGGGAATATCTAGGCTCATGGAACCATCTTCGAGGCGATGAATTTGGAAATAGCCCCAATGTTTTTCTTGACGGGCGACGGCTCGATTGATGGCTAGTTTCAGTTGCATCAGCACGTCGTCGTTTTGGAGGCGGTCGGTGGTGAGGATCATGGGGAAGGGAACAGGGAATAGGGAACAGGGAATAGGGAACAGGGAACAGGGAATAGTGAATAGTGAATAGTGAATAGTGAATAGTGAATAGTGAATAGTGAATGGGGGATAGGGGATAGGGGATAGGGGATAGGGGATAGGGCGAGAGGGCGTCCTCAATTCTATCAGTTTCGTTAGGTCTTGTTGGAGATTTGTTGTTGGGGCTGTTGACGGGGTATGGCACAATGGCGATCGAGACCTTTTGAGAGAACGTTGACTGATTCTATGGAACTTTCGCAACTGAAACAGGAACTTGAGTTGTTGGCCGATCGCCTGGGGAAAACCCAGGAGTATCTTTGACCTACCTGCACTGACGGCCAAAATTAAGGATTTAGAACAACTGGCGACACAGCCGGATTTCTGGGATGATGCCGATCGCGCTCAGCAGATTATGCAGGATCTCAATGATCTCAAATCCAATCTGGAACAGTATCACGACTGGGTTGAGAGTTTGGAAAATGCTCAAACGGTGGTGGAACTGCTGGCCGATGAGGAGGATAGCTTTGATGAGAGTTTGATGGCTGAGGCGGTGCAAACCTCCACTCGCTTGAGTCGGGAGTTGGAACAATGGGAGTTTCAACAGATGCTCTCGGGTGAGTATGACAAAGGTGGTGCGGTGTTGACCATCAATGCTGGGGCTGGCGGTACGGATGCTCAGGATTGGGCGGAAATGTTGCTGCGGATGTATACCCGTTGGGGAGAACAACAGGGCTATCGGGTTGAGACGATGGAACTGTCGGAAGGGGATGAAGCGGGGATTAAGTCCGTCACCCTGGAGATTCGCGGTCGTTACGCCTATGGCTATCTTAAGTCGGAGAAGGGAACCCATCGTTTGGTTCGTATTTCCCCGTTTAATGCTAATGGGAAACGCCAAACCAGTTTTGCTGGGGTGGAGGTGATGCCGATTTTGGATGGTTCGGTGACGCTCGATATTCCCGATACCGATCTCGAAATTACCACCTCGCGCTCGGGGGGTAAGGGTGGACAAAATGTGAATAAGGTCGAGACGGCGGTGCGGGTGTTACATAAACCGTCGGGGCTGGCGGTGCGCTGTACTCAGGAGCGATCGCAGCTTCAGAATAAGGAGAAGGCCTTGGCGTTACTGAAGGCGAAACTTCTGGTGATTGCTGAGTCGCAACGGTTAGAGGAGATTGCTGAGATTCGCGGTGATATGGTTGAAGCGGCTTGGGGGAACCAAATCCGTAATTATGTCTTCCATCCTTATCAGATGGTCAAGGATTTACGCACGGGTGTGGAAACAACCCAAGTTGATGATGTGATGAATGGGGAACTTGACCCCTTTATTGAGGCCTATCTGCGTCAGGATAATCAGCTCGTCGAGGCGGTGGCGACTCAACCTTAGGCGATCGCCTAACCCCTTATCACAACACAAAACATATGTCAACCCCCAAGTCCCTAAAAAATCGGGTGTTGAGGATGAAGCCCCTAATCGCGGGGTTCATCGTCCTTGGGGGACTTTTTCTGAGTCTGACGCTCTTGGCTCCTATTTCGGCCCGAATTACGCCTCCTACGCCTCTGAATGACCCGGTGACGGTTTGGGTGATTGGCTATCCGGTCACGCCCCTGTTTTATCACAACAGCTTGATGTTGCCCAATGGTTCAGGACAATGGCGGGAATACTCCTTCGGCGATCGCGCGGTGTATGCTCAGAATCAGGGGCGACTCATCAATCTAGCCCAAGCGGTTCTCTATCCCACGCCAGCGGTTTTTGGACGACAGACGTTTGATTCGACGCAATGGCAGCACCGTCAACGGCGAAGCGGCGATGGAGGACAACAGTTGAGTTTGCAAGTCGAGCGATCGCGGGTGATGGAGCTATTAGATCAACTCGACCAACGCTATCACGCCGCCGAAGTGAGACCTGAGTATAATCCCAAAGTCGATTTATACTTCGTTCCTGATGAGCAATACTACGCTGGCTGGCAGACCTGCAATCATCTCGTTGCCCGCTGGTTGCGCCAGCTTGACTGCCAAATTCGGGGCTGGGTCTTTTCGGGTCAATTTAAGCTGAACTAGCTCTTAGGCTCGGATTTTTGGCTCTCTGGGGTGCTGTCATCGGTCTTCTCAGAAGACTCATCTGATCCAGGTTTGGCGTTTTTTTCAGCTTTAGCGGCTTCCCGTTCGGCTCGCTTTTTGCGATCGGCTTCTAAGATATCAGCCATGACACTTTGGGCCTGTTCCATCTTCTCTAAGTTGCTGCGATAGAGTTCCAAGTCTTTCCGCAGCTTCTCGTCGGAAATGTTGAGGGTTGCCCCCAATTGGTTGAGAATATCAGCCAGTTGCTTGTCTTGACTGAGTAACTCCGCGTCAATGGCTTCAATGGCGCTGAGTAAGCCAATGGCTAGGAGACGACAATACTTAAAGTTTTCTCCGGCCGCAAACTGACGAATTTGTTGCACAAAAGCGTTGTCGCCTGAGGCTGAGTCCGATTCACGGGCCATGGCTAACAAATCGTCCTGAGACAGTTGCGCGGCTGCTTCGCGCATCATCGCCGCATCGCGACGATATTGGTCGGGATCACCGCCGGTGGCCCGACAGAGTGCCGCAAAGATAGAGTCTACATCTTGCTCTGGCCGGTAGCCGTTCATGAAGCGATCGAACGCTGAAACGACCCCGAGGGCATAGACCGGATTATAGGTAAAATCTACATTGACCGAGAGCAAGTGCATCTCGACCATCATTTCCTCGACCACACGACGATACAAGGAATTGATCGGACGGGTGTGAGTTTTATAAAAATCTCGTTTAGTATCGGAGACAGTACGAACGTTATCCACGGGGCGTTAGGGGAAGATTCAAGTTAGTTTACATTTTGACGGTTTCACGACGATTTGCCAAGTCTGGCAAGCTCAAGTCGTATCAAACGTGACCGATTTGTCAGCGAGAACTGGTTTGTTGGCAGTTGTCGCAATCTAGGAGCGAGAGCTAGGTGTTGTAAGGGGTTGAGTCTAGTTTTAAAGCGGACCTTTCAACGCGGGTTCCCTGAGTTGAGAGAACGTCGGGGAAAATCGCCCGCTCAGCTAAACAAGAGACAGCCCCCAAACAGCGATGCTGAGGATATGACATCCCTCAAGCTGCTGTTGGGGTGATCAGCCCTTGGACTCAAGCGGGCGATTTGAGAGCGCGGAAGGAGGGCTAAACTAGCTGGCAACGTTACGGGGAACTCCCTCTAGGGCTTCTTCTTCCGTCTCGAAAATTTCGAAGACCGAATCCATCATCGTGACTTCAAACACGAGTTTGGCTTCTGGGTGGACATTGCAAATTCGGAAACTACCTTTAACTTTATCGGCGTCGCGCATTCCGGCCACCAAAGACGTCAGCCCTGAACTATCAATAAAATTGACTTGTCCAAGGTTGACGACGACATGGCGGCTGAGTTTGGAAATGCACTCCTGAAGCTTGAGGCGAAACTGCCAAGCCGTCGTGATATCCAGTCGTCCGGCTGGTGCCAGAACGATGACAGTTGTCCCGTCTTGAGTGGTATGAGTTTTCTGCTCGATGTGGATCACTGACCCTTCCTCGCACTTACTAACAATGGGGATTCACGGGCGGTGCGAAACCGGACTCGGAACACTCCCCTGTTGGCATACACTACCAGATTAGTGACGGTTCAGCTTCACCCCCCCACGGAGATTCCCCTAGTTAGTGTCATCCTAACCTAGATTGACTCAGACGTAGCAGTGGAGTTGGCCCAATCTTGGGGTTTGAGGAATTCCTCGTAGAGTTGGGCTTCGGGAGTTCCGGGTTCGGGTTCATAGCCGTATTCCCAGCGAACTAAGGGCGGGAGGGACATGAGGATCGATTCGGTCCGTCCGTTGGTTTGCAGGCCGAAGATGGTTCCGCGATCGTAGACGAGGTTAAATTCTACGTAGCGGCCCCGTCGGTAGAGTTGGAAGTTACGCTGGCGATCGCCGTACTCCAGGCCACGACGACGCTCAACGATGGGTTCGTAGGCGGGGAGGAAGGAGTGGCCGCAGGATTGGGCTAAGCCAAACAGAGATTCCCAATCGCGGGGTTCGATGTCCCCGAGTTTCTGGCTGTACTTGGCGGCGGGGCCGTCGGCATCGGGACCGCGATAGAGTTGGCCTTGGCCGTCTTGGTAGTCGAAGAAAATCCCGCCTACGCCGCGCATTTCTTGGCGGTGTTTGAGGTAGAAGTATTCGTCGCACCAACGTTTGAAGACGGGATAGTATTCGTTGTGGTGGCGATCGCAGGCGGTTTTCAGGGTTTTATGGAAGTGAGCGGCGTCTTCGGCGAAGGGATAGTAGGGGGTTAAGTCGGCCCCACCGCCAAACCACCAGACGGGACCGGCTTCAAAGTAGCGATAGTTGAGGTGCACGGTGGGAATGTAGGGGCTACGGGGATGGAGCACCATGGAGGTTCCGGTGGCGTAGAAGCCATGGCCTTCGGCTTCGGGCCGTTGTTTGAGAATCGAGGGGGGGAGTTTCTCGCCAAAGACTTCTGAGAAGTTAACGCCTCCTTGTTCAAAGACGTTTCCGTTACGAATCACTCGCGATCGCCCCCCACCTCCTTCGGGACGTTCCCACATATCTTCACGAAATTGACCGCCGCCATCAATGCGCTCTAAGCCGGCACAGATACTCTCTTGCAGCTCTTTCATGAAGGAACTGATGCGGGCCTGGGAGTCTTCTGGGGGACGAGTGGATATGGCAGAGATGGGAGGCGTTGAGGTTGAACTCATGATTTTTGTTAAGAAAAGTTGCAGTAGGTTACGAAATACGACAAAAGCTGGCGATCGCCCAGGGAGTCAGGGCTGCCGACGTAAAGCGCTAGACCGTTCTCCTGGCTGTTGATCTCGGGTCAACCCTTGTCAATGCTAGGCTAGAGGGAACGGCCATCCCGCATTATAGAGAATGGTCTTGAACATTTTAATCGTTGTTCAAAAATGTATAGTTTTAATAATAAAACGATACAAGGCTGAACCGGGCTCCCAAGCCGTCCCCCTTGGAACATATCTGGCAAACCCCAACTGAAGAGGAGACATCTGTGAACGTGACGTCAAGCAATGCACTGACCCCTGAGGCTGTATTAAAGGTCTTACAACCGGTCCAAGATCCCGAACTCAACAAGAGTCTGGTGGACTTGAACATGATCCGCCAAGTCACCATTGACGGCGGTGTCGTCAGTTTTACCCTGGTGTTAACCACGCCGGCCTGTCCGCTACGAGAGTTCATTGTTGAGGATTGCGAAAAAGCGGTGCGCACTCTTCCCGGCGTTGAACAAGTCCAGGTCGAAGTAACCGCCGAAACGCCAAAACAGCCCTCACTCCCTGATCGCCAAGGCATAGATGGGGTCAAAAATATCATTGCCATCTCCAGCGGTAAAGGAGGCGTTGGGAAAACCAGCGTCGCCGTGAACATTGCGGTGGCCCTGGCCCAAACCGGTGCCAAAGTCGGACTCCTTGATGCTGATATCTATGGACCCAATGGCCCCAATATGCTGGGACTGGGTGATGCCAAAGTCATGGTACGCGAAGGGGCTGACGGTAAAGAAGTGTTAGAACCGGCCTTCAATCATGGCGTTAAACTGGTCTCGATGGCCTTTTTGATTGACAAGGATCAGCCGGTCATTTGGCGCGGGCCAATGCTCAATGGTGTGATTCGTCAGTTTCTCTATCAGGTGCAATGGGGAGAACTCGATTATCTGATCGTGGATATGCCCCCAGGAACTGGCGATGCTCAACTGACCCTGGCTCAAGCGGTTCCCATGGCCGGGGCCGTCATTGTCACCACTCCGCAAACGGTGGCCCTACTCGACTCGCGCAAGGGCTTAAAAATGTTTGAACAGCTAGGGGTTCCTGTTTTGGGGATTATCGAGAATATGAGCTATTTTATCCCCCCAGATCTGCCCGATCGCCAGTATGATATTTTCGGGTCAGGTGGCGGTGAGAAAACGGCCACGGAACTGAATATCCCCCTACTGGGACGAGTTCCCCTAGAAATTCCGCTCCGAGAAGGCGGTGATGCGGGGATTCCCATTGTCGTCTCTCACCCTGAGTCTGCCTCGGCTCAAGAGTTGATGCGAGCGGCCAAACAATTGGCGGCCAAAGTCTCTGTGGCAGCGTTCTCGAATCGCTAGGACAGAGTCAGGAGACAGCCAGACCTAGAGGCGTTCCACTCTAGTGGAACGCCCTATCAACTATCAACTATCAACTATTAACTATTAACTATTAACTATTAACTATTCCCCTATGGTTAACCGCAACTGGTTACAAGCTTGGCAGTCCATTGACTGGACGTTACTCATCCTCTGTATTGGCTTAACGGTCTATGCCGGATTGGTGATTCGCAGTAGCCAGCTGACCTTGGAGTACACCGACTGGTGGCAACATTGGCTGACGGGGGCGATTGGTGTGGCGATCGCCCTGGTCATTGCCCGCTGGCGCTATGAGATCCTGGTTCAATGGACTTGGATTATCTATGTCATCACCAATTTGTCCCTGATTGCCGTGATGGTCTTAGGGACTACGGCCCTGGGGGCGCAACGCTGGATTACGATTGGTGGTTTTAATATCCAGCCGTCGGAGTTTGCCAAGTTGGGGGTAATTATTACCCTGGCAACGATGCTAGAAGGGCAAACGGCGGCGAACTTGCCGACGGTGTTGAAAAGTTTGGCGGTGGCGGCCGTTCCTTGGGGGTTAGTGTTCTTGCAACCGGATTTGGGAACCTCTTTGGTGTTTGGAGCAATTACCCTGGGGATGCTCTATTGGGCCAATGCGAATCCCGGTTGGTTACTGTTGTTGGTGTCGCCCATGATTTCAGCCATCTTGTTTAGTCTAGTGCTGCCGGTTTGGTTTATTTGGGTGGTTGGCATGACGGTTATTGGCTGGCTGACGATTCCGGGACGCTGGTTTGGGGCGATCGCCGCCTTGACGGTTAACTTGGTGTCTGGACGCTTAGGGGAGGTGCTATGGGACTTGCTCAAACCCTATCAGAAGGACCGGATTGTGCTATTTCTCGATCCGAGTCGTGATCCTCTCGGCGGCGGCTATCACTTGATTCAATCTCGCATTGCCATTGGTTCTGGGGAACTTTGGGGACGGGGTTGGGGCCAGGGAACCCAAACTCAGGGTGGATTTATCCCGGAACAACATACGGACTTTATTTTTTCGGCGGTGGGGGAGGAATGGGGGTTTATTGGAGCGATCGCCGTCTTGGTTGTCTTTTGGCTGATTTGTTTGCGTCTGGTGATTATTGCCCAAACGGCGAAGGATAATTTTGGCTCGTTATTGGCAGTGGGGGTGTTGTCGATGCTGGTGTTTCAGGTGATCGTCAATGTCAGTATGACCATTGGCTTGGCCCCGGTGACGGGGATTCCGCTGCCCTGGATGAGTTATGGGCGATCGGCCCTGCTAACGAATTTTCTGGCGGTGGGGTTAGTCGAGTCGGTTAATAATCACCGCCAGCGGTTAAAGTTTTAGCGGCGGTGCGATGGTGGGCTAAAATCGGGATGGTGAATTAGTGAAAAGATTAAAGACTTATGATTCTGCCTGGCTCGGCTGTGGAAGTGATTAATCCCGATGATACCTATTATCGCTTTAAAGGCTCGGTGCAACGGGTCAGCGATGGTAAAGCGGCGGTCTTGTTTGAGGGGGGCAATTGGGATCACGCGGTGACGTTTTTACTCTCGGAGTTGGAGTTAGTGGACGCCAAGGCCGGACGCAAGAAGTAGGGGCGAACCGCAAGTGGCACGCCCGCTTTTGGTCTTGTGGTCGCCCGCTTGTGGTCTTGTGGTCGCCCGCTTGTGGTCTCTCTAGGACAGAGTATGGTTCGTTTACCCTTACCCCAGTTTTCCGAGAATCCCGGCGATCGCGGCGATCGCTTTGCGGAGGTGATTGAGACGGCCACAACGGAGTTTTTGGCCCAATGTCTCGATGGGGATGAGTTACGCTTCCCGACCATGCCTCCGTTTGGCAGTTGGGTCAAGGCGATCGATGAGGAGTCGGGGAATCCCATTTATGGGGTGGTGTATCATGCGACAACCACCCCGATTGATTCAGTCCATCGCGCCCAGGCTTTGGGGATGTCGTTGGAGGAGTTACGCGATCGCCAACCGCAGATTTTCGCGATGTTAAAGACGGAATTTCGGGCGGCGATCGTTGGGTTTGTGGTGCCGGAGTCGGGTCAGGTGTATCAATATCTGCCCCCACGTCCTCCTCAGATTCACCAAGGGGTGGCCTATTGCACCCCAGAGGAGGTGATTCACTTCAGCGAAGGGTTAGACTTCCTGCGGACGCTGTTAGAGGTGACGAATGCGCCGGTTGAGGCGTTGACGGCGGCGGCGATTCGTGAGATTTACCAAATTCGTAAAACGGAACGAGAATGGTTGGTTCAGGCGGGACGGACGTTGAGTTTGCTGCTGAAAGACGACTACGATCGCCTGCGCTTGATTCTTGGTCAAATTCATCCTTGATATTCATCCAAAGTTGGTCTGAATAGGACAAAAAACAGGGGACAAGAAGGCAACAGGCAACAGGCATAACCCACCCCTAACCCCTCCCAGGAGGGGATGGCAACAGGTGGGGGATTTTCTTCCAACTCAGAGTGTCAATCGGGCAATCTTCAATTGCTATAGTCACTCAGTTCTCATCGCAGGTTATGAGCGCTAGTTTAGCAGTTCGTCACCGGATCATCATGCTGCGTAAGCAACTCGGCTGGCGACGGGGTTTCTCTGAAGGCTAATCGATGCAACGGCGATCCTTACCTGGCTGTGCGAAGATAGCAGCAAATCGTCTCGATCGCCCCTAAATCGCCATGAAAGAGCAATTCGCCCAACAGGCCCTGGCCCAACTCCCGAAAATCCTCACGCAGCTCGATCGCAACCCCCATAGTCCCAGCTACGGCTGTTTCGATCGCAACTTCTGGCACTATAAAATCATCGACTTCCCCAGTGGAATGTCTCAGGAGTTCGTCTATCCCCTGGCCTTGGCCTACTCCCTCGATATCCCTGAAAATCCCTATTACCAAAAACCGATTCTGAGAGAATGGGGCGAAGCGGCCTTAATGTATATGTTAAGCAGCACCCACCGAGATGGCTCTTGTGATGATTACTTTCCCTTTGAACGAGCCGGGGGAGCCACTGCATTTTCTCTGTTGGCGGGGTTGGAAAGTTACCAACTTCTACAACTGGACAATTACAAGGTTCTCAAATTCTTTGAAAAACGGGCCGATTGGCTCTCTCATCACAACGAAAGCGGCCAACTCACCAATCACCAAGCCCTCATTGTCCTCTGTTTAGAACTGGCTTCGGGATTGCTGCAACAACCGTCAAAGTGGGCTCGGGCCAAATCTCGCCGCTTAGAGCGGGTTCTGGAATGGCAAAGTGAGGAAGGTTGGTTTAAGGAGTATGAAGGCTGCGACCCCGGCTATCATACCCTGACCATTTGGTGTTTGGCTCGCTTGCAACAGGTGCGATCGCAGCCCGATGACCGATTGCGAGAAGCCCTCAGCCGCGCGGTCCAGTTAGCGGGCCAGTTTATCCATCCTGACGGGACGTTTGGCGGTGAATACGGTAGCCGCAATACCTACAACTTCTTCCCCCACGGCTTTGAACTCGTCGGCCAATGGATGCCCTCGGCCTTGAGTATTAACGATCGCTTTCTGCAAGGACTGGCTAACGGACTCGGTCCTTGCTACGCCGACGATCACATTGTGGGCCATCATACCTGGAATTATCTCCTGGCTTGGCGCGATTTTGTCGGTGATCGCCCGCAACTTCCCCCCCGCCGCGTCGGCCGCACCTATCTCGAAGAAGCGCAAATCCTCATCGACCGTCGCACCAGCTTACCACCGCTTCCCAAAGACGCCGAAGCCGATGCACTCCCGGTCAACGCCAACAACCCCACTGAAGCCACCGTTGAACTCTACATCGCTCTCAATAAGGGGGGAACCTTTAAACTGTTCCGAGATGGTCAACTGGCGGCGTCTGATACACAAATTTCTCTAAATGTCAAGTCTGGGGGCAAAATTAAAAATGCTGTGGGACATCTGGTGGGAGAGTATGACACCGATATCGAGGTGCATGAGATGACGGTGATGGGGAATCTCGGCTGGGCCAAGCAGCAACAGATGACTCCATGCAAACTGATGCTGTTGCGGGTAGTGATGCTCAGCTTCGGGCGTTTCTTCCCCAATCTGATTCGGCGTATCTTGCAAAGGATGTTAATTACCGGCAAAAAACCGGCGCCCTATCAACTCAAGCGGCGTTTTAGTTGGGAAAATGGGCAATGGGTGGTTACGGATGAGATTACGGGGAGTTCCTGGCGGGATGTGGTGTCGGCCGGGATTGGTTGCGATCAGACGTCGATCTATGTGGTGATGAGTCGGACGTTTTCCTTGAATCAGTTGCGATCGTGGATTGATCTGACGGCGGCGATCGGGCAGCTTCCTAATAAGGCCCCGCTACGGTTAGAACGGAAACTCTAGGGAATTGACATCCTCCCACACTAATTCAAAGAATATAGCGTGGGATTCCCACCATCACTGATGAGGTTTCCTCTTTCCACGACTCGACTTACCTTGAGGAGTTTC
>HotLOscill_hetero_coDRAFT_1000436_pt1 | contig 19180 bp, 14 predicted proteins | sample HotLakmetagenome_2_FD_10650 | JGI IMG/M metagenome (IMG submission 10650)
CAGCCATCGACCTTGCGCATCTGGATCTGGCCGGAGGCGAGCAGCGCCCAGAGCAGCATGGGCACGGTCTCTGCGCAGGGCAGCACGGTCTGGGTCTTGATGCGGCGGCGGAATTCCCCGTTCAGGCGCTCGATGGCGTTGGTGGTCCGGGCCGATTTCCATTGTGACGGGTCGAGGCGGGTGAAGGTGAAGAGCCGATCTCCGGCTTCCTCCAGACTGTCAGCGACCGCACGGCACTTTAGCCGCCATTTGCGCAGGAAGGCCTTTCGGCGCGTCTCAATCTCGGCCGCGGTGTCGGCATAGATCATGTCGCGGTAGTCCTCGGTCAACTCGTCGTGGAGGTGCTTCGGGGCATGGGCCAGGAGGTTGCGATGCTTGTGAACCGTGCAGCGCTGGATCGGCAGGTCCTCGCCCCACAGCGCCACGAGGGCGGCCTCCAGTCCCGGGGCGCCGTCGACGATCACGAATTCGGGCCGCTTCAAGCCCCGTGCATCGAGGTCATCGAGGAACTGCCGCCATGCGGCCTTGCTCTCCCCGCCCATATTCCTGATGGAAAGCAGCACCTTCTGACCATCGCGGCGCACCCCGATTGCGGCCAGCACCGAGATGTTCGTGGCTTTCCGGTCCAGCCGGGTCTTGATCACGGTGCCATCGAGGATCAGCCGGACGATATCCTCGTCGGCCAAGTTACGCGCGGACCAGGCGTCCCAGTCGACCTTCACCTTGCGCCAGGCACGGCTGACCACGTCCTTGCTGACGGCACCCTCGAACAGCCCGAACAGCGCTCGCTTGACGCGCCGGGTGTTCGTACCTGCGAGATAGACCGCTGCGATGAGGGCCTCGGCCTTCTTCGTCAGCCGCTGGTATCGGGGCAGCGCTTTCGACCGCCACTCCGTTACCTTGCCTGTCTCATCTGCAACGCGGGCGCGAGGCACGATGACCGTCTCAGTCCCGAAGGTGCCGGTGAGTTGCCGTTCTCGGTGCCCGTGGCGATACCCTTTCGTGACTCCATCGCCCCGGTCATAGCGAAGACGGCCGAGGAAGCTGGCAAGCTCCTCCTCGAACACGGCTTCGATGGTCGCACGGACGTTCGCCCGCAACCGATCCTCGATCGGGTCAAACCCGGCCTCATGGGCCAGTAGCGCAAAGCTCGCAGTGTCGGTAATCTGGTTCATGGCGTGATCTCCCTGGCGGTTGCAGCCGCCGGTTGGGTGGGTGTCAGTTCACCCGGAGATTACGCCGCCCTCGAATTTCCACCAACTCCGAGACACGACCTATTCATGCACGAAGCGTTTCTGTCGGTTGGTCAGTTTTTTCATCGGGCGCTCCACAACATTAGTTGCTCTGTTCCATCTCGGCGGGTGTTTTTGCATCGGTTTGGTGGCCTAGCGGCTTATTGAATTGCGCAGGTATTCGTCTGCCCAATCATCACCGGGGCGGCTTGGAAACTGGATAGGTCCGACCGGGTAGCCTTTCACGGCCAAGCGGTTTGCAAGTTGATACGCAGCGGCCTGTCCCGTGAAGTTGGTGTCATTGTCGCCATAGATCACGATCTCTGCGCAGCCCGGAGGTGGTAGCCATTTCTTCATCATCGAACTGTTGAGCGCGGCCCAGACGGGCATGTCGAAGATCGCGGATGCGGCCATTGCGGTTTCGATGCCCTCGGCGATGCCTAGCGGGCCACTTTCGGTCCAATCCGATAGCATGACGCTGGCGCCCTCGGGCACTGTGCCGGGCATAAGCTTGCGGGGTGACTCAATCTCTGCCTTTCCAGAACCATCCCGTTTGAGAAACGTGCGATGAATCGTGTCAAACTTCCGTTCGCCATAGCGTCCTACTAGCGCGATCATGCAAGGGTGAACACCACCCTCGCCGTCGCGCAGATTTTCGGCATAGCGCAGGGCTTTAGGGTAGATGAGTTCGTCTAAATTGCGCGCTGCCAAATATCGATCAACGACGTCACCTTGTCTTACGGGCTGGCTTTGCTTGTAAAGCGCTCTGAGCGCGTTTTGGATTTTTTCAGGGGTTACATCAGGCTGTGATTGGGTATCGGGTTTCACATTTCCCAGGATGCGGTCGATGTGAGGAGCGACTTCTGCAAACGGCTTGTCAGTGAATGCGCAGGCGAGCGTCATACCATCACCGGCCCCGCATTGATTACAGATATAGGTGCCACGGCCATCCTGATTGTCCCAACGGAACCGATTGGTTCCACCGCACAAAGGGCAGGGGCCATGTTTGCAACTCAAGAAATGATCTGGCATCCCAAGGGCCATGAGGATGCCTTTCCATTTACCCTTGGCCACCTGTGTTGTTTTCTGGTGAAACATCACTTTGCCCTTCTGCGCTTGGATTTGGCGTAGCGAATGTCCTTGGCTTTTAGAAAGTTCCTGATCTCGGGCGTGAACCGCCCCGGGTTTACCGGAGGGTAAAACTCTCAGAAGATGGCCCCCATGGACAAGAAGAAGCAAACCCCGAGATACACCGCCGAATTCCGCGAACGTGCGGTTCGGCTTTTCCGCGATCAGCGGCCTGATTACAGCAGCGATAACGCGGCATATTGTGTGATTGCGCCAAAGCTTGGCTGTTCGCCAGACACTTTACGAGCGTGGCACGTGCAGGCGGCCCGGGATGCTGGTGAGCGCTCTGGTCCCAGCAGCGAAGAGAAGGCACGCATCAAGGAACTCGAACGAGAGAACCGCGAACTGCGCCAAGCAAATGAGATTTTGAAGAAGGCGTCGGCATATTTTGCCCAGGCGGAGCTCGACCGCCCATTTCGCAAATGACCGCTTTCATCGCAGATCACCGAGAGGTGTTCGGGGTCGAGCCGATCTGCCGTGTACTGCAGATTGCCCCATCTACCTTCTATGCGCGTGCCGCGATTGCCCGCAATCCTGACTTGGCCTGCAACCGGGCCAAGCAGGATGCCCACGATTTGGTTAAGATAAAGCAGGTCCACAAGAAAAGCAGAGGGCGTTACGGGGCACGCAAGGTTTGGCATCAGCTTCGCCGCGACAAGCAAGACATCGCCCGCTGCACAGTCGAGCGCTTGATGCAAATCTCAGGATTACATGGGGTTACCCGCGGCAAGAAGAAGACGACGATCCCTGACCCCGCCCAGCCGTGCCCAGATGACAAGGTCAACCGGCAGTTCAAAGCGGCATTCCCCAATCAGCTCTGGGTGTCCGACTTTACCTACGTATCGACTTGGCGGGGCATGGTCTATGTTGCTTTTATCATCGATGTCTTCGCCCGCAAAATCGTAGGTTGGCGAGTGTCCACCTCTATGACAACAAGCTTCGTCCTCGATGCATTGAACCAGGCGGTCTGCCAAAGATGTCCTGCGGAAAGCGATGGCCTTATCCACCACTCGGATCGGGGCAGCCAATATTTATCCATCCGGTATACCGAAAGGTTGGCGGACGCGGGCATCGATACCTCGGTTGGAAGCGTCGGTGACAGCTATGACAATGCTCTCGCCGAAAGCACAATTGGCCTGTTCAAGACTGAGGTGATCAACTTTCTTGGCCCGTGGAAATCAATGAGCCAGGTCGAGTGGGAAACCCTGCAATGGGTGAGCTGGTACAATACCGAAAGGTTGCACAGCGCAATTGGCCACAAACCGCCCCAAGAAGTAGAGGAGCAATTCTATGCAAGCATGAACAACCTTGAAAAAGTCGCGTAAATTTTGAACAAAAAAACCTCCGGTAAACCCGGGGCGGTTCACTTTTCGCAGAGCTTGGCGATTTCCCGCGACGACATGGTAAGCGGGCCTTTGTCGTTGGTGGCGATCAGTTCCATCTGGGCATTCACGGCGGTCTCCATTTGCTGCACATCACGCTGCACAACTAGGGCATAGATTTTTTGCAAAGGTAAATGATATTTATGAAGAAAATTTCAGGTTGAACGGACACCCCATCCGCCAAAATTTCTGTTAAGATGCATGATCTTAAATAAATCAGACGGGGCATAGTCTTGTGCGCTCGTACTCGTTGCCGCGTTTGGGTGGGAACTGAAGAGTTTGTAGCCTGCGGCGTGCCATCGCCTGAGGCGCGAATGAAATGCGCGGACATTTCATTCGCGGCCCTTCACCGTGGCGCATGGTGCAAAGCGCGGCAGACAGGTGTGATCGTTTGGCCGGATAGGCGCCTGCAATTTGGCGCAACCGATATGATCTGGGTCAAATCCCTCTGGGGCAAAATGGCATAACTGGAATGTTTGATACCACTTCAAGAGGGCCATTATGCGCAAATCGAAACCCGCAGCCGAAACCGCATTGGGGCGGCTCGAACACAGCGTTCGCCCAATTGTCCTGCGAGCGAGTTGGCTATCTGCCGCCTCCGCCCTGATCTGGCCTATGCAGGCGGCTTGCGTGGCATGGTTCCTGTCGGGCCTGTTGCAGCCTGACGCATCCGCACCTTTCGCTGCATTGGCCGGGTTCGTGGCGCTGGGCTTGCTGCGCGCCTGGATTGGGGCACAGGCAGACGGGCTGTTGCAAACAGCCGCACGCGGCCTTGTCAGCCGATTGCGCACCGAGATTATCCACACCGAAACCACCCGCGCGCGCACAGGCGCCTTCGGCGGGCCGGGGGCGGTGGGTGCTTTGGTCAGCACCAAGCTGGACTTGCTGATCCCATATATCACCCGCTATCAGCCTGCCCGGATGCGGGTTCTGCTGGTGCCACCAGTAATCTTGCTGTTGTCGTTCTGGCAGGCTTGGGCGGTTGGGCTGGTGCTTTTGGTTGCCGGACCGCTCATCCCGGTCTTCATGGCATTGGTCGGCTGGGCCGCGAAAGAGGCCAGCGCGCGCCAATTGACAGAAATCGGCGATATGAATGATTTGCTGGTGGAACGTCTGTCAGCCTTGCCCGATATCCGGGCCTTGGGGGCCACATTACCCGTGCAGACCGGCTTTGCCGCAAAGGCCGATGATCTGCGCCGCCGGACCATGGCGGTTCTTGCCGTGGCCTTCATGTCATCGACCGTGCTGGAGCTGTTCTCTGCCCTTGGGGTGGCGCTGGTCGCGGTATTCGTCGGGTTTTCCTTGCTGGATGTTGTGACTTTCGGGTCATGGGGGGCGCAGCTTTCACCGGCTGCCGGTATTTTCTTGCTTCTATTGGCGCCCGAATTCTTCCAACCACTGCGCGATCTTGCCAGCGCGTGGCATGACAAGGCCGCCGCCGATGCCGTGGCAGACGAGGTGGAACACTGGCGGCAGGCCACGCAGGACCTGCGATTGGGGGCAGGGCAGGTGGCAGACCCGCTGCGTGGCGCAGCAAGCCTGCACATGGGCGCGCTGGCATTGCCCGGTGGTGGGTGCTTGCCGCAGATTGATATTCGGCCCGGCGAAGCGGTTGCCCTTGTCGGCCCCAGTGGCGCAGGCAAGACCACAGCATTGCGCCTGCTGGCCGGGTTGCAGCACCTGCCCGGCGCAGATGTCACGGTCGCAGGGCACAAGCTGGACGATACCACCGCGGATGCGTGGCGCAGTCGCCTTGGCTGGATGCCGCAAACCCCACATTTTCTGAATGCCAGCCTGCGCCGCAATATCGACATGGGCCGCCCAGAGGCCGGTGACATGCCGCGCGCTGTGCAAGAGGCCGCCCTAGAGCCCGTCTTGGCGGCGCTGCCACAAGGGTTGAACACGCGCCTTGGGGAAACCGGCGCGGGGCTGTCGGGCGGTGAAGCGCGCCGCGTCTTGCTGGCGCGCGCGGTCTTTTCCCAACCGGATGTCATTTTGGCTGACGAACCAACCGCCGATCTGGATGCGGCAACCGCGGATCTGATCGCCCAAGCCTTGCTGTCAGAATCCGCACGCGGCGCCACGCTGATCGTGGCGACGCATGACATGCGGCTGGCCCGGTGCATGGACCGTATCATTACGCTGGGGGCGGCCGTATGAGCGCGCTTTGGTTCATCTTTCGGATTGTTCTGCAAGACCAACGCAAAGCGCTTCTGCGCGGTGCGGTGCTTAGCTTTGCGGTCCTTGCGATGGGGGCGGCATTGCTTGGGGTGTCGGGCTGGTTCATCACCGCTGCGTCCGCTGCCGGTCTGATCGGTATGGGGGCCGTGTTCGACGTGTTCCGCCCCTCTGCCGCGATCCGCTTCCTTGCGCTTGGGCGCACAGCCGCGCGCTATGGTGAGCGGATGCTGAGCCATGACGCCACCTTGCGCGCGCTCGAAAGCCTGCGGCTGCGCGTCTTGCGCCGGGTGCTTGCGGCCCCGTTCACGCAGCTTGGTCACTTGCGCGGGCCGCAGGCCTTGGCGCGGCTTACGGCGGATATCGACGCGCTGGATGGTGTTTCTTTGCGGTTGGTGCTGCCGTTTGTTGCTGCGCTTGCCACGCATATGCTTGCCTTTGGGCTGCTATGGTGGCTGGTCGGCCTGCCGGTGGCGTTGTTTTCCCTTACAGGGTGGCTGGTCGGTAGCGTGTTGATACTGGTCACAGCCAGCCGCCGGGCCGTGCCACTGTCGCGACAGGCAGAGGCCGCGACACAGGCCCTGCGCGCGCGCATGATCGACATGGTCCGCAGCCGCGACACGTTGACCGCCTATGGCCGCTTGCGCGCGCAGGCCGATTTCGCACAAGCCGCCGAAGCGCGCCAAGCGGCGCTGCGCTGCGCGCTTGACCGGGTCGAGCGCCGCGCCGGTGCTGCGCAAGCGGTGCTGGCCACGCTAATGGCGGGCGGTGCGCTATGGATCGGGGCGCTCTTTGTCACCCACGGGGTGATTGCGCCGGCCATCGCGGCGCTGGGCTTTTTCACTATGCTGGGGCTGGCGGAAACGGTTGCGCCCTTGCGCCGGGCAATTGCTGATCTGGGCCGCATGACAGAGGCCGCGCGCCGGGTGCGCCGCGGCGTCATGCTCTCGCCGGTGGTTGCGTCAGGCCAATCGGCCAGCCCCGATGCGCTGATCGCCCAAGATGTCACGATCGCGCGTCCGGGCACGGCGCATGCCATTGTCCGGCGGCTGTCCTTTTCGGCCCGTCCCGGCGATACCCTTGCACTGACCGGGCCAAGCGGTTGCGGCAAGTCTACGGTGTTGCAGGCGATTGCCGGGCTGGTGCCGGTTCTGGATGGAACACTCCGCCTTGGTGCGCTGCCGGTGTCGGAATGGGGCGAACACCCGCTGCGCGAGGCCGTCACCTATCTGCCCCAGCGCAGCGCGCTGATGGCAGGCACTGTGGGCGATGCGCTGCGTCTTGCACAACCCGGCGCAACGGATGCAGACCTGTGGGCCGTGCTGGACGCGGTTGCCCTTGGCCGCCTGATCCGGGGGCGCGGGGGTTTGGGTATGATGCTTGGCCCAAGGGGTGAAGGGCTGTCAGGAGGCGAGGCGAGGCGCTTGACACTGGCCCGCGCGCTGCTGCGCCGCCCTGCATTGCTGTTGCTGGACGAGCCGACCGAAGGTCTGGACGATGCCACCGCCAAGATGGTTCTGGCCGGGCTGCGCGCCTATCTGCCGGACGCCATGATCGTTCTGGCCAGCCACCACCCGCGCGAGGCTGCGACAGCAGACCGCATCATTGCGCTGGGATAACTGGTAACAAGATTACGACTTATTGACATGGATCAATGTCACAGCATGGTTAAAGACGCATTGCTCTGCGCATGACCGGGGGGATTCCCCTGATTTAGTGGAGCAAAAGATATGGAATTCGGGATTGTCGAGCTGTCGCGCCTGCAATTTGCGATGACGGCCATGTATCACTTCCTGTTCGTGCCGCTCACGCTTGGTCTGTCGCTGCTGATTGCGATCATGGAAACGGTCTATGTTATGACCGGGCGCGTGATCTGGCGGCAGATGACCAAGTTCTGGGGCACGCTATTCGGGATCAACTTTGTCCTTGGCGTTGCCACCGGCATCACCATGGAATTCCAGTTCGGCATGAACTGGAGCTATTACAGCCATTACGTGGGCGACGTGTTTGGCGCGCCCTTGGCCATTGAAGGGCTGATGGCGTTTTTCCTGGAAGCGACTTTCGTGGGCCTGTGGTTCTTCGGTTGGGATAAACTCAGCAAGGTGCAACACCTTGTTGTGGGCTGGCTGGTGGCACTCGGCTCGAACTTCTCGGCGCTGTGGATTTTGATCGCCAATGGCTGGATGCAAAACCCCGTGGGCGCCGAATTCAACCCCATGACCATGCGCATGGAAATGACGGACTTTTTCGCCGTTCTGTTCAACGAGGTCGCGCAGGCGAAATTCGTGCATACTGTCAGCGCGGGCTATGTGACCGCATCTGTCTTCGTGCTGGGCGTGTCGGCGTGGTACCTGCTGAAGGGCCGTCATGTTGAACTGGCGCGCCGGTCAATTGCCGTGGCCTCCAGCTTCGGTCTGGCCGCTGCGTTTTCGGTCGTGCTGCTGGGCGACGAATCCGGCTACAGCGCCACGCATACCCAGCGCATGAAACTGGCCGCGATGGAAGGCATGTGGGAAACCCATGAAGCGCCTGCGTCCTTCACCCTTGTCGGCCTGCCCGATCAGGAAGCGCGCGAAAACCATTATTCGATCGAAATTCCCTATGCGATGGGCCTGATCGCCACGCGGTCACTGACCAAGGAAATTCCGGGCATCAACGATCTGGTTCTTGAAGCGCAGGATCGTATTCGCTCTGGCATTGTTGCCTATGACGCGCTGATGACCATTCGCGAAGACCGCGACGCGACCGCGCAACCCGTGCTCGACACGTTCGAGACGCATGGCGCGGACCTTGGCTATGCCTTTTTGCTGCTGAAATACATCGACGATCCGCGCAACGCGACCGAAGCGCAAATCCTGCAAGCCGCGGATGACACCGTGCCGACTGTCTGGCCGCTGTTTTGGGCGTTCCGCATCATGGTCGCGCTTGGTTTCGCGTTCATCGGGGTGATGTTGTTCTTCTTCATCCGCAGCAATTTCGGCCGCCGCGACTATCCGCGCTGGGCGCTTTGGGGGGCAGTGTTTGCCATCCCAACGCCGTGGATCGCTGCTGAAATGGGCTGGTTCGTGGCCGAGTTCGGCCGCCAGCCTTGGACTGTGGATGGCATTTTGCCCACGGCCATGTCGGTCAGCAACCTGTCGATGACCTCTGTCGCGCTGACGCTTGCCGGCTTCATGGTGTTCTACACGATCCTGCTGGTGATCGAAATGTCCCTGATGCTGAAATATATCCGCAAAGGGCCAGAGCAGGACGTAGAAGAAACCGAAATCGCCATGGCGCGCCATGCCCACCGGCTGCGCACCCATGACGGCAATGTGCCCCTTGGCACGCCTGCGGAGTAACTCAGATGATCCTTCACCAACTTATCGACTACGAAACCCTGCGCCTGATCTGGTGGCTGCTGCTGGGCGTGCTGCTGATCGGCTTTGCGCTGACCGACGGGTTCGACATGGGCGTGGGCGCTTTGCTGCCTTTTGTGGCGAAAACCGACACAGAGCGCCGCGTGGTCATCAACACCGTCGGCCCGGTCTGGGAAGGCAACCAAGTGTGGTTCATTCTGGGTGGCGGCGCGATTTTCGCCGCATGGCCGCCGCTTTATGCGGTCAGCTTCTCTGGCTTTTACTTGGCGATGTTCGTGGTTCTGGCCGCGCTGATCCTGCGACCTGTCGGGTTCAAGTATCGCTCCAAGCGGCCCTCGGCGCGGTGGCGCAGCGGTTGGGACTGGGCGCTGTTCATTGGCGGCGCGGTGCCTGCGCTGCTGTTCGGCGTGGCCGTGGGCAATGTGTTGCTGGGCGCGCCCTTCCGGCTGACCGAGAACCTTTTCTCGCTATATGAAGGGACGTTCTTTCAGCTTCTGCACCCGTTCGCGCTGCTGGCTGGTGTGGTGTCGCTGTCCATGCTGGTTGCGCATGGCGCAACTTGGCTGGCCGTGAAGGTCGAATCCCCCGATATCTTGGCGCGCGCCCGTCGCATCGGCTTTTGGGCCGGGGTCGTGGCGATTGCGGGCTACGCGCTGGCCGGGCTTTGGCTGGCCTTTGGCATCACCGGCTTTCAGATGGTCGGGCAGGTCGTGACCGATGGTCCCTCGAACCCGCTGATGTCAGAAGTGGTGCGCGAAGGGTCATGGCTGAATGCTTATAACGTGCGGCCATGGGCAATGATCGCACCGGTCATGGGGTTCATTGGCATGGCCTTGGCCGTGCGTGGGCTGGCCCGTGGCGGCGAGGTGTCGGCCCTTCTGTGGTCGAAACTGGGGATTACCGGGGTCATTTCCTCGGTCGGGCTGACAATGTTCCCCTTCATCATGCCGTCATCCATCGACCCGAAATCGTCGCTGACGGTCTGGGACGCGTCCTCGTCGCACCTGACGCTGTTCATAATGCTGGTCTGCACGGTCATCTTCATGCCGCTGATCCTGATGTACACGGCATGGGTCTATAAAGTGCTGTGGGGCAAGGTCGACGAAGACGAGATGATCGCCAATAAGAACGCTTACTGAAAGGAACCGACAATGTGGTATTTCGCATGGATACTGGGCCTGCCCTTGGCCGCTATGTTCGCCGTCCTGAACGCTATGTGGTTCGAGATGCGCGAAGACAAGAAACTGACGGATGACACATGACACCGGCAGCGCCCCGTCCCACTAGGGGCGGGGTTTTCTCGTTGTGGCACTGATGCCAAGTAGCCGAAGGACAGCGCGCGTTTTGCCTTTACAAGTCAGGGAGGGCCACCACGCCCAAAAAATGGCGGGTAATCCGATAGTTCAAGATCGGGCCCAAGCAAGGTGCGCACGATTAGCCTGATAGATCGTCAACCAGCGCCAACCATCCAATGAAAACGGCCTGAACCACGACGGTTTTCCTGTCATCCCCAAAGACGACACAAACACCACCCATAAGGGTTTGATATTTCGTTGTTAATGGGAAAAAGTGGCAGCCCGTAGGGGAATCGAACCCCTCTTTCCAGGTTGAAAACCTGGCGTCCTAACCGATAGACGAACGGGCCACTCTGTGGTGAGGCGGTGTTTAGTCAAAGCGTTTGGGCTGCGCAAGAGGGTATTGCGTGAAAAATGATGGTTTGTGACAGGAATTTTTTCACGCCGTGTCATGCGGTATCGCCGCGTCGTCCAATCGCAGTTGCGGGGTCTGGCGGCCGCCCCAGAAATTGATTTCGATCTGCCCGGCAAGATGCAATCTGCGCCCTTGATGGGCCGCAATCATCGGTCCCAGATCGCTGTCGAAGGCCCCGAAGCAGATCACGTCCAAGCGGTTGCCATCGCCGCCGTTGCAGCGAAAGCGCAGATGCGTGTCGCCCATGCGGCGGATATCCTCTATCCGCATATCAGCAAGGGCAAAGCGTGGGGCAGGGGCGCTGGCCCCGAAAGGGCCGGCCGCGTCAAGCTGTGCAATCAGTTCGGGGGTAATCGCGCCGGGCATAAGCGTGCCATCCAACCGCAGACTGCGTGGCCCTTGGGCGCCAGCGCCCTGTTGGGCCAGCAGATCGCCTAGGCGCTGCATCGCGGCTTCCAGCCCGTCGCGGGCTACGGTCAGACCGGCTGCCATCTTGTGCCCACCGCCGCCGATCAGCAGCCCTTCGCGCACCAAACGGTGAATGGCCGCGCCAAGGTCTATACCCGGCACAGAGCGGCCCGATCCCTTGCCGATCTCGCCGTCCAGCGCGATCACGACCGAAGGGCGGTTGGTGGCTTCTTTCAGGCGCGCGGCGGCAATGCCGATCACGCCCGGATGCCAGCCATCATCTGCGGCCCAAGCAAGCGGGCTGTCGGTGCCGCGCGCCTCGGCTTGTGCAAGGGCACTGGCGCGTACGGCGGCTTCAATCTCGCGGCGCTCGGTGTTCAGCAGGTCCAGCCGGGCGGCAAGGGCCTCTGCCTCGGCGGTGTCGCGCGTGGCCAGCAGGCGCGCGCCCATATCTGCGGCCCCGATCCGCCCCCCGGCATTGATGCGCGGCCCGATCACATAGCCCAGATGGTAGGCGCGCGGCGCGCTGTCCAGCCGCGCGATATCGGACAGGGTGCGCAGGCCGGGCCGATTGCGCCCTGCCATGATCTTCAGCCCTTGCCGCACGAAGGCGCGGTTCACGCCCAGAAGCGGTGCGACATCGGCCACGGTTGCCAGCGCCACAAGATCCAGCAGCGCCATCAGGTCGGGGCCTTGCAGCCCTTGCGCGCGGCCTTGGCGGTTGGCCTCGACCAGCAGCAGGAACACCACGCCTGCCGCGCATAGATGGCCCAGATCGCCATCCTCATCCTGCCGGTTGGGGTTGACCACGGCCAAAGCGGGCGGCAGGGTTTCCGCGCCCAAGTGATGATCCAGCACCACCACATCGGTGCCTTTGGCGGCGGCCAGCGCGTCATGCGCCATGGTGCCGCAATCGACGCAGACAATCAGATCATGCCCGGCGGCCAGCTTGGTCATGGCGGGGGCGTTTGGCCCATAGCCTTCGGTCAGGCGGTCGGGCACATAGAGCGTGGCGCGCACACCCATGGCGCCCAGCCAATCCAGCAGCAGCGCGGCGGAACAAGCGCCGTCCACGTCGTAATCGGCGAAGATCGCAATCCGTTCGCGTGTGGTTGCGGCCTGCAAGATCCGGGCGGCGGCGCGCTCCATATCTTTCAGGCTGCGTGGGTCTGGCAAAAGCGCGCGTAGCGACGGGGCAAGGTAATCCGCAGCCTGTTCAGGCGCGACCTCTGCGCGGGCCAGAACCGCGCAAACGGCGGGCGGCAGGCTTGTGGCTTGCCAGATCGCCTCTGCCAAGCGGTCGTGCGTTGCATCTGGGCCAACCCAGCGCCGCCCAAGGGCAGAACACGTGACACCCAGATACGCGCGCGCCCCTGTCATGCGGTCAGGATATCGTCGACCGCGCGCGCCGTGACGAATTCGCCATGCAGATGGCTGACCGCTGCGTGATGGATGGCTTCGGGGGGCAAGGACGCGCCGGGCGTTGCGGTCCAACTGCTATCGGCATTGGCCGTGAATGCGGCGCAGGCATCGTGGGCAAGCGTCACCTGAAAGCCCAGATTGGCCCCCATCCGGCAGCTGGTCGAAACGCAATGCGGTGTGGTCAATCCGGCGATGACCAGCCGCGCTATGCCACGGTCGCGCAGCCACTGCTCCAGTCCGGTGCCGATAAACGCGGAATTGACCGATTTCTCGAAGCGCGCTTCTGCGCCGCGCGGGGCCAGTTCCGGCATCCATTCCGCGCCTGCGCCGGTCAGCGGGCTGCCATCTGCCGTGCTTAGATGGCGGATATGCACGAGAGGGGCCATCGCCGCGCGCCATGCCGATAGCAACCGCAGGGCCTGCGCTTCGGCATCGGGATTGTTGCGCGCGCCCCAGACCGGGCTTTTGAACCCGGTCTGAAAGTCGATCAATAAAAGCGCGGCATCGGTCTTCATCTTGCCTCAAATCTTCCGGGCTGGTGGGGGCCGCGCCCCCAGCCACGCGTTACAGCGGCGAGCGGTAGGTCATCCGGCGCAGCGATCCGGTTTTCGACCGCATCAGCAGCGTTTCGGTCGTCACCCAGCCCGGTTCGGTGCGAATGCCCTGCACGATGGACCCGTCGGTGACACCGGTTGCGGCAAAAATCACGTCGCCGGTCACCATCTCGTCACGGGTATAGATCTTGTCTAGGTCTTCGATCCCGGCGCGGCGGGCGCGGGCGATTTCATCTTCGTTGCGGAACAACAGCTTGCCGTAAATCTGCCCGCCCATGCATTTCAGCGCAGAGGCCGCCAGCACGCCTTCGGGCGCGCCGCCAGAGCCCATATACATGTCAATTCCCGTCATCGCGCTTTCCGCGCAATGGATAACCCCGGCCACGTCGCCATCCATGATAAGCCGGATCGCCGCCCCGGTCGAACGGATATCGGCGATCATATCCTCGTGCCGGGGGCGTTCCAGCACGCAAACGGTTATGTCGGACGGATCACAGCCCTTGGCCTTGGCCAGCGCGCGCACGCGCTCGGATGGCGACATGTCCATCGTGACCGTATCGGGGGCAAAGCCGGGGCCAATCGCCAGCTTGTCCATATACACATCCGGGGCGTGCAGCATCGACCCGCGCGGGGCCATGGCGATCACGGTCAGCGCGTTGGGGAAATCCTTGGCGGTCAGCGTGGTACCTTCCAGCGGGTCCAGCGCGATGTCCACCTCTGGCCCGGTGCCGGTTCCGACCTCTTCGCCGATATAAAGCATGGGCGCTTCGTCACGCTCGCCTTCGCCGATGACCACACGGCCCCTGATCTCCAGCATGTTCAGCTGCCTGCGCATGGCATCGACCGCTGCTTGGTCGGCGGCCTTTTCATCGCCGCGCCCCACCAGCTTGGCAGAAGCAAGAGCGGCGGCTTCAGACACACGGGCAAGGCCCAGTGACAGCATTCGGTCGTGGAATTCGGTCGGCGTTGTCATAATGGTAGGTCCTTGGCAAGAATTGGTTGCCGATTGTGTAGCGACCTTGCTGGGGCTGCCACAAGGGCTTGTGTATATGGGGGCGCTAACAGAATGGGCGCTGCGACATATGGGGCTCAGTCCTCTTCAATGGCCAAGGCCACCGGGTCGCCCACCACCACGCCGGTTTTCAGCGACAGGGCCACCGCGTGCTCAATCGCGTCGCGCGTGGTCTTGTGGGTAATCACCAGCACCGGTGCGCGGGTATCGGCATGGCCTTGCTGGCGCATCCGGTTGATGGATACGCCGGCCAGCCCAAGCGCTTCGGCCACCTTGGCCAGCGCGCCGGGTTTGTCCATCAGCGTCATGCGCAGGTAGAAGGGTTTCGACGCCGTGGCGCGCGCGGCGATGGGTTGCGCCAGCGTCGTTGCGGGTTGGCCAAAGACCGGCAGGCGCAGCCCGCGCGCAATGTCAATCACATCGCCCATGACCGCGCTGGCGGTCGGCCCTTCGCCCGCGCCGGGGCCGCGCAGCACCACCTGTTCGACCGCGTCACCTTCGATCACGACCATATTGGTGCCGCCCTTCAACTGCCCCAGCGGGCTGTCGGCGGGCACAAGGCAAGGCGTCATCGACTGCTCTAGCCCGCGCCCGGTCATCTGCGCCACGCCCAGCAGCTTGATGCGCAGGCCCATATCGGCGGCGGCGCGAATATCCTCGATCGAAATTTTCTCGATCCCGCCCAGTTCGATGGCATCGAAATTGGGCTGCACACCAAAGCCGATGGCCGCAAGCAGCGCCAGCTTATGCGCGGCATCAATGCCGCCCACATCCAACGTCGGATCTGCTTCCAGATAGCCAAGCTGGTTGGCTTCTTCGAACACGGTGTCATAGGGCAGGCCCGCATCTTCCATCCGGGTCAGGATATAGTTGCAGGTGCCGTTCATCACGCCCTTGATGCGGGTGATCCGGTTGCCCGCCAGCCCTTCCATCAGCGATTTGATGACCGGGATGCCGCCTGCCACCGCCGCCTCGAAGCGCAGCGCGACGCCGCGTGCTTCGGCGGCTTCGGCCAGCGCTTGGCCATGTAGTGCCAACAGCGCCTTGTTGGCGCTGACAACATCCTTGCCAGCGGCGATGGCCGCTTCGGTCAGCGCCTTGGCGGGGCCGTTTTCGCCGCCCATCAATTCGACCACAACATCGACATCGTCGCGCCGGGCCAAGGCCACCGGGTCATCTTCCCACGCGTAGCCCGAAATATCGACACCGCGATTGCGCGACCGCGACCGCGCGCTGACAGCGCTTATTTCAATGGGCCGCCCCACGCGCGCTTCGATCAGCGCGGCGTTGGTTTGCACCAGCTTCACAAGTCCTGTGCCGACCGTGCCAAGCCCGGCAATTCCAAGGCGCAAGGGATGGGTCATGTCGGGCGCTCCGTTCTGGGATGGTCTCGCGCCTGTTAGCGGCTTGCGCCAAGGCTTGCAACGCGCTCAGGCGCGAAGGGCGGCGATTATGTCGCCATATCCGCGCGTCGGCGGCAGATCGGGGCGGTATTCCAGCCCGATTGCCGCGCAGCGCAGGCCGCGCAAATGCCCCATCAGCCGCGCGATTTCGGCATCTAGCATAGGGCAGGGCGCGCCACGGTCGCCCGCGCGGGCAAGCTGGACATGGCCGATATGTGGCCAAAGCCGGGTCAGAATCTGCTGGGCTTCGTCCTCGGAATGCCAAGCGCGCAGGTGAAACCAATCGGCCATGATCCGCAGATTCGGGCTGTTGAAATGGTCCAGCACCGCCTTGGCTTGCGCAACGCCCGACAGAAAATACCCCGGCGCGCTGATCGGCTCTATCACGATAGGGCAGGGGGTGCGGGCCAAAGCATGGTCCAGATTGTGCAGATAGGTGGCGCTATCCCCGCCCATACCAGCGACGACATGAATGGCCCGCGCGCCCAGCGCCGCGGCAGCCTGTGCGGCGACCGCGAAATCGCGTGCGAACCCGCCCCGGGACACTGCCGCGCGGCCCATCCCCGGCCCCATGAAGGTGTTCAGCCCCATGACCGGCATATACCCCAAGCTTGCGCGCAGGGCCGCCAGATCGGTCCCCTCTGGCAGGTCGTGAAATTCGACCACGTCAAAGCCCGCATCACGCGCCGCGCGGGCCCGGTCCGGCAAGGGCAGATCGGTGAACAAAAAACCCAGATTGGCCGAAATCAGCATGTTTCCCCGCGTATGAACGTCACGAAACTCGCGGAATTTCTTGCCTTTGTCACATGGATTTCTTATGCGGGCGCTTCACGTTATCCCACCACGCAAGAAGGGGAGGGTTCATGCCAGATCGCGTCTTTCAGGAATACGGTATTCATCGCTGGGGTGCGGGTATGTTCGCCCGGATGGAAAACGGCGATCTGGGGTTGGTGAATCCCGAACGCCCCAATGACACGCCTGCCAGCCTGCCTGACCTGCTGCACAAGCTGCATGAACGCGGTGTGCATACCCCGGTTTTGGTGCGCGTGGGTGCCTTTCTGCGCCGCCAGTTGGAACACCTGAACCAAGCATTTGCCAGCGCCATTGCGACCAGCGGCTATCAGGGCAGCTATCGTGGGGTGTTCCCGATCAAGGTGAACCAGCAGGCAGAGGTGATTGACCGGATCGTGGATTATGGCCGCCCGTTTCAATTCGGGCTGGAAGCGGGGTCAAAGCCGGAACTGATTCTGGCGCTGTCGCGCGATCTGCCGAAAGGTGCTTTGCTGATCTGCAATGGGATCAAGGATGCCGAATTCATCCGCCTTGGCATTCTGGCGCGCAAGGCCGGCATAAACTGCGTTCTGGTCATCGAATCACCGGGTGAGGCTGATACCGTCATCGCCGAAGCCAAGCGTTTGGGCGAAAAGCCTGCGCTGGGCGTGCGGATAAAGCTGACGCGGCGTGTGACCGGCAATTGGGCCGACAGTTCCGGCGACCGCTCGACCTTTGGGCTGACGACCAAGGAAGTGGTCGATCTGGTCGACAAGCTGCGCGCCGCTGACATGCTGGATTGCCTTGTTTTGCAACACGCGCATCTGGGCAGCCAAGTGCCACAGATCATGGATATTCGCCAAGCCGTGGATGAGGCTTGCCGCTTTTACACCGAATTGCGCCGCCTTGGCGTGCCGCTGGAATACCTGGACCTGGGCGGTGGGCTTGGTATTGACTACACCGGCGAGGCGCGGGCCAATGACAACTCCATGAACTACACCATGGAAGAATATTGCACCAACGTGGTCGAAACCGTGAAATATCAGATGGACGAGGCCGAAGTGCCCCATCCCACGCTGGTTACCGAATCGGGCCGCGCGATTGTTGCCTATTCGTCGATGCTGCTGTCGGACATTCTGGAAGCCAGCTATTTCGACCGCGCAGCCCCGCTGACGCCCGAAGATGATGACCATCACATGCTGTCGGACATGGCGGCAATTTCCGGCTATCTGACCCCGCGCCGGGTGCAGGAATGTCTGAACGACGCCGAATACTACCGCGAGGAATTGCGCGCCCTGTTCCGCCGCGGCGTGATCGGCATTGAAGAAGTCGCGCGCGCCGAACAGATTTTCCTGTATATCGTGGGGCGTATCAAGGATGTGGTGCAACAGCACCCCGCTGACGTGCCGCAAGAGGTGCTAGAGGCTCTGTCCGCCCATCGTGACATCTACCGCGCGAATTTCAGCCTGTTCCAGTCGCTGCCAGATGTCTGGGCGATTGACCAGTTGGTGCCCATCGCGCCCTTGCAGCGCCTGAACGAAAAGCCGCTGCGCCGGGCGGTGTTGTCCGACATCACCTGCGACAGCGACGGCAAGATCGACCAATTCGTGTTGGGCAACGGCATTGGCAATGCGCTGCCCATCCATGAACTGACCGAGGGCGAGCGCTATTTCATCGGCATCTTCCTTGTCGGGGCCTATCAGGAAACCTTGGGCGATCTGCACAATCTGTTCGGCGATACCAATATCGTGACGGTGGATTTCAACGAAGACGGCGTGCTGGAATTGCAGCATGAGGTCGAAGGCGATACCGTGTCCGAAGTGATGGCCTATGTCGAATATGAACCCCGCCAATGCTTGGACGCGTTCAAGCGCATCGTGGAACGCGGCGTGCAGGATGGCACGCTGAACCCGGCGCAACGGCGGATGCTGATGGAAACCTATCGCCACGCGATGAATGGCTACACCTATTACGAACATGAGGAACATACCCATGGCTGACAACAAGGACGTTCTGGTCATTGGCGCGGGCGGCGTGGCTTCGGTCACGCTGCACAAGATGGCGATGAACCCGGACCTGTTTCCGGGCCGCATCTGCGTGGCCAGTCGCACGCTGGCCAAATGCGAGGCGATTGCGGCAGAGGTGAAATCGCGCACCGGGGTTGAGATTGAAACCTACGAGGTAGACGCAAATGATGTCGATCAGACCGTCGCGCTGATCGAAGCCGTCAAGCCCGCGCTTCTGGTCAATCTGGCGCTGCCCTATCAGGATCTGGACCTGATGGCGGCCTGCCTGCGCACCGGCGTGCACTATCTGGACACGGCAAATTATGAACCGCCCGAAGAGGCGAAGTTCGAATATTCCCACCAGTGGAAACTGCATGATCAGTTCGTAGCGGCGGGGCTAATGGCCACTTTGGGCGTGGGGTTCGACCCCGGTGTAACCAGCATTTTCGCGGCCTATGTGCGCAAGCACCACCTGTCGGGCATTCGCCTGATCGACATTCTGGATTGCAATGGCGGCGACCATGGCCACCCCTTTGCCACCAATTTCAACCCGGAGATCAACATCCGCGAAGTGACCGCCGAAGTGAAGCATTGGGAAAATGGCGGCTGGGGCAC
>HotLOscill_hetero_coDRAFT_1000457_pt1 | contig 18457 bp, 17 predicted proteins | sample HotLakmetagenome_2_FD_10650 | JGI IMG/M metagenome (IMG submission 10650)
TAACGTGGCCTCGATGAGCCACGGCGGCCTGGTGTCCAATCCCAAGGAAGGCGCGCTTCAGGGGCTTTTAAAAATGAAGTCGCTGATGGACGCAGGCTACGCCCAGGGCGTACTGCCTCCCCAGCAGCGGCCGGACATTGGCGCGCTACGTGATCTGGGCTTTAGCGGCAGCAACCGTGAGGTGCTGGCCCGTGCTGCCAAAGAGGCGCCGCAACTGCTGCGCGCGGTCTGCTCGGCGTCCAGCATGTGGACGGCTAACGCGGGTACGATGACGCCCAGCCTGGACGCGACGGACGGCCGGGTGCATTTTACGCCAGCCAATCTTCAGTCCAGCTTTCACCGCTATTTAGAACCGCAAACCACCGGCCGCGTGCTCCAGGCGATTTTCTGCGACGAAAAGCACTTCGCGCACCACCCGGTACTGCCCGCCACTCCCGCCTTTGCTGACGAAGGCGCGGCCAACCATACCCGCCTATGCGGCGAGCACGGCGAACCCGGCGTCCATCTGTTCGTGTATGGCCGCCAGGCGTTCGGCGACGTGCGTAGCGGCGAGCGCGAACCCAAGCGCTATCCCGCCCGCCAGACCCTGGAAGCCAGCCAGGCGGTCGCGCGCCAGCATGGGCTGACGGAGGCGCAAACGGTGTTTGCCCAGCAGCATCCGGATGCCATCGACGCTGGCGTTTTCCACAACGACGTCATCGCCGTGGGCAACGGCCCCGTGCTGCTTTACCACGAAATGGCCTTCCTGGACGAAGAACGCACCCTGGACGAGCTACGCGCCAAAATGGCCACACCGTTGATTCCCGTGCGGGTGCCGGTTGAGGCAGTCAGCATGGAAGACGCCGTGGCGTCGTATCTGTTCAACTCGCAGCTGCTCTCCAACCCGGATGGCACCATGACCCTGGTGGTGCCCGGCGAATGCCAGGAGCGTGAAGCGGTATGGCGCACCATCCAGGATTCGCTGCTGGCGGGTAATAATCCGATCAGTGAGGTGATCGTCAAGGACGTCAAGCAGAGCATGCGTAACGGCGGCGGCCCCGCCTGCCTGCGACTGCGCGTGGTTCTTTCCGAGACAGAGCGAGCAGCGCTAACCGGCCGTGTGCTGCTCACCGATGCGCTTTATGATGAGCTGACCGCATGGGTGGAGCGCCACTATCGTGACCGCCTTGCTGTGGACGACCTCAAAGATCCACAGCTCGCAGAAGAGTCGCTGACAGCACTGGATGAACTCACCCAGCTGTTAAAGATCGGGTCTGTTTATCCGTTTCAGTTGGGGTAGGGGCTCCCTCAAGTTGGTTATAATGAGAAGCCGTAGGCTTGCCGTATCCAGGTCGTGGCCCCTTGCAGGAGTAACCAAGGATGCTATGCTTTGTGTTAACTATTAACACAAGGTTCAGATCATGCCCAGATCATCATCCAGAACAACGAGCGTTACTATCGGTGCACCACTAGACGACTTTGTTGGGAAATTGATTGCGTCTGGTCGTTACGGTTCAACCAGTGAAGTCGTGCGTTCAGCCTTGAGGCTGCTTGAACGCCAGGAAAACCAAACGGCCGCGTTGAGAAGTGCTGTTGAAGCCGGTGAACGGAGCGGGGAGAGCGATTTGTCTTTGCACGATATAGCCGCCCAGATAAAACAGAAACACGATGTATAAGCTGTCCAACCTTGCGGCAGAAGATTTTGCCTCCATCTACGAATATACCTTGCTTAACTTCGGCGCACTTCAAGCCGATGCTTACACTGATAACCTTGAGAGCGCCTTTCGTCTTCTGTCTGGTTCTCCGCTAATGGGTTATGAGTGCCCAGAAATCGCCGATGGGATACGCCGCCATGATCACCAACGACATGTCATTTTTTACCGGCAACGCGAGCAAGATATTTTCATTATTAGGATACTCCATCAGCAGATGGAGCCGCTGAAACATATCTTTGAACTATGACGGTGAGACGCTTTAATTCCGCCATCACCATTAATTGTCATCGGGTCTTTTAAGTATGGCTTCAGTCGATATCCACCCAGCACTCGCAACCGATTTGACAGATATTCAGTCCTGCGCGCAGTTGGCCTTTGCAAAGTACATCCAGCGTATCGGCTGTGAGCCCGCACCGATGCATGCTGACGTTGCAAGCCAAATTATTGCGGTAAATAAAGATTAGCTGTAGTGCTAAGTGGGGTTTAATTGAGTGTATTTCCGAAAGCCGCTAAAGTTAAATGGCTGACAAGACGATCTCTCCTACCCAGATCGTTTCAGTTGAAGTCTAAGTCTTGGTTTTACCACCGTTTGGATATTGGTGATTTGAGAAAAGTATTAATCAGCGCCTGCCTCTTGGGTAAAAAGGTTCGCTATGATGGTGGCGCCCTTACTGTGGTCGATCAGATCGTTGAGCGGTGGCGTTCGGAAGGTCGAATTGTTTCTGTCTGCCCTGAAGTTGAGGCAGGGATGAGCATTCCCAGACTACCCGCAGAGATTTTCAATGGCAGCGGTGAGAGCGTATTAAATGGAGAGGTCGATGTTATCGAAAAAGGCGGAGCCAAGGTAACCAATGATTTTTTAGCGGGTGCCTCTATCGCTTTGGATCTGTGTCATAAATTTGATATCAATATCGCAGTGCTTGCTGAGTTCAGTCCTTCATGTGGAAGCTCCACTATTTATGACGGCAGTTTCTCTGGTGAAAAAGTACCCGGTATGGGAGTGACAGCCGCACTGCTCCGCGAACATGGTGTGCAAGTATTTAATCAGTATGAAATAGCCCGAGCCAACAACGTACTTCTTGCTACAGGCTCGTGAAAGCGGCACTAGGAATCGAAATATGACGCCTATCATTCGGCCCACTAACGACAAGGCGTTCGCGGAAAATATCATTATTCAAAATATGTCAGCCTACTACAAGCAACTGGATATGCGCTGGGATACAGCTTTGTTTGATAAACAGTGGGGTGAGTTAGACAGCTACGAGTTGGTCATAAACGCGTCACGAGTGGGGCTGCTATGCATCAACCACGATGAAAATGCCTGCTATATTCGTGAGCTACAAATTGATCATAAGTGGCAGCGGCATGGCTTAGGTACAGCGGCAATCCGCTACGCAGAGGAAATCGCCCAGCATGCCGGCATTCACTTGCTTCGGCTACGTGTGTTTTGTATCAACCCTGCAACAGCGCTATATGAGCGTATGGGTTTTCGCGTTCGTAAAACCGAAGGCGGAACTCACTATATGGAGCGGCGCATTTTTAGTGATAAAAATGACACCGATTAATGCTGCTATAGAGCTCCTTTACGCTAGCCCATTAGTAGGCCAATACTGCTTTTGCTAACTCGGCTAGTTGCGTTAAATGCCACGGGCTTTACTCCATCGCTTTGATTGGTTTCCTGGAAAACGGTTTGGCTTTGCCAATATTGAGCAGGGTAATACCGGCACCAATTAACAGGGTGCCAAGTAGTAAGCCCTCGGGAGCGGCTTCTCCTTGCAACAGTATGGCGACAGGAACGCCTACCACTGCGCCGACGGAACCCAGTAGGCTGAGAAACACCGGGCCGCCGCTTTTCTGTAGCAGGAAGAGCAGTAAAAACTGGCCAGCGAAGACCACCGCTTGAAGGCCAATCAACAAGAACGGCAGGTAGTGGTCTGCCGGAACGCTCAAAGAGAAGCCCGGCAGGAAGCCCACGCTGAGTAGAATAACGGCAGCGGCGATGAGCATGCCTGGCGCCAGCGCATCGCTGGAGACGCCTTCTGGCCAGCGCAAGGTTCTGTAAAGATTACCGATGGCCAGCAGAACGGGGCCGATTAAGGCAAGGAAAATCCAGAGATAATTGGCATCCGGCGCGGAAAGCTTATGGAAGGCTAGGGTGACAGCTCCTGCCAGGGCTGATATTACCCCCGTTGCACGCAATACCTGAAACCGCTCCATTTTTAACGCTAGTGCGCCAACGTAGGTGAGGAGCGGTGGCAGGGTAATGATTAATGCAACGAACCCAGCTCCCACATGGGGAACGGCTGAGAAAAACAGTAGGTTGGCACCCGCGACGCCAAGCAGCCCGGAAACAGCGTAATACTCAATGGTGCGACCGTTAACTGGCGGTAGATTGTGGCGCAAGGCCGAGATAGCCAACAAAATAAGCGCCGCCCCTGAAATCGACCAGAACAGAAAAGCGAGCGCTGATAGCTGAATATCACCGGCAAGTTTCGCCAAATTAGTCGATAGACCCAGCAAGGCGCCACCGGCTAGTAGGTACACCAGTGGGGCAAGCCAGGCTCTTTTGCGTGAGTACGTTGTGCGGGCAGTGCTTGATAACGTCATTGGCGAAGTTCTCATTCGTACCGTTTCTGAAGGTATCTTGACATCAAGATATGCGCGATTAATCTTGACGTCAAACTAATTAGGCGCAAAATAGTGCTATGGATCATGTAGCCAATATTCTCAAACAGTGGCAGCAGGAGAGGCCCGACCTTGACGTTGCGCCGATGGGCACCATCGGGCGGGTCAAACGGCTGAACCACACCTTAATGCGCTCAATGGAGAAGACCTGGGCGGAATACGGCCTCACGGACAGCAGCTTTGACGTTCTGGCCACCCTGCGTAGAGAGGGAGAACCCTATGCGCTATCGCCGGGTAACTTGATGGCATCCACCATGGTGACCTCGGGCACTATGACTCACCGTATCAATCAACTAGAAAAGGCGGGGTTGATTGAACGGGTCAAAAATCCCGATGATGGGCGTGGTTTTCTGATTTCTCTTTCCCAACGTGGATTCGCGTTAATCGAGGAAGCCGTGGCTGCCCACGTGAAAACCCAGACGCAGTTGGTAAGTGGTCTGAGTAAAGAGCAGCGGGAGCAACTTGATGATTTGCTTAGGCAGTTCCTGGCGGGCCTGGAGCAGTAGTGAGGTGCGACGTAGCTGGCAAGCCAGCCACTATTTAAAAGCGTCACCCCCAGCCATCGCTCCATCTCGTTTAAACATCTAAAGACAGTCGCATGGCTGATATGCAGCGCTCTGGTGGCGCTGAATAGCAAACCCACCTCGGCAATCGCTAGCACAATTTGTATATCATCCCATCTTATCTACTGTTCATATATGCAAGCATGGCTTTCATAGATTGCCAATGTTTGTGCGTAAATGAACAGGTTAGTCTGTCGTCGAACCAATCAACAGGGGAGGCGCAGTATGAATATATTGATCGTTTTGGCTCATCCTGAACGCAAGTCGTTTAATGGCGGCTTGGTGGATGTGGCGGTAAAACAGTTAGAGGACGGGGGCCATAAAGTCGAGGTGGATGATCTCTATGTTGAGCAGTTTGATCCGGTGGAGCGCGCCGAGCTTTATCAGCATAGAGCCGTTGATGCGGACTACTTTTACCCCCTTAATGAACAGCGTGCTCACTACCAGCAAAACGCATTACCGCAGGATGTTCAGCGGGAGTTGGCGCGGCTGGAGTGGGCTGACTTGGTGATCTTTCAGTTTCCTTTATGGTGGCACGCCCAGCCCGCTATTTTGAAGGGGTGGTTTGATCGGGTATTGGTGTATGGCGGGCGCTACACAAGTCGGATGCGTTACGATCAAGGTTATTATCGCGGCAAGCGCGCCATATTGTCGGTAACCACTGGGTCACCGGAGACGACCTTTCAGCCCTTTGGCCGCGCTGGCAATATGGTGCACTGGCTATGGCCCATGCACGCATCATTGTACTACGTTGGCTTTAACGTGCTGGCGCCTCAGGTAAGCTACGGCATTCAGGGCGGCGGCATTCGCTATCAAGATGATGCTGCGATGATTGGGCATCTGGAAGCATGCAAAGAGGCCTGGGTGTCTCGCTTGGTGGGCTTGGATGCCGAGTATCCGATCCCCTTTGCGGGGTGGAATGACTGGGACAGCGAAGGCGTGCTAAGCCAGATAAACCCGCTGCGATGGCGATTAGGCTGAGCCGATGTTTGATGCTGAGCAAGGTGGCCTTTATCGAGCTGTACAAGCATGTTTATAGATCAGTTTCCCTACGGCGTTGGCTCTTGTCATCGTACATGCGCTCGTCTGCCAGGGTGAACACTTCCTGAGCGGCCACTTCGGTGGAGCTGGCGCAGCCTAAACTCAAATGAAGCGCTAGCTTTTTACGTTCGCCAGTCGCGGTGGTAATACTGCATTGTTGACCTTCAAGGTGTGTCCTGATCAAGTCGACTAGGCGCTTAGCTGCCGACAGGTCTGCAAAAGGAAACAAGACGACGAACTCGTCGCCGCCGTAGCGCGCTAGAATATCGCCAGATCGGCAGTGAGTTTGCAAGCGCTCAGCAACCGAGGTGATGAGCTGATCGCCCGCAACATGCCCATGGCGGTCATTCACTTCCTTAAGTCCGTCGACATCCATCATTAGCAAGGCAAAGTCCAGGCTCGGCGTCTGCGTTTTGCCTTGAATACTCAGTTGAAGTGTCGATTCGAAGAAGCCTCGATTGTAAAGGCCGGTTAGCCCGTCGCGTTCCGCCGTTTCCTTCAACGCCAGATGCAGGAGCTTGTTTTCGGTGGCCGCTGCTAATTGGTCAACGAATAGGGTCAACATTTGCTCCAGAGCGGCATCTAGCTTTGGCGCCCGCACGACCAGCCAACCTTCGTATAGACTTAGCCGGCCACCCATGGAGGTGGCGTACAGCTGCTCACCTTCACTTTTTTCGCGTAGCTTGATGGTGTTTCCATCTTGCTCAGGTAGGCTGGTCAATAGACTGCTGAGGTGGCGCTCATCGTGTAGGCTAAGACCCGCTACAGCGGTGTAGCGTGTTACTTCAGGGCGTTGCTGCTCCTGTAGAAAAACGGCAAAGCCATACTCGGGGAAATTGGCATGCAGGTGATTTAATGAATCATCCAGAAGCGTGTGAATATTGTTGGCGCGATTGGCGATTACTCCCAGCTCAAGCAGGCAATGAAAGGCGCGGTTCTGAAACTTGATGTCGCCAATATTGCGCCCAATCTGGCGGTTCTGGCTGTACATCACGCGACCGATCGTCAGAAAATAAACCACTGCGCCAGCCCCTTGGTAGATATCAAGGTTCATGCTCACATAGGGGCGAAAATGGAACCCCGTCAAGGCGCTCCAACCCATAGCAGCACTAGCGAATAAGGCAAAGGACAGTACCACCCGGCGAGGCCCACCTACCATCATGTTGTTCATTAAGCAGGCAAGCCCAATAGTGATGGTCGCCAGTACGTAAAAGTCCAGCACGCTGCACCAGGTGCCAAACAGGAGGCTGTCGAAGAGTAGGTTTCTGAACTCGGCGCGTTTCGAGTTTTGAACACTTGCCGTGTGGAGATATGCCAAACCAGGCCATAGCAGCAGCAATAGACCCGGCAAAATAAGCATCCAACCGCTTCCTTCTACCACGGCAATCCATACGGTGAGACCGAAGGTATGGCAAAAAGCGAAAGCACGCGGGGCCAGCGTTGCTCTTGCAAGGCGATGAGGCCGTTTTAGTGAAGATTGCATATGGGTATCAGTGTGTTCATGCTTGTTTGCTCCACAGCCTAGCACCTGAGAGATCTAAACCCTGTCATGGATTCACTCCATCCTATCGACAATACAGTGTTATGAGTTGTGTGTTGTACATGGGGATGAATACTCGCAACTTGCTAGTAAATTGGTCGGCGTGCTTTCGTAGAGCATCCTTAACTCGGCCAGTTCGGCGCCACCCAACTGGCCAGAAACCTGCTGCAGCTCGAATAGAGCAACTACGCATGTTTCGAACCTGTCATATCCATCCTCCCGGCCCCGTATGTGAGGTTTTAAAGAAAAAGAGCATTGTTATGTTTATTTAGGACGGATTCTTACCTATTTACAAACTAAGCTAATTTCGTAGTACTTCACATAACTTGAGAGTAGACGGAAAAAAGGAGGGCAGTATGTCGGAACTTACGTTTTACACTCACCCCATGTCCCGTGGACGCGTGGTTCGTTGGATGTTGGAAGAGGTTGGCATTCCCTACTCGGTAGAAAGCCGAGAATTTGGCCCAGAGATGAAAACGCCGGATTACCTGGCCATTAACCCCATGGGCAAGGTCCCCGCCATCAAACATGGCAATACCATCGTGACCGAAGTGGCGGCTATCTGTGCCTACTTGGCGGATCAGTTTCCAGATAAAGAGCTGTCGCCACCGCCGAAATCCCCCGAACGGGGTGTTTACTTTCGATGGCTGTTTTTCATGGCAGGGCCTTTTGAAATGGCTACCAGTGCACAGGCTTATGACTGGAAAATTGATAGCAGCAATGCACAGGCTGTTGGCTGTGGCCGTTTGGAAGACGTCCTTAACACGCTAGAAAAGGAATTGACCCGGGGAAGCTATATTTGCGGTGATCACTTCACGGCAGCGGATGTGCTGGTCAGTAGTTATCTCTGGTGGGAAACGATGCAAAAGAATATCCCGCCAAATGAGGTATTCAAGCAATACATAGCGCGTATGGAAAGCAGACCAGCGGCCAAACGCGCCAATGAACTGGACGATGAGTTGGCCAAGCAAATGCAGCCTGTGTCCAACTGAGTGTTTGTCTATGTTGCCGCCCTGGCTTGAACCATTTGTGAGCTGGGGCTTTAAAGCATATAAAGCAGATGCCACTTGGCATTCATCATCACTTAACACGCCACAGTTCCGGGACTACTTTGCTACTGCCGCTCAACTTGGAAATGCACAAGTCTCTGGGTGAGGGCACATCGACATTCACGCTGTACAATAGGCCTAGCCGTAACGATGACCACAACGAATCACCGCTTTTCCGATGCCGAGCGGCGCGGACTTTACCGCGCGATACACGAACGGCGCGATGTGCGCTCGCAGTTCTTGCCCGATCCTATTGCACCTGAGGTGCTGGCGCGCCTGATTGAGGCGGCCCACCATGCGCCATCGGTTGGCTTTATGCAGCCCTGGGACTTTATCGTGATTGAAAGCCGCGAGGTGAGGGCGTCGGTGCTTGGGATATTCGAGCAGGAAAACCAAAAAGCCGCTGAGCGTTTTGAAGGGGAGCGTAAAGAGAACTACCGTAGTTTGAAGCTTCAGGGCATTCTGGATAGTCCCCTCAATCTCTGCATTACCTGCGACCGCAGCCGTGGAGGTCCCCATGTGCTGGGGCGTAATAGCATTGTAGAAACCGACCTGTTTAGCACCTGCCTTGCTGTACAAAACCTCTGGCTGGCGGCACGAGCCGAAGGTATTGGGGTGGGCTGGGTGAGTATTCTCGACCAAGAGCAGCTAAGCGCTGTCTTGAATCTGCCTGAACACGTTTATCCGCTGGCGTATCTCTGCCTTGGCTATGTCAGCGAGTTTTTAGACCAGCCGGAGCTTGAAGCCAAGGGCTGGCGCGCCCGTCTGCCATTAAGTCAACTGGTGCATGGCGATAAGTGGGGGCAGCCGTTGGTTTGACGAACCGTAGCGTTACCCGTTGTTTATCGCTACTGTATTCGCTTGTGCTAAACAAGGCTGGAAGCTATTTATGCAAAGCGATATAACCCTCCAGCGGCTCAGCGCTGACGATCCAAATGTTGCGTTAGTGGCGGGCTGGACATTTTCAGCCTGGGGCCATTTACACCCAGGGCTTACCCAAGAGCAGGCTACTGAACGTTTGAAGGCCGAATGTGGCCAGGGCGGTGTGCCTTCAATCTTTGTGGCGATGCAAGGCGAAACCCCTGTGGGAACCGCCAGCCTCATTGCGGATGATATGAGTATTCGCCGCGAATTTACCCCCTGGCTGGCCTCCGTATTCGTCGTGCCTGAATGGCGGGGGCAGGGTATTGCCTCTGCGTTGGTGCGCCGGGTAGAAGCCGAAGCAGCTGCGCATGGCTTTGAGCGCTTCTATCTCTACACCCCTGATCAACAGGCGCTTTATAGACGGCTGGGTTGGCAGGATGAGGAAGACGTTGAGTATCGAAAAGAGCACGTTACGGTGATGGCGCGGCAACTAGATAAGCCACACAATTAAGAGACTTTTATGATTAGTGGCCGTGCATTACGCTATTTCGATACTGTGGCCCGGTGTCGTTCGCTGCGCCAAGCCGCTGCCCAGCTGCATATCGCCCCCACGGCGATTAGCCGCCAGATCGATTTACTGGAACATCAGCTTGGTGCACCGCTCATCGAGCGCGGCCCCAACGGCATTAGCCTAACGGCAGCGGGGGAACTGCTGGCCGCCCAGGCCCAGCGCACCCTGCGTGACCTGGAACGGGTGCAGGAGCATATTGCCGACCTTAAAGGGTTACGTACTGGCCGGGTCAGTTTGCAGGTGGCGGAAGGCGTTGTGGCTGGCCTGTTAGCCCCAGCGTTAGCCAAGATGGGGCAGCGCTATCCTCATTTGAATTTTGATATCGGAATCGCTAGCGCCAGCCAAATGGTGGAGGCACTGCGCCGAGGCGATGCGGATATTGGCCTGTCGTTCTTTATGCCCCGCCATGATGACATTGTGCCTTTTGCCAGCGCCGAGTTGGACCACCATGCCGTCATGGCCCCAGGTCATCCATTGGCCGCGACTTCTGAGGTGAGTCTACGCTCCTTGGCGGAGCAGCGGCTGATCCTGCCTGATGAATCCTATGGCGCTCGCCAGGCGCTGGAGCGTGCAGCACACAGGGCAGGAATTACCCTAATCCCTACCTTCAAGACCGCTTCGCTGGAAACTCAAAAAGCACTCGCCCTTAACGGCGCAGGCGTTCTGGTATTGCCGCCGATGGCGGTCGCTCGGGAGTGCCAATTAGGCATGCTGGTGAGTGTTCCTCTACGTCCATCGGAGCTGGAAGCCGCCCGAATTGATCTCTGCGTTTATCGTCATCGCCAGCGAAGTTTTGCCACCGAGGCGTGCCTTTCATTACTGGCAAGTGCCCTACAAACACTGTCAATTTCGCCCTCCTGAAATATTTTGAAAGCCTAGAGTGCACACAAAAAGTGGACACGTTGCAGTCAAGATTGAAATAGCAGAGTGCGCTATGTGGGTTCATGCTGAGGTTATTGATAGCGACAGTCTGATAACAACAGCAAAAAGGTAATGTGATGCCTGAATTACACCAACTCACCGCCACCCAATTAATCGATGGCTACCGCGCTAAAACGTTTTCCCCTTATGAGGTGGCGGATGCCTTGGTTAAGCATGTAGCCCGGTGGGAGCCGCACATTAACGCGCTGTATGCCTATCAGCCCGATGGCTTCATTCAAGCAGCAGAAGCGTCTACCCAACGCTGGGCAAAAGGCGAGCCAAGCGGCGCTTTGGATGGTGTCCCGGTCACCCTTAAAGAGTTGATTGCAACGAAAGGAATGCCGGTGCCGGTAGGCACCGGGCTGGGTGAGCAGACGGCTGCCACTGAGGATGCTCCCCCAGCCGCGCGCCTATCAGAAGACAACGCCCTGCTGTTGGCAAAAACTACCTGCCCTGACTTTGGCATGCTCTCATCTGGCCTTTCGTCGTTTCATGGCTTAACCCGTAACCCCTGGAACTTAGCCTGTAATACCGGCGGTTCAAGTGCGGGGGCGGGTGCTGCGGCTGCCGCGGGGCTAGGGCCACTGCATGTGGGCACCGATATTGGTGGTTCGGTTCGCCTCCCAGCGGCGTGGTGCGGCGTTGTCGGTTTTAAGCCCACGCTGGGCCGGGTACCGATAGACCCTTATTACGTAGGCCGTTGTGCCGGGCCAATGACTCGTAGCGTCGAGGATGCCGCGTTAATGATGACGGCGCTTGCCCGCACGGATCGGCGCGATGCGACGCGCCTGCCGCCGGAAACGATTGACTGGATGGATCTGGAGCTCGCCGTTAAAGGTTTGCGAGTGGGTGTGATGATGGAGGCGGGTTGCGGGTTACCTTTGGATGATGAGATTCGCCACTACGTGGAACAGGCCGCAAAGCAGTTAGAAGCCGCCGGGGCAACGCTAGTGCCCCTGGCGCCAGTGCTGACTCGCGAAATGCTGGATGGGCTGGATCACTTCTGGCAGGCCCGACAGTGGAGCGAGTTGTTAAAGCTCTCATCAGAAGAGCGTGAGCAGGTACTGCCTGCCATTTTAGCCTGGGCCGACGGTGGCGCACGCTTGAGTGGTGTAGACGTAGTGCAAGGTTTTCAGCAGACCATGGCGATGCGTCGCGCCACTGAAGCCGTATTTGATAAGGTCGATGCGGTGATGTCACCCACGACGCCCAATATCGCCTTTCCGGCCGAGTGGCCATCGCCTACCAATGATCCGCGCCAACCCTTTGAGCATATTGCTTACACCGTGCCTTGGAATATGGGCGAGCAGCCTGCGATCTCGCTCAATGCAGGGTTTAGCCGTGGCGATATGCCTATCGGGGTGCAATTGATTGGCCCGCGCTTTGCCGATCACTTTGTGCTGAAGCTGGCGCGGCAGTTGGAGGGGCGTTTGGCGCTACCAATGCGCTGGCCAACGCCGCCATTCGACAAAACTGTCGTTTAAAAAGCCACTCGTTAATTAACCAAGGGGAAACATCGATGCGAAATTTGATCGTGCTGCCTACTTCTCGAGCGGGCTGGGGACTGCTCATTGCGTTTGTGGCATTGGTGCTGGCAGGCACTTGGCCGGTGATTGGTTTAATGAACAAGGCGGTACTGGTGATGGGGCTGCCGCTGATGGTGGTATGGAGCTACTTGGTGATTTTTGCCTGTGTAGTGGTCATGCTGATCGGCAACCGCATTGTAGAGCGAGACGACCATGAATAGCCCCTGGCCACTGCTGATTACCGCGACCTATGTCGCTATCGCCATGGTGATTGGCCTACGCGCCAGGGCAGGCCGCTCCATGAATAGCCTGGAGGAGTGGGGGGTGGCGGGGCGCAGTATGGGGCCGGTGACGCTCTACCTGTTGATCGCCGCCGGTAGTGTAAGTGCTTACACCTTTATGGGCGCCCCCGGCTGGGCTTACTCCAAAGGTGTCGCGGTATTTTATGTGGCGATCTATCTCGCCTATCTGGCATTGGTGGCGTGGTACTTTGGTCCCAAGGTGTGGCAGTTCGGTGAACAGTTTGGTCATGTGACTCAGGCAAGCGCTATTTCAGACCGCTATCAGAGTCCCGCACTAGGTGCGATTGCAGCGCTCGTGATGGCGATTGGCTCTATTGCCTATGCGGTACTGCAAACCATTGGCTCAGCCTATATTTTGTTTGTGATGAGCGGCGGTTTGATTCCTATTTGGCTGGGTGTCGTGCTGGTACTGGCTTGCATCGCTGTCTATCTCTACGCCAGCGGTCAGCGGGCGATTGGTCGTACCAATGCCTTTCAGGGTGTGTTGATGTTGATCGTCGCCTGGGCCGTTGGCCTCTGGGCCGTGCATAACGCTACCGGCGGGCTGAGTTTTGCCGGGGTGTTCGAGCGTATTCAGAGCGAGCATAGCGAGTTCCTCACCCTGCCAGGCGCAGGCGGCGATATGAGCTTTAGCTTCTGGACGACCTCGATCATCGTTTCCATGTTCTCGTTTATGCCGCCGGTATGGACCCAGTGGATGAGTGCCTCTTCCGCGCGCACTATTCGCCGCAGCGCGACGTGGCTGCCTACCTATTACATCGTCATCCTGCCTATGGTGGTCGTAGGTTTTATCGGCATTTACTCACTGCCGGAGCTGGAGAGGGCGGATACCGTCGTACTTGAATACGCCATGCAGCACTTACCGATTGTGTTGGTCGGGTTGCTCGGTGCAGGCACGCTTGCGGCCTCAATGTCCTCAAGCGAACCTTTTATCCACTCGGTTTCACTGTCGCTAAGTAAAGATGTGCTGCAGCCGGTTTTGAAGCTTTCCGATGGCGTTACCGGAAAACTCGCCCGGCTGCTGATTCTGCCCATTATGTTCTTATTGATAGCACCGCTTGCGATTGCCGAGCCCGGCAGTTTGGTAATGATTCTGTTGGTAGGGTTGGGGTTTGCTTCCCAGGTACTGCCTGCCTTTATCGGCATGTTCTTTTGGCCGAGAGCCTCTCGCTTGGGTGTCATGGCGGGCATCGTGGTAGGTTTTTTGATCACCACGGCATTTACTGTCTTTTGGCCACATCCCATGGGCATTCACGCCGGATTTTGGGGGCTGATGCTCAATCTGCCGATATTTGTCGCCGTCTCTTTGATGACGCCTGCTACCCACGCCGAGGTGGTCGAGCGCTTCTTTCGTATTTCAGCCCCGCGAGGCTTTACCCGCTCGAAAGGCAAGGCGTTAAATTCTGTGACTTAATCTCTTAACGTTTGTCGCCTATGCTTGAAGCAGACCGCTTTTATGCACCGACAAAGGCATCGCGATGAGTCATGCACTAACGGGGCACAATCGCCCTCAGCAAGTGATTGGGGCTATCCAGCAAGTCAATGCGCCGCTGGCCGTGGCGACCCGCCAAGCCAAATACGCCAAAATGGCGGCGTCGCCGTATCGTTTCTTCCGTGGCACCTCCCATGTGTACTGGCAAGATGTTTGGCACGACTGGCGCTTCGCGCTGTTTGGTGGCTGGCCGAATACCCAAACCTGGCTGCAAGGCGACGCCCATATCTACAATTTTGGGGCATACGGTCATCATGATGACCAAGTGCGTTACGGCATGGACGATTTTGACGATGCGCTGATCGGCGACTATCAATATGACGTTTGGCGGCTGGCCATTAGCGTGGTATTGGACGGCCGCGAAAACGTTGAGCTTAGCCCTAAAGCCATTGATAAAGCATTGAAAAATTTGCTGGAGGGCTACTACCAAACGCTTGCGGACTATACTGATGACAAACCGATTGAGGCGGTGACCCGGGATAACGCCAAAGGCCAATTAAAACCCTTTATGACCAAGGTGGTGGATAAACAAAGCCGCGCGCGTATGCTGGAAAAGTGGACCACCCTGGATGCGCAACAAGGCCGCCAGTTTGCCGAGCGCCCAGGTAAGCTGGCCAATCTGCCAGCAGATGTGGCCAGCCAGCTACGCCGCCTCATTGAGCAGGAGTACCAGCAAACCCTCCAGACCCCCATAAAAGACAGTGATCCCCACCATTTTCGCGTCAAAGACACCGCGCGCCGTTTAGACGCGGGTACCGGTTTGCTCGGGTTAGAACGCTACTATGTGTTGATTGAAGGAGGCGTTGACCGAGAGCACGACGACATCATTTTGGATGTTAAAGAGCAGGTGACGCCGGAAGCGTTTCGCTTTATGAACAAGGCCCAACAGCAGGCGTGGCGTAAGTTATTTCCCAATGAAGGCATCCGCCATGCGGCGGCTTTTCACGCTATCGCGGAACACCCGGACGCCTATCTGGGCTGGCTCACCATGAACGACAAGGTGTTTTCGGTGCGCGAATGCTCGCCGTTCAAGAAAGACTTTCCCACCCATAAGCTTTCCGGTGGAAAGCCTTATCGTAAGCTCGCGCAGCAGTGGGGGCAGATTTTGGCGCGCGAGCACCTGCGCGGTGCGCAAGCCTTAAATAAAGGGGATCATCGGCCGTTCGCTATGGCCGTTTGCCAGCGACTGAAAGCACGTGAAGCGCAGTTTGTTGACGTGGTGTCGACCCTGGCGGTGGCTTATGCCGACTGCGTCGAGCAGGATTACGCTGTGTTTATCGGCCATTTTCTGGCGACTGATTCACCGTAGCGGCTACGTAGCGGCTGAAGTTACTGTGTTTGGTGCCTGCCAAGCATAAAGCCATGTTCCTCGAACGACTCCGACCAAACGACGCAGCGGTTCCGGCCGCTGCGTTTGGCGTGATAGAGCGCTTCATCGGCGTGTCGTAGGAGTTTATGCGGGTCCCGGGTATGGTTCGGAAAGGTGGCAATGCCGCAAGACAGGGTAATTCGCCTGAGTGGCATACCCTGGTGAGTACAGACGGTTTGGGCGACCGAAGTTAATAGTGCGTTGGCGCTGGCCTCTGCCGTTTTGGCAGAGGCGTCCGGGAGCAAAGCGACAAACTCTTCGCCCCCGATTCGGCAGACGACGCCCAAATCCATGAAATGCTGGCTGAGTAACGCCGCCATTTTGACCAGCACGGCATCACCTGCATCGTGGCCAAAGTGGTCGTTGATATCTTTGAAATGGTCCAGATCCAGCATTAACAGCGAGAGGTAAGTACCATGCTGCTGCGCGCGGCGACACTCATGGTCAAATACCGTATTGAAATGGCGTCGGTTGTGGAGGCCAGTGAGGGGGTCCTCAAACGACAGGCCCTCTAACTCCCGAACCAGTTGGTCAAGCTCAGCGGTACGCGATGCTACTTGCATTTCGAGGGTTTCGTTGGCCGTTGCCAGTTGCTGTTGAGTGCGCCGGTAGTGCCACAAAAAAATGGCTGCTATGGCCAACGCAAAGGCCAAACTGCCGTAGCTTAACGGCACCATGCGCCAAGCCACAAAACCATGGGCGACGACCATGTCAGCCAGCAGTAGTGGGGCGAAAAAAGTGAAACTGAGCACCAGCAAGCGCTGTTCAAGGTTGAGCTTGCGAAAGCGAAATAGCGCGAGCAGCAGCATGAACGGCATGGTCACGGCCAGCAGAACATCAAAAATGGGGAAGGTTAACGATAGGCTAATAATGCCCATCTGAACCAAGCCAATGGCAATCACCAAGTAAGCCACATGCAAGGCCCAGAGCCTTGTTATCCAGCGTTTAGCTGTGCCTTCAAGCCAGTGGCTGAGCAACATCCCAAGCGCGATCGGCAGGGTATAATAGCTGCCCGCCCTCAGCGTATCCCAAGCCAAGGGACCATCGGCGATCAGTTGTCGAGCAGGCGCCTCGGCAAGCAGCATCAGCCCTGAGGCGTAGGCGAACAGCGCGATAGCCATAAAACCACGCCGTTCAGGGCCAATGAGGGCAAAAATAGTCGCCAGAATCGCAAGCACCAACACCAGCGCACTGACGCCAAGATCCTGGGCCGAGTCATGGATAACGTGCTTGAGTACATCAATACGCTCCATGACCTGCACTTCGCCCCAAAGGCCAATACTGGTGTAGTAGGAATATAGCCGGAAAGTGAGTGCCTGACCGGCAGCGTCTTTGGGCAGGTCAATCATATGCCAGGGCCAGCCTGCAAAATCGCCCCGCCCCTGGTCGTCAAATTCCCCGTACTGATAAACCATTTCATCGCCGAGGTAGGCTTGGCCAATTAAATTAATGCTGGTGATATAAAGGACGGGGTCGTTCCATTCGCCTTCTGGCAACGTCGTGCGCAACCAAAGGTGTTGATGTCCCTCGCGGCCTGGTGGGTTAGAGGGAGAGATCGACGGCTGCCAATCGACGGGGTCACTATGCAGCCACCGAGGCGCGCCGTTAGCATCCAGGGGAGAGTCGCCCCAGCGGTATTCCCAGTCTGTTAGTGGTTGAGGTGGGGTATCCGCTTTAAGACCGTTAGAGAACGTCGCCAGCATAACTAATGAGACGATCAGCAGAACGCAATGGCGTATGGCGAACCCACGTGGCGGCATGGTGAACGTCCTCGTTTCTTATTAACGGTCATTCTACTGATTAAGGGCAACAACCGTATTCACTACCAAGGGTTGGTGCAGCGAGATACAGTCGAGTCGGCATGTTGGTCCTCAGTCTAACTAAAAATATGACTAAGGCGATGCGTTTTGTTCAACGGTTTGATTGACTGTGCTAGGTCGCAAGCGAAAAAACCGGACCAACTGGGGCCCGGCTTAATTAAGTGGTGCGGTTTTTTAAGCATTTAGCGCGTAACTTTGCGCCTACGCTCACCATGCTTACTGTTAGCTGGCGGCACCGCCAACGATCCCGCTTTGGAAGCCGCTTTCGCGACTGCCGTTGCGGTTTTTAAGGTGGTTGGCCACGGTATCTTCCGGCGAGCCTGCCATTTCGCGGAACATGCCCATGGAGCCAAGCAGCGCAGACGATTCGTAGGGCACGAAAACCCGCTCTCCATCTTTCGCCATATTGGGCAGGCCTTTGATGTAGCTTTGGCCGAGCAGATAACCCACCACGGTGCGCTTGTTCTCTTCGCTGTCGCCAATCGCGCTGAGCACCAGCTTGATAGATTCCTGTTCGCCCTGGGCACGCAGAATCGCCGACTCTTTATCGCCTTCGGCGTTCAGGATAGATGATTCCCGCTGGCCCTGGGCCATAGCGATAGCGGCGGATTTCTCGCCTTCCGCCTCGGTAACAGTGGCACGCCGCTTACGCTCGGCGGCCATTTGTAGGCGCATGGCGGACTCGACCTCATCCGGCATGGCGATATCCTGTACTTCAACGCGGGAGATTTTGACGCCCCACTTGGAGGCAGGCTCTTCCATGGCCGCTTGGATCTCATTGTTGACTTCCGCGCGGGACTCAAACAGCTTATCCAGCTCCATCTTGCCGACCACCGAACGTAGCGTGGTCTTGGCCAATACTTCCACGGCTTGGCTCATGTTCTCGACTTCATACACCGCGCGCTTGGGATCGATGATTTGATAGTAGAGCGCGCCATTGATGCGCACCGTGACGTTATCGGTAGTCACCACCGGCTGACCGGGGAAGTCCATCACCGTTTCACGGCGGTCGATACGGAT
>HotLOscill_hetero_coDRAFT_1000465_pt1 | contig 18187 bp, 26 predicted proteins | sample HotLakmetagenome_2_FD_10650 | JGI IMG/M metagenome (IMG submission 10650)
CGAGTGGCCAGCGTAAAAGCGGGTTCCTGGCATTGAAGGTGTTGAACATGCCCCGGCCAACGCGGGGGTCAAGCAAACCACTGGCTTTCTGAAAGAGCTTCGTCGTTCGCGACCAGGCGACATCGTTAAAGTCTCCGGCAACGATGGTTGGCTTGTCACGGGAATCCACCTCGCGCCCGATAATCAGCACCTCGGCATCGCGCTCCGTGGTCTCAGTGGCGTAGTCAGGATTAGGGGGGGCAGGATGAACACAGTGAAGTTAGACCCGGATGCGGGATGACAACACCACCTGCATATGCATCGACGGGATTGTGTCCTGGAGAATAAACCGGATTTCAGGATCAACCAGCGCCAGCCGGCTGTGCACGAGCATACCGTAGGTATTGTCGAGCGGGTTCTTGAGCGTGTGCGGGTACTCTTCTTCAAGTGGCCTTAGAGCGCGTTCCCACCAATGATCTGTCTCCATGGTCAAGATCAGGTCAGGCTCATAATTGCGAACAATCTCCAGAAAGGCCTCTGCGTTCCGGTTGCCCATCAAAACGTTTGCCACAAGCAGCCTGACATGAGCACCCTCCGTGTGCGACTCGGTTGCCAGAACCTGCTTGGGCATCAGCCTGGTGTATGGAAACATCTTGATGGCCTGGTATACGACGGCCAATACCAAAAGCCCCAGAACAACCGATTCGGTAACTCTGCGGGGGTTCCAGAAATAGAGATAGACAACAATAATGGCAATGCCTGCGAGGGCAATCTGCCCCCTGGGAAAATCGAAAACTCGAATCCACCATTGGTCAAAACGCAAAAGTGGCAGAGCTGTAGCAATGACCGGCACAAGAGCCAGTACGACCAGGACAATTTTCATGGCGTTTGAATGCGCTAGTTGGATGAGGAGCACTGAATACCGGGCGGGCAGCGCTTGACTGCCGCCTTTTCAAATCCCCGTTGGCCTGCACAGAAACGGCGGAGGCTTTCGCCCCTACCGTTGTAATCATTCCAGTATTGCTTCAAGCCACTTTATTTAAAAGCGGGATGCTGGAATTCAATCCTGCCGTTCAAACTCTGGCGCAGAACTCAGCTCATCACGAGTTGAGTCAATCAGCAGTTCCTGCTCATCAGCGGTGCCGGTTTGCGTTACGTTGTCCCAGGCAATGGCGACGTCTTTCTCGCCCATTCCCAGGAATCCACCGACGCTGACGACAATCGCCACAACCTGACCGTCCTTATCGATAATAAGATCATTGACCGAACCGATATTTTCATCGTCTGCGGTTCGAACTTCAGCACCCATCAGTTCGCTCGCCTGCCGCCCTTCAGCCGGAACGGCGCTGATGTAGCTACGGGTTTGCATGCCGGACTGGCCGCGCTGGCCTGCCTGATCACGCTGGCCCAAACGGTCGGCCGCGTTCTGCGGGTCTGACTTATCAGCGCCCTGCTGGTAATTCTGGGCACCCTGCTTTTGACGTTCAGCAGATTGTTCAGCCAGCACGGAACCTGCACCCAAGGTCATAGCGGGCGCAACCAGTGCATAAAAAGCAAGTGAATATAGCTTTTTCATAGCAATCTCCTTCAAATCTGGTATGTCTTTCGGGCAAAACGCCCGGATTAACTGCTGCATCAAAGCTCCCCTTCCGGGCATCATTACCCTGAAGAGAACTGAATCACCACCAGACGTGGAATTCATGATGTGAACCTAAGCTACGCTTGAGCTATCAGGCCGTCTGTTCGCTGGCGCGCTTAGCCTGTCGCGATTGCAGCTACAGTTAACGGTTTCTTTCTTCCCGACACTCATAAGACCCCATTTCAAACTCACGGCAAATCCATGGCCGGTTTTCATAAATCGTGCACATAAAAGTATTGCGGTCCAAAGCTGAGCACCATCCGTCCTCCAGGCGCAACATGCTTTCACCGCCCCACTCGTCAAACGTAATGTGACGATCAGGAACACCGGTATCGCTGATAATCAATACTTCCAGGCGGCAGCAACAAGCCTGACAGTTTGAACAGGTCACAACAGAATTAGTTACATCGAGAATAGGGATGGCCATGGTTTTCTACATTAAAGAAATTGGGCGTATGGTACGCGAATTAACGCGATTTTATTATGCGAGGCACCTCCCCCCCCTCTGCGTCAACTCAAATCACTAGACTCATAACATCTAATCAGTTGCAAATTGGCCCGACCCAACGGTCGCGTTGGTCAATGTGACTGAGCCTCTAAGGTCCATAATCGAGAGCGATGGACACAACAATGAGGCAGAACCCCATGGCAAAAGATGCAGTTGGCTATGCGCTGACCGCGCTGAATCGCCTGTCCGGCTCAGAAATACTGGACAGGATCGGAATGCGCAAGACCGTAGAACGACTTGCCTACACGCTGACCAAAAGCGGTTTTCAGGCCATCACCACCACCGCCCGCGCCTTCAACTCCGGTAACCCCGCCCGCAAGCCGGCGCGCCTGAATGCGCCGGGCCACAGCCGCGACCTGTTTGACCTGGGCATCACCGATGAGCAGCAAATGATCCGCGACAGCGTGCAGTCTTTTGCTCGAGATGTGCTGCGCAACCAGGCAGAGCAGGCAGACGTCAACCAACAAACCAGCGACGAGGTGATTGCCCAGGCCCTTGACCTCGGGCTCAACTTCTTTGCCGTGCCGGAATCCCTCGGTGGGGCTGCCACCGAGCGCTCCACCGTCACCAGCATGCTGGTGGCCGAAGACCTGGCCTACGGCGACATGGGCCAGGCAGTGGCCATCCTGGCCCCGATGGGGGTTGCCAATGCACTCACCCAATGGGGTACCGCTCAACAGCAGAGCAAGTATCTGAGTACCTTTGCCGAAGAAAGCCCACCCAAAGCCACCATCGCGATTTGTGAGCCGCGCCCGCTGTTCGACCCCATGACCCTGCACACCACCGCCCGCAAAGACGGCAGCCACTATGTGCTCAATGGTGAGAAGTCCCTGGTACCGCTGGCCGCCGAAGCTGAGATCTTTCTGATTGCAGCCCAGACCGAACAAGGCCCAGCCGTATTCATCGTAGAAGGCGGCAGCGATGGCCTGACCGCCGGCGACGATCCCTCCATGGGCATCCGTGCCAGTGCTCAGAGGCCGCTTAAACTGAACAATGTTCGGGTACTCGCAGAAAACCGCCTGGGCACCAGCGACTTCGATTACCGCGCCTTTGTCGACCTGGGCACCCTGGCCTGGTGCGGTCTCGCCATCGGCACCTGTCAGTCCGTGCTCGACTACGTGGTGCCCTACTGCAATGACCGCACCGCCTTTGGCGAGCCCATCAGTCATCGCCAGGCAGTGGCGTTCATGATTGCCGACATCGCCATCGAGCTGGAGTCGATGCGCATGCTCACCTACCGCGCCGCCTGCCGGGCCGAACAGGGCAAGTCATTCCAGCGTGAGGCGCACCTGGCGCGCACCCTGGTCAAAGACAAGGCCATGAAAATCGGCACCGACGGCGTTCAGTTGCTGGGTGGCCACGGCTTTACCCACGAATACCCGGTAGAACGCTGGTACCGGGATCTGCGTGCCATCGGTGTCGCCTTTGGCGGCCTGCACCTGTAAGGAGGGACACACCCATGAACATCGACATTCCCAAGAAGTTCCGACCGCTGATCAACAACGCCTATCAGGTGGCCCGCAGCACCCTGCGCCCGATCTCCCGCAAGTACGACCGGGGCGAGCACGAGTATCCGAAAGAACTGGACATGCTGGCGTCGGTACTGGACGGCTTCAATGAAGGTGACCCCCCCAATTCCGCCGGCGCCACCACCACCGGCCGTGGCAAGGTGCAGGACGACGGCAGCGTGAAGAACGGTGCCAACATGGGCGTTTGCCTGGGCGCCATGGAAATGTGCTACGGCGATACCGGCTTCCTGCTGGCCATGCCGCGCCAGGGCCTCGGTAATGCCGCCATTGCCGCCGTGGCCAACGATGAGCAGCTGGAACGGTTCAAAGGCAAATGGGCCGCCATGGCCATCACCGAACCGGGGTGCGGCTCGGATTCCGCGGCCATTCGCACCACCGCCCGTAAAGACGGTGATCACTATGTACTGAACGGTGAGAAGATCTATGTGACCTCCGGCGCCCGCGCCGACTGCGTAGTGGTGTGGGCCTCACTGGACCCGAAACTGGGCCGGGCGGCCATCAAGTCGTTTGTGGTGGATTGGGGGACCCCGGGCATGGACCTGGCGCGGCTGGAGAAGAAACTCGGCATCCGCGCCTCCGACACCGCAGCCATCAACTTCACAGATTGCCGGGTACCGGCAGACAACCTGCTAGGCAGCCCTGAGATCGACACTAAAAAGGGCTTTGCCGGGGTGATGGAAACCTTCGACAACACCCGGCCACTGGTGGCAGCGATGGCCATCGGCTGCGCCCGAGCCTCTCTGGAGCGCATCAAAGAGCTGCTCAAGAACAGCATGACCTACGACTATGGCAAACCGGTGGATAACTGCTCCGCCGTGGAAGCGGAAGTCTATCGAATGGAAGCCGAGTGGGAAGCCGCCTACTGGCTGGCTATAAAAGCTGCCTGGATGGCCGACAACAAAAAAGCCAACACTTTGGAGGCGTCCATCTGCAAAGCCAAGGCGGGGCGCGTTGGTAACGCCATCACACTGCGCTGTGTAGAACTGGCCGGCAGCCTGGGCTACACCGAAGACGAACTGCTGGAAAAATGGGCCCGCGACTCAAAGATTCTGGATATCTTTGAAGGCACCCAGCAAATTCAGCAACTGGTCATTGCCCGAAGGGTGCTGGGGCTGAGTTCAAAGGAACTCAAATAAACGCGAAACAGATGCCAGGAACGGCATTAAATGCCGGAGCACAGCTCAAGAGCTTGCTTCGGCTGCCGTTAACCCAGGACTGTCTTTCGTTGGAGTTTCCTGATGTTTAATAGCCGGCTAAAAAATGAACTCGAAGCTCAGCGCGCCGAGTTGGCAATGATGCGCCAACTGACGGCGCAGATGGACCGGGGCATGCTGTCGATAAGGCTTAATTCTGACCTCTGCGTTTCGGACGTAAACCAGCATTTTGCCGATGCTCTCGGTTACCGGCAAGAGCAGCTGGTGGGTCAGCCCCTGTCGTCGCTGGTCCCACCCTACGTCGCCAAACTGGCCTGTTTCCACAACTTCAACAAGGCAATCGCAGAGTTCGCGCCTGTCAGCGACAACTACCGCTACTTCAGCGCAAAAGGCCCGCTTATTTGGCTTAACGTCCATTGGTTTCCGATTCGCGGTGCAGACGGCAAGCTCGCTTACATTCAGGGTTATGCCCGGGACGTAACTGAAACAATAGAGGGCACAAAAGAGAGTGAAGCCTTCATTGATGCACTGATTCGCTCCACCGCGGTCATTCAATTTAACCTCGACGGCACCGTGATCACCGCGAACGATCAGTTCCTACGGGCCATGGGGTACCGGCTTGATCAACTCGTTGGCAAGCACCACCGCATGTTCTGTACACCGGAGGAAACCGCCTCGCCTGAGTACGCCGCTTTCTGGAAAAAGCTGAACAGCGGAGAGTACGTGGCGGACCGCTTCAAGCGAATCGACAGTCGTGGTGCCGAGGTGTGGCTCGAGGCCACCTATAATCCGGTTTTCGATGCCAAAGACAACCTTTGTAAGATTGTGAAGTTTGCCAGCGTGGTGACGGACGAGGTGGCACGTGAAGCGCAGGTACGCGAAGGCGCGAGCGTCGCGTACGACGTCTCACAACAAACGGATGTAAGTGCCCAAAAGGGCACGACAGTAGTCCAAACAACGGTCGAGACCATGCAGCAGATAGCGGCACAAATGCAGGCAGCTACCGAAAGCATTGAAGCGCTAAGCAAACAATCCCTCCAGATAAACGCCATCGTGCAAACCATCGGTGGTATTGCCGAGCAAACCAACCTGTTGGCCCTAAACGCCGCTATTGAGGCCGCCAGGGCTGGTGAACAGGGCCGTGGATTTGCCGTCGTTGCCGACGAAGTGCGGCAGTTAGCCGCTCGTACCAGTAAGGCCACAGAAGAGATTGTCAGCGTTGTCGAGAAAAATCAGGTGCTCTCAGATGATGTTATGAACCAGATGTTCAACACGCGAGAGAAAGCAGAGCAAGGCCTCGAACTGGCCAACCAGGCTGGTGCCGTGATTGTAGAAATCCAGGAAGGCGCCAAACAGGTGGTAGAGGCGGTAGAGCGCTTTGCCAACGAACTGCAGTAACGTAGAATGAGCCCATGCGCATTACTGTGCGCATAGGCTCAGACTTTATGCTTAAAAGCTACTTGGAGGTCCCCATGGCCGAACTCTACAATGCAGCCGCGCCCAAAAAAGCCGCGAACCTCTCAATCAATAGCGATCTGCTACGCAAGACCCGGGAACTGAACATTAACTTGTCTGCAACCCTGGAACGAGCTCTAAGAGAAGAGCTTTCGAAGCGCGAAGCAGCGCAATGGATTGAGGAAAATCGTACTGCGATAAAAAGTTACAACGATTTTGTCGAACAACATGGATGCTTCGGCGAGGAATTCAGGGAGTTCTGATGGCACAGTTTGATGTGTACCCCAACCCAAGTAAAACCAGCAAAGCGCACTACCCTTACCTTGTCGATATTCAAGGCAGCCTCCTGAACGATCTGGCAACTCGCATCGTTATTCCTTTGGGCAAACGCTCTGCCTTTGGTGGCGAAGCCATGCAAGGACTCACTCCGAAAATCAGCTTTGCCGATCAGGAGCTGCTGCTATTAACGCCGCAAATTTCCTCGGTGCCTGAAAAGCATCTCAAGAATCCCATCGGCTCCCTGTCACATTTTAAAGACCAGATTGTTGGAGCTCTAGATCTGGCTATCACCGGCATTTAACGCTTGGCTTTGGGCATTCCGGAGCGCAGCGTAGGTACGTCCGCCAACAGCCACTGGTTATGTGATGACAGCTCAAGCTGGCAGCCCCTCGAACTTTGGCACCTCCCCCAACTCCCCATCCCAGGCAGCCTTGCTGGATAAAAAGATGTGCGCAGTTGGCAACATGGTGATTTCAGTATCCAAACACCCTGCAGGAACGACGAGCAAGCCTGCTATCTGAGTGCTTGGTAATGCTGAACCACACAACTTACAAAAGCTCTTGTGGTGACGAGTACCTGGAAGCGTAAAGGAAGTCACAGCATCTGCACCAGACTGCCAGACCAATTGAGCTGAACTTGAGAATAGATTTGCTGCATAAGCCGAACCTGTATCTTTTTGGCAGTGCTCACAATGACACAGGTAAAAGCTGTCGAAATCACCTTTTACCTCAAAGCTCACAGTGCCGCACAAACAAGAACCGAAACGATCAGTCATCAGACCCCCTTCCATAGCCTGTGGGTGAAATGCACATAACGCCTTGGGCAAGCTGCCGGGACGGAGCGCAGCGTAGTAACGGTCAGCATCACCCACTGGTTATGTGCTTGGTCTACGAAGCACATGGCTGGAGTGAGAAAATGAAAAGCCCAAACCACATATTACCAAGCAGTATCAGCAACTTTATTGCACCCCGAGCAAACGCGGGTACGCCGTACTTAGAAGCTTTTCCTTCACTTCGGTAAATTTTTTCGTCATTCAACTCTCTTCACGAGTTGCCACATAACGCCAAAATCCAGCGTGCCGACAGGATCGTCCGGTGGACTGACGCCAGGCCGGTAACGAACTTGAATAACTTGTTGGGCCTCAAATCCACCGGCGCACCTCTGCTTCATACTGACGGTAAGCCTCACCAAACTTCTCTCGCATGTGCCGCTCCTCCGGGACGATCTGAAACCGGTTCATAAAAATAACGAATGTCGGAAGCAGCACAAGACTTGCTAGATTGCTCAGAAAAATTCCCCAAGCAATCAGAACAAGCAAGAAACCAACGTACATCGGATTTCGACTTATTCGATAGACCCCGCGAACGACAAGGCTAACGGATTGATCTGGCACTCGCGGGTCGACGGTTGTGCCCGCGGACCGAAATGCCAATACGCCAAGTAACGCAAAAGCAACACCAATTGCCGCAAACACCAGCGCTATCAGCGAAGATGCGGACAAAGTGAAACCAAGACTCGGCACAGTGACCGCCAATGTCCACATAAAGCCGGCCGTAACAAGCACCTGAACAACTGGCGGGATTTTTAGCTCTAATGTTTGCACGACGATTCCTTTGGAGCCCAACACCGTTGTTTAGCGGCGGTCGGTGGAGGGCCATCGGCCCGGAACAACCTTCAGGGCCTTGTTAGGCCTTAAACGTACACAAGCAATGCTGGCGCATACGCAGACCAGTAAAGAGCGACTGTACCGGCAAAGCTCACGGAGATTGCGGTGAATGGCAACCATTTGGATACGCGAAACAGTGCTGAAAAGGCCAAGCCGAGACACAGAATAGGCAATACCACCCACCACTGAATCGTCCGGAAAACGAACTCCGAGTAGGCAGTCTGCTCTACCCCAAAACTATACCAGAGTTGCGTAAATGACTTGGCGGCCTCTGGTTGGTGTAGCGCATAGATAAAGTAGGACTGCGCAAACACGAAAAACAGAATGAACGACCAAAAAAATAGCTTCTTCATACGATGACCCAATGCGGAGCGCAGCGGGACGTCCGGTGGACGGTCTTCAGGCCGGGAACGTACTTAAGCGATTGGTTAAGTGTTTTCACGATGCTGCGCCCCATCATCCGCCTTTTTTTCGTCAATGATGTCCTGGTACAGAGGCTTCACGCTGAGCCAACGGTGTGCATATTCACCCCGAGGCCCTTCATTCTGGAGGCAACGATCTTGGGGTGGCGTGTTGTTGGCTACGAAAAAATAGAAGACCGGTCCAACTATCGGCATGACAGTCACGCAGCTAACGGCAATCTTGAATGCAAGATGCTCGTTGCTTCGCCAAACCTTGGTCAAAAGGAAAAGCGAAACGATTCCGGAGCCAATCGCTATGACTAAAATTTCATCCATAATAGACACTTAACGCTTAGCTTTGCGGCGTGCCGGAGCGCCAGCGCAGACGCGTCCGACAACAGCCACTGGTTAAGCTGCTTCGAAGTCCAGGCGGTGAATACCATCCAGATTGACTGTGCCGCGAGCCACCCATAGGTCATACATATCTTGCATAGCCAACCAGCTCTCAGGAGTACGCCCGAGAACCTTCGACAGCCGCAGAGACATTTCAGGGCTAATGCCACTATCCCCTTTGAGCAGCCGAGACAACGTAGAAGGTGAAACGCCCAAACTGGAAGCAAGCTGGCGAGAGCTGATACCGAAAGGCTCCAAGTACACCTCGCGAATGAATTCGCCAGGATGCGGCGGATTATGCATAGTCATTAGTGATAATCCTCATAATCAAGAATGTAGGCGTTGCCGTCCTGGAATTCGAACGTCATACGCCAATTTCCATTAACCCTAATCGACCACCGGCCTTTGTCTTTGCCCTTCAATGGATGAAGCCGAAAACCCGGGATATCCATGTCTTCCACTGAAGTCGCCGTATCCAGAGCAACCAGCTGCATACGCAGCTTCTTGGCATGGCCGGGTCTATGCCGGACGTGTGGCCGGTCGAGTAAAACCGCTTCAGTCCTTTGTGACGGAATGATTTAATCATGAGGGAATATTAGCATGTTGCGCACCACGCAACAATAGAACTTAACGCCCGGCTCATGCGCCGTTTGGGAGCCGCGAAGCGGCAGAAAATCGGTCACTGTGCAGCCGATTGTTATGTTCTCTTTGGAGTGCTAGATTGTGTATGGAAATCGACATCCATACACATAGGTGCGACATGAGAACTAACATTGTCATCGACGACCAGTTGATGGCCGAAGCCCTCAAAGCCTCCGGCTACGAAACCAAAAAAGAGGCCGTTGAGCAAGGCCTGAAACTTCTGGTCCAGCTTAGCAAGCAGCAGGAGATTCGAAAGCTACGAGGCAAAATCAAGTGGGAAGGCGACCTGGATGAAATGCGGAGCGCCGGATGATATTGGTTGATACCAGCGTCTGGATCGACTATTTCAATGGCGTCAAAAACCCGCACACTGACCTGTTGGATGCCTCAATAATCCACGGATCCGTCGCTATCGGCGACCTTATATTTCTGGAAATCCTGCAAGGCATCCGCAACGACAAACACTATCGTCAGACCAAACAAAGCCTGCTCTCGCTGGAACAGTATGAAATGTTTGGCAAAGACATGGCAGTTGTTTGCGCTGACAATTATCGGGCTCTCCGCAAAAGGGGCATCACCATCCGAAAAACTGCCGACGTGATCATCGCGACCTTCTGCATAGAGAGAGAGCTACCACTGCTGTTTCTAGATCGCGACTTTATCCCTTTTGTCGATCACCTTGGACTTGAGCCCGCTCTGAGAGAAACATAACGCCAGCAATCACGCGCTTGTCGCGTGGATTGCATTGTTATGTCACCTGAACCAAAATATACCAATTATTGGTACTAGTGAGGTGGCACCGTGCAAAAAAATACCAGCATCACTCTAGGCCAACATTTTGACGCGTTCATTGCGGAACAACTCAAAAATGGCCGATACAGTTCAACCAGCGAAGTCGTTCGTGCCGGCTTGCGCCTGCTTGAAGAATCCGAAACCCGCTTGATCACGCTCCGCAAACTGCTCAAGGAAGGTGAGGATAGTGGTTTTGAGGACTACTCCTATGACTCGTTTATTCGTGAACTGGACAACGAAGGACACTGATGCCGAATTTCAAGCTTTCCAGGAAGGCAAAAGCTGACCTCAAATCTATTGCGATTAACACGGAACGTAAATGGGGCCGAGATCAACGAAACCACTACATTCTTCGGTTCGATCAGTGCTTCTACCTTCTCGGTGAGAATCCGAACCTGGGGCAAACCTGCGATGAAATAAGCCTTGGCTACCGAAATTATCGACAAGGGAGCCACATCATTTTTTATCGGCTAGCCTCGGAAAATGGTGTCGAAATTATCCGCATTCTGCACAAGCGAATGCTGCCAGAAGGACATTTGCTTTAGGGCATAACGCCCGGCTCACGCGCCGGTTTGGAGCCGCGAAGCGGCGGAAAATCGGTCGCTGTGCAGCCGTTGGTTATGCCCTGTGCCCGATTTCTGATACAGCACTCCACGGACGAATGTTCTTCAGTTGATCCTCAAGGGCATCTTCCGCAATCTCAGTGTCGTAGGCCGCCTGAGCTCGCAACCAATAGCCATTGGACAAACCAAAGAAGCGACAAAGTCGCAGGTCCGTGTCTGCGGTTATCGAACGCTTTCCAGCAATAATCTGGCCGATTCTCTGAGCAGGCACCCCAATTTCTTTGGCCAAACGGTATTGAGAAATACCCATTGGCTCAAGAAACTCTTCCTTCAGTAACTCGCCTGGCGTTACAGCTTCAATGTTGCGCATGAGTCACCTCCTAATGGTAATCGACAATTTCGACATCTTCCGCACCAGCCTTGGTCCAGCGGAAGCAAACCCGGAACTGCCTGTTGATTCGAATGCTGTGCTGACCCTCGCGATCACCATGCAACGGCTCCAACATATTGCCGGGCGGTACTTTAAGATCATCAAGCTGACTTGCAGCCTGGAGTTGCCGGATCTTCCTCAAGGCAACGCGCTCGAAATTGACAAAGCGTCTGACGCGGCGTCCGCCTGCCAGCTTCTCGGTATCCTTACACTTGAACGATATGATCATAAAGGAATGGTGACGCAGAGCGTTAATAACGTCAAGCGTTAATGTATGGCAAAGGACAATGAAAGAGGGGCATAACGCTCGCAGCATGCGCGACCACGGAGTGGAGCCGAAGGCGCAATGTAGTGGGCGTCGCCGTGCCTGCCCTGGTTATACATTATCCGTTGAGTCAGAGGCTGAACCAGCCGAAGCCTCAACTCTGTAAAAGATTTTATTGATTTCCTGGTTAGCAGCTATTTCAGACGCATACTTCGGGGCGAACTCCGATAAGGACTCAAGAATGGCGCTAAAATAGGTTCGCCGATCATCCCAGCCTAACCAGTCGAAAAGGCTTTTAAGCTGCTTTCTAGCCGCAAGGTCCTCACCAATCACGGAGAGATAGCAAGCAGTAGCAAACATGTTGCGAAATGGCATATCTGTTTGATTTGCCGAATGCTGCTCTATGATCGCGCTGAGTTTTACGAGCGATTGCTTGCTACTTCCCACGGTGTTCCCCTTTGCTTTTATGTGTATAACGCCCGGCTCACGCGCCGGTTTGGAGCCGCGAAGCGGCGGAAAATCGGTCGCTGTGCAGCCGATTGTTACAAATCCATAGTCCGAACTTGATGTATTTCTTTGAAGAACTTACTGGACAACCCGGAGTAGAAATCTGGGGCTACATAATGACAGTAAGCTAAGTGCCCAGCTAGCGATGGTACTTCCTTTGGATCAAGCTTACCTTTTGAAAAGAGGCTAAGCATTAATCTAATATGATCCTTATGCTTGCGATTTATAGTGATACGGCCGTCTGAACAGATCTTTAGCCCAGTAACCGAAGCCGATCCGCCCGTGCTACTACCTAAGCGCGTTTTCGATTCATTTATTTCCAAAACAGGAGACTTGCAAACACTAACAATTTCCTTAACAGCCTTTATTATTTCCTTGCAAGCCCCCTTTTGATTAGTCGAAAAAACCATATCATCAGCATACCTAGTATATACGACGTTCCCATATTTCTCTGACCCAATTTCGTTGAGAATCTTGGAGTCAATATCCCTCATAACTATGTTACTAATAGCAGGGGACGACGGATACCCAACTGCTAATCTATCATTCTTAAAAAAACAAGACTGGTTAATAAATTCTAGTGATTTATCGTTCAAGTCCCATTCGGGTTTGAAATTTCGGTGCCACGCTTTAATATGAGATTCGACATCTTCGAAGCGTATGCTAGGAAAAAAATCTTTGAAATCCATTCTTAAGAAGTACCGGTTCAACGAATGGGCTCTGGCATTATGTAGTATCGAGATCCCCTCTCTATATGCCATCGCAGCATCGCTTAGGGGCATATTGTTAAATACCTAATGCATCAACCAATACTGGATAACCTTAAGCTTTTTCGATGGATGGAAAATTTCTCTAGAACCACCGGATCTTTTAGGAATTTGAAACTTCTTTACTCGAACTCTAGCTCCAGAAATTGCCTCATTGATGAGGCTTTCTGGAACCTTAAGGTCTCTTGAGATCACTTCTTCAATACGCATAAAGTCTTTCCGGGTATTTTCTTTGCGCGTAATTCCGAAAAACAGCTATAAAAGGAGACAAATCGAAATTATATTTATAGTAACAATCCGACCTTTTTGATCGATAAAGACCTTTCGCGTTTCTTTCAATTGAACCAAAAGCGCAGAGAATTGCTAAGAGCTTAGAGACGTTATTAAAGTTTGACTTGCCAAAGAGCTGTATTAATAACTCTATTACTTCCTTATGGGTGAGAGGCCCCGACAAGAATACTAAATCATGTAAGAACATCGCAGAATACTTATCGAACGAATCGCCTGGATGTAGGGACTCTAGCTTTGCGGATTTTGACTTGGACTTCAAAGGCTTTTGAAAAAGATTATATATCTTATAAAACGTATCTCCGATCGCATCCTTTGACCATATGCCATCATTGCTCATCTTATAACAAATAATTCTTTCCGGGCCTGACGACTCATTGATAGCTTTAATCGGCCCGAGGTTTATAAAAGACTCTTCGTCTTTAAACTTCTCGTCGTTTATGATGACAAGTTTTTCACGCAAAGTCCGATGAGAGAATGCTCCCAGTTCGGTGAACGAACTCGGGCTTTCCAAAACGATCAGGACGTAATCAGAGAAATCAGAAATCAAATGCTCAACATCAAGAAGATTTTCTTTATGGCCCTCTTCCTTTAGTGTTGAAAACATTCTTTCTGCCAGAAAAAAATATGTATGAGGCAGGTGTTTGTCAGAAAAATCCATGAGCGCTCTACGTCGCTCTGATATTTCATCTTTTGATTTATTAGCTCCGCACAAAAAAACGAAACGGGCAATAGTAGGGGGAAGAAGAACACGACCGGAGTTAATTGACCGTCTCAGCGCGCTTAGACGGTCATGTACCAGTCTTTTATGTCTAATTTCATGAAGCATTGTAAGTTGTCACCTACTTAAGCACGCGTTACTTCCTTTGACGGAAGGCGCTGACTAGCGCCTTCCGTCAAAGGAAGTAACGCCAGAAAGCTAAAAATCCAGAGGCAGAACACGACTCGTGTTCCGATGGGCCTAAGCCCATAATCGCTAGGTGACAGCAGAAAGCTACCTCTTCCCTCTCTTTTAGTCAATCCAACGAACCTGACCATTGATTTGTAACGCCAGCGGTAATGGGCGACAACGGAGCGCAGCGTAGTTGGCGTCCCGTTGACCACCTTGTTAACCCCTGAGTTCGAGGTCTTCCCGAATAACTTCCGGATGACGAAACGCAATCTCAATGAGTGCCTTTGCCGGCCCTGAGGGTTTACGTCGCCCCTGCTCCCATTCCTGCAAGGTACGCGGAGAAATATGGAGTACCTCGGCAAACTCTCGCTGCGTGAGGCCAGTTTTGCCACGCGCTTCTGCGACCTCGTTGGGCTCCACACGACTGACTCGTGCGGCTTTGCCCGCTTTCATTTCTTTAACGGATTGAAGCAGCTTGTTGCCAAGCTCCTCAGCGCTCAGAGTCTCATTACTCATTTTCCAGTACCTCACGAATCGACTTCAGGATATGCGCGGGTATGTTCTCCTTGACGGCCTTCTTGTAGATCACCAACAACCAGATCTCACCATTTGCCAATCTGGTGAAGTAGATGACTCTTACTCCACCACGCTTCCCTGAACCCGCAACCGACCATCGAACCTTCCTACATCCACCGCTACCTGGAATGGGATCGCCAATTTCCGGATTGGCTGCCAACCAGGCGAAGAACGCGTTTCGTTCCTCCTCGGTCCAGATTTTTCTGGCATCTGCTTCGAATGTTGGAGTTTCGATGATGGTAAACATGACGACAAATATACGTCATTGACGGACTTTTGCAAGGTGGCGGGTGGAAGGGTTAACGCCGTTGTTCAGCGGCAGCCTTGGCAGAGCGAAGCGGCGACAAGGCTGTCCGGTGGAGGGCCTTCCGGCCCGGAACGAACTGGAACTATTTGTTAAGCAACTATGCGTTCATTTTCTTCTTGATACGTTCTATCCGCCCTTCAAACCCTGACTTGGTCCCATCATGCAGGCCTTCTTCGATTGCTCGCTCACAAACCTCGATTGCCTCTTCGTATTCCTTGTTTTCCATGAGAAAAGTCGCATATTTTTGGAACGTAGTCACACGAGGCAGAACGCCATCCATTTCTTTTTTGAGCGCCGGCTTTATTTCTGGAAATTCCGATAGATGCATCTCTGCCACTTTTCGCAAAAGCACCGCGCTATCGGGATCGTTTCGGTGCTTGTAGGCTTGGTCAACTATGCCCATCAACAAAAAATGGCGGTCAATGAGATTGGTCTTGGTCTCGAGGGCACTCACCATGTCATCAAGGTTTCCAGATGTCCAAGCACGGAACGCACCGTCTGCTTGTGCAGTCTTACCTTGCCGAGTGACATAGGTCGTTGATAAAGACTTATTCTGTTTTTGGGCATTTTGACGCAGTTTCCGCTTAGCTGAGACAGGCTTAGATCTGTTAGCGGCCCAGATCACGCCCGCGACAATCGCTAATATGATTATCCACTTCATGACTGCATCCTCTTGCTTAACGCCGGTGGTAATGGGCGCCAACGGAGCGCAGCGTAGTTGGCGTCCCGTTGACCACTTTGTTAACCGATCTCACGACATTCTCGTAATCTCAACACTGCCCACCTTTTTACCTTCCGCCTTCCCGCCATGATGGTGATATGGGCGTCTGAAATTGAAATGAGGCGCCTCGTTAGCAGTGATAACCACATAGTCTATCTTGGCACGCTTGAAGGTGGTCACCCCGGCCTTGATCGCCTTGTCCGCGTTATCAAAATACTGATCGTCTTTCTGCGGGTTCCCACTCTGTCTGAGAATTCTGAGGCGGAAATTACCTAAGCCCCTGATGGCACAAATTTCGATTAGTTGATCAAGGTAGACTACTTCCGTGTTATCCGGGTCATCGAGCTTTTGCTGCTGGTTGAGCATCGCGATAAACCCGGCGACCAGTAGCCCAACGAGTAAAACCAAAGCTATGACTTCAGCACTTTCCATGCACTACTTGCCCTACGGTTAACGACGGATGTTAAGCGGCTCTGGCGCCAGCCAGGGTCCGACTTAACGTGTGGTTATACGGACCGTCCTGAAAGACTCTCATGCTCCACCCTACTCACAGACCACTCCACACCCTGCAGACATCCCTGGGAAGTTATCAGGCCAGTAGTCAGCGGGGGCACCGAAGATGCGAAGGCACGGAACAAAGGCGACCACGATTGCCGATTGATCCGCCTTCCCTCAAGAGCCAAGCCAGACGGATCAAGCGCGACTTATCCGTCTGGCTTGGCTCTTGAGGGTAGCAGGGAGAGCGTTCAACGGCGATCCGCTCTATTTGTTTTCTTGCACCGGGTTTCAAAACCAGAAAAAGACTGTTTATATATACAGTATATTCGGGTAACCTTCCGAGAAAAGGCAAGAAAACCCTATGCAATCAACCCACCGCTATAACGCGAAGGTAACCGGCACCGGAGCGAAGCGCAGGGAACCATAGCCCGCCAGGGGTATGGTGTCCGGTTGACCGTATGGTTAAGGGCCGGTTACCCGTTTGTTTGTTTTGGCACCCAAATTTGAATGCCGACTCCCTGATACCTTGCACCAACCCGACCGATGGCGCCAGGAACTAGGCACCGAATCAGCGGTTACTGACGAATGAGTGCGCCGAATTGCCCTGCGAACAGAACACCAGAGCTTTTACCAACGCTACCGCCAGACCGAGCAACCAAACCGGGCAGCGGATTTTGACGGCCTTGGCTGACACCGAAACGTTCTGCATGGGCACTGACTTTGTGCCAAGGCCAAGCACCCAAGGCCCGGACAAACACCCCACAGATGAACACCTGAGCCAAGGCCTTTAACAGTTAATTATACGAACGAGTTCGTATAACACACATTCGTATAACTCCAACCTACACGCCCCAAACTTTTAATTTTTTTGCAACTAAAACAAAAGGTTGTTTGAAGCCCCACGGCTACCGCCAGAGTTATACGCCCTATTTCAAGCCACCCCTGCTCATGCCGACGGGCGTATAACTCCGCCCTGCCTTTTACATCTTTTCAACCTTATCAGAACGTTACAAATATTTCTCATGCATTTTCCGGAGTTTTGCGAACGCGTTCGTATAACTCCGGTCTGCACCTCCCAGTTGACTTCATCCAGAATCCTTTTACTGTATGCATATACAGAGAAAGGAGGATTTCAAGATATGGACATCCCTACCCCAATCCCGGCCCAACCAACCCGGTTTCTGGATCAGCTTCGTGGCTTTATTCGTCTACGCGGGCTGGCTTACAAAACTGAACTGACCTACCTATTCTGGATCAAGCGTTTTATCCAGTTCCAGGGGCGAAAGCATCCCAGCAACATGGGCACCAAAGAGGTTGAAGCCTTTCTTTCACATCTGGTGCTGCAGGCCAACGTCAGTGTGGCTACCCAGCGCGTTGCGCTGAATGCTTTAATCTTTCTGTATCGGGAATTTCTGGGAACACCTCTTGATGATTTGCAATATGAGGTTGCCCGCAAGCCCAAGAAGTTACCCACGGTGTTCAGTGCGGAAGAAGCCAAAAACGTCATCGCTCATCTTCAAGGCGAGTATCAACTGGTTGCCATGCTGCTGTATGGCGCCGGCCTGCGCATCAGTGAGGCACTGCGGTTGCGCGTCAAGGATGTGGATTTTGGTATGCAGCAATTGATTGTGCGCAGCGGTAAGGGCGGTAAAGACAGAATTACACTGTTACCGGATCGCCTGATAGAACCACTCCGCATCCAGATAGAGTCTGCCCTGCATTTGCATCAATCGGATTTGGTTAAAGGGCTAGGCTCGGTCTACATGCCTGCTGGGCTTGCCCGAAAGTGCCCAACTGCTAGTGAGGAATCAGCCTGGCAGTACGTATTCCCGGCTCCGGATCTCTCCATAGACCCCCGCTCAGGTGTCCGTCGCCGCCATCACCTGATCGACAGGACGGTGCAGAAGCATTTCAAGATTGCCATCAATGCGTCAGG
>HotLOscill_hetero_coDRAFT_1000469_pt1 | contig 18145 bp, 12 predicted proteins | sample HotLakmetagenome_2_FD_10650 | JGI IMG/M metagenome (IMG submission 10650)
AACTCTTGCTNTGAACGTAGCCAGTTAAGGCTTAAGCTGGTCAGCTACCTGAAGGGGAGGGCACGAAGCCCCCGTGCTTCAGCCGGGGGTGCTGACCGAGGATTGAGCTTGTTGGCATTTTATCAAAGATGACGACGACCGAGTTCAAGCTTCCCTGAGATTCTGCCTGGCTTGGGCTTGGCTGTTGGGGTACACTGATCCCAGGCTCCGAGTCCCCGAAGGACAAGCTCCCTGTCAGGTTTTAGGTTATGGAAACAAAAGAACTCAAACTACTGCTTCAGTTACTTGGCTGTCCTGACTATCGGGGCAAAGTGGGAGAGATTAAGCCAACCAGTGGCACAAAGGTCAGTGAAACCCAACGATTTTGTCGTAAGTTGGCTGATCGCGAGTTGGTGACCCTCCACGAAGAAATTAAGAAATTTAAAATTAGTCCGGCGGGTAAAACACTTCTCAAGGCGGATATTGAAAATCTGCCCTTATCTGAAGCGGAATTAAAGGTGTTACAGGTGGCCGCCAAAGGTCCGTCAACGCCTGGAGATACCAAACTTCCCGCCGCTAAACGTCAGCCGCTTCTCCTGGATTTGTGCGATCGCGGACTTTTGAGTGCGATCGAACGCAAAATTGTTGAAGTCAGCCTTTCTACACGAGGCAAAGAATTTCTCCGCGATGATTACTTTGATGCCAACGCACGGCGCAATCTACAACTTAACGCCCAACTCCTAACCAACTATATCCAATTCATGCGGACCTGGATCGGCTCAGCCTCCCCCGCAACTCCCGAACCCTCCCCCAGTCAAGCCACCCCACCCCCTTCCCCACAAGCTAAACCCAGCGACAGCGAACTGATCGAGATGATCCGCAAGATTGATTCTCGACTTCCCACCAATAACTACACACCAATTTATCACCTGCGCGCCGAAGTTCAGCCCCCCATGACTCGCGATGAACTGGATCAGGCTCTATTTCGCCTGATTGAAGACGACAAAATTCAACTCAGTTCTCTCCAAGACGGAATGGGGTATAGCGATGAACAATTAGCAGCAGGAATCCCTCAAGAGTTCAGCAGTCCTCTATTTTTTATTATTGTCAACTAAATAATTCCCTTGTGGAGATTCTCTAATTACTGATTCTAACTCCATCCAACCTAAAACATCGAGTGTCGTCATGGCTGACATCATAACCCTACTCAAACAAGACTACAATCCCTTTGACTTAACCACAGCTAGAAGTGGTAACTTTTGGCTAGAACAACAATCTCCAAATCTCACAGTAGAGTCTATTCACCAAGAGCAACTCAACGAGATCGTTCGGGTTATCGAGGAGGTTCAACTGAACCATATTACCCGAACCATTTTGTTAAAAGGAGATTTAGCCTCTGGAAAAAGCTACTTTCTAGGTCGCCTCAAACAACAGGTTAATCAAAAAGCCTTATTTGCCTATATCGGAAGCTGGTCGGATAATAGCTATATTTGGCGGCATATCTTGCGTCAAACCGTCGATAGTCTGATGCAAACTCCCGAAGATGAAAGCCAATCCCAATTTCTACTTTGGCTCAATAGTTTGTCAGCGTTTCAGGACAAGAGCTTAACCAAACGGATATTAGGCGAAAAAACGGTCTTTGTCCAAAACTTCAAGAGTAGCTATCCCACGGGAATTTATCAATCTAAGAACTTCTTTAGTGCTTTGTATCATGCGACACAGCCCGAGGACTATCTTCTGGCCTGTGACTGGTTGCGAGGAGAAGATTTAGATACCAGTGATTTAAAGAAACTGGGAATCCGCAAGTCCTTATCGAGCGAGGAAGATGCCAAAAACATCCTCATGAACTTAGGACGGGTTGCGGCGAAAGCTCAATATCCTATCGTTTTGTGTTTTGATCAGGTTGATCAAGCCTGTCTTAAGGAAAATGGCTTACCTACTCTATTAGGAGCGAATACAACAATCCATAATGAAAGACTTAAAAATTTTGTGGTAATTTTAAGTCTAATTCAAGACACTTGGGAAAACCAAACCACGAAATATCCCTGTTTGGCTGACCAAGACCGTATTGATCGGATAGTTAAGCTGGATAAAATCACTCTAGATCAAGCTGAAGAGATTTGGCAAAAGCGCCTCTATCCCTTGCATCAACAAGCCAACCCCAAACCCGAGTCTGACATTTTTCCCTTGACGCGAGACGAGTTGAAGAAACGTTCTCCAGGGGGTCGAACCGTTCCTCGAACGGTCATCCAACTCGGCCACAAACTGATTCAGGAACTCAAGGGAACTGGACATATCAAAACTGACGATAGCTTTTTGCTGGTTTGGGATAAGGAATTTAAGAAAGTCCAGGCTAAAGTAGAACGCATCCGTCAGCAATCCTCCAGTGAGTTGGCTCAATACTTGGCTGATGTCTTGGAGATGCTGGGAGTCCCCAATGTGAATTATAAATATTTGGAGGGGTCGAAGTATTTAAATTACTCCTTGAGTTTCATCCATCCTAAAACCTCTAAAGAAATTGGGATTTTGTGGAATGAAGACCCCAACATGAGAAGCTTTTATTACAGTATGTCTGCTTGTGAGAAAGTGGTTAAGGCGGGAGAGTGCGATCGCCTCATCTTCATTCGTAACGAACCCTTTGGCAGCACAAAGAATAAAGGCTACAAGCTCTTCCAGAAGATTTTTAGCGGTAATCCCCACCGTCACATCTGTCCCCATCTTGACTCAGTTCACTATCTTGTCACCTATCATCGCTTGCTCAACGAAGCCACGTCAGGGGAGTTAGTGGTGGGGTATGACTCCCCTAAACCTAACCATCTCAAGGAATTAGTCAAGCAAAGCGGCGTGTTTGAGCAATGTCAGCTTTTGAAAAATTTAGGGATTATTGAAAATTCAGGTGACAAGGGTGACAAGAGGGAGATTCCCCGTCCCCAGACCCCTGACCCCGACATCAAAGTTCGTGAGTTTTTGCTGAAGCAGATTAGAAGTCAAGGATTGTTGGGAGTTGAGGTCTTGATCAACTCGACTTTGGCGGAATTTGATGCGATCGCTCTGAAAGATAAAGATGTAGTTAAACAGCTTAAGGCGTTGGAACGCGAGAACTACATCCAAATGATTGGCAACGATAAGAATATCAAAGATCAGTCAGTGTTCCGGGTTCCCGAAGACCAACGCTAAGCCTCTTAACCTTGCACATCCTTCGAGAGCCAAATCCGTGTACCTTCGCCAAGCCGATGAAATCGAGGCCGCCATTACTCGTCTCTCTCGCGCCTCCCAACTCTGGATTGATACAGAAACCGCCGACTGGTGGACAAAATCGCCGAAACTCTCCCTAATCCAAGTTAGCGACGATGGAGGCGATCGCCGTGGCGACTCAGTCTATATCCTCGACGTTCTCCAACAGCCTCATTGCATCCGCCTCTTTAGCGAGCGGATTATGGCCAATCCCGAGATCGAGAAAATCTTCCACAACGCCGTCTATGATGTCAAATTTCTGGGAAAGTCCACGGCGCAAAACATCACCTGCACCCTCAAACTGGCGCGAAAGTTGGGAAAACAACGCCTAGGAGTCTCCAATCTGCAACTTAAAACCCTAGCCGCCGAACTCTGCCAGTTTTCCGATATCGATCGCGACTCCCAAGGCAGCAATTGGGGGCAACGACCCCTAAATCAACGGCAACTGCACTACGCTAAACTCGATGTGGTGTATCTGGCCGAGGTTCATCGCCATCTGTTGACCCATCTTGGCCGGTCTCATACACCGGCTGAGAGCGTAGAGGAGCAACAATCTGTGAGTGCTAACCCGAATTTTACTGCCACTGATGTTCGTGTGGCCAAAGAATGTCCCCGTCTGTTTTATTTGGGCCATCACTCAAATTGTCGCACTGTTTTCATTCCCCAAGAGAGCCAAGTTTCGGGGGTGGGACATGACGTTCACCGTTTAGCACAGGAATTTGTGAACTTGGCGGCGGCGGACTCTCGCTTCAGTCAACTGCTGACCCCTCCTAGTGAACAGCTTGAGGTTGAGCAACTGTCTCAGGATATGCAGCAACTTTTTTACGACCGTTGCTTTTATCCCTATCTCATCAAGACAATTAGCAAAAATCCCGATTCTGCTCAACGGTTGGAACATATTTGGCAAGGCTTGCAACGCTTAATCTATCACTACGCCGAATTACTCAAACGCAATCGTCAAAGGTTTTATCCTGAGCAAATTATCGCCGAAACCTTTATTGATAGTGAATTACGGCTGAAGCAGTCCTATCAACTCCCCAACGGCGACGAGCAAACCGTCTCGGGACAGTTTGATAACTTAGTCTATGACGGCGATCGCCAGCGCCTCTGTGTTGTCGAGTACAAAACCTATCAACCGGCTGACCCTTCCGCGCAACTGATGCAAGTGGCCCTCTACGCCGATCTAGTCCACCGCCAACACCAGCAACCCGTTGACGCTGCTGTCTATTGCCTCTTTCCCGAGTTTCAAGTCTATTCCTATGACTGGGATGAGTTGCGATCGATGCGTGACATGGCTTTACTCCCGCATCTGCAACGGATGCAGGACTGGCTGAGGTGGCAACGAGACAGCCCCAACCCCCCACCGAAAACTCACGAGGAGCGGCTCTGTCCTCTCTGTCCGCAACAAAAAACCTGTCAAACGTTCTTTCTAGCCGGAGAGCAAGCCACACCCGTTAAAGCGCCGTATAGCGCCCCAATCCCAACACCAGAGCCAGCACCCAGCCTCAGTGTCACCCCCAATCCTACGCCAAATCCTACGCCAACCCCGCCAACCATCGCTCCCCCCGATAGAGAAGAAGGGGAGAAACTCGGCCAGCAACTGACAGAGGTGTTCAACGCCTTTGGGGTGGATGTCACCTATGAAGGGGCCGCCATTGGTCCGTCGTTTATTCGGGTTCGCCTCAAACCTAAGTTGGGGGTGAAGGTGTCGTCGCTGTTGCGGCTGTCGGATGATTTACAGGTGCAACTGGGGATCTCCGTTGCGCCGATGATTTCTCCTCAGGCGGGGTTTGTGAGTGTGGATATTCCCCGGAATCCGGCTCAGATTGCCTTGTTTGAACGGTATCTTACACCGCAATCGTTGCCGGTGACGGCCCCCGTGCGGGTGGCCATTGGCGTGAACTTAGAAAATCAACTCGTCGAAGCCGATCTCTCGGACCCCAATACCTGTCATTTCTTGGTGGGGGGAACCACGGGAAGCGGTAAGAGTGAGTTTTTGCGAGCTTTGTTGCTGAGTTTAACGCAACGGCGATCGCCGGACCATCTCAAATTGGCCCTAGTTGATCCGAAACGGGTGACGTTCCCGGAGTTTGAGAATATCCCCTGGCTGCTGTCGCCGATTGTCAAAGACAGCGATCGCGCGATCGCTCTGATGGAAGATCTCGTCCTGGAAATGGAATCTCGTTACCGGGCCTTTGAAGCGAGCCGTTGTAACGATCTCCCCACCTACAATCAACGCTGTTTAGACCGCAACAAACCCATCAAACCACCGATTATTTGCCTTTTTGACGAATACGCCGATTTTATGGCCGAAAAAGAGGTCGCCAAAGTGTTAGAACTTTCCATTAAACGCCTTGGGGCCATGGCGCGGGCCGCCGGAATCCACCTCATTATTGCCACGCAACGACCTGAAGCCAAGGTGGTGACACCTCTGATTCGCTCGAATCTTCCGGGACGCATTGCCCTCAAAACCGCCAGTGAAGCCGATTCTAGTATTATTTTGGGGGGCAAACAGGGGCAAGCTCAAAATCTATTGGGAAAAGGAGATCTTCTCTATTACGGTGGGTCTAAGTTACAGCGTTTGCAAAGTCTGTTTGCGCCTAAAATTGATTTTTCTCGATAGTCAAGACCCTAAATTATTAACTTAAGATTCATGATTGTAAGATTCATGATTGATAGTCCCATTTGAGGTATCTTGCTGCATGAAAAACGTCCCAGAACGTAGATGTAAATCTCGTTGTGGGAAGGGAATTTCGATCGCCCGCCGTTTTAACTGCTCATGAATGCCAAAATAGAGATCACTGCGGAGAATCTGTTGCTGACTAGGGTCCCCACACCAAACCAACAACTGAAAATCCAGGGAACTGTCGCCAAAGCCGGAAAAAAGAATGCGAGGCGGCGGAATCCGTAACACCTGGGGATGATCTTGAGCCGCTTCTAATAAAGCCTCCTTGACATCCTCTAAATTAGAACCATAGGCTACACCCACCGGTAGCCGTAAGCGAGAGACGGGGTTATCATGACTCCAGTTAATGACCTCAGACTCTAGGAAACGAGAGTTAGGAACAATAATCGAGACGCGATCGAGGGTACGAATTAGGGTACTGCGGCTACCAATGCGTTCGACTGTTCCCATCGAGTCTCCCACTTCGACAAAATCCCCCACCTGAATCGGACGTTCAAACAGCAAGACTAAGCCGCTACCGAGGTTTTTGGCAATATCTTGTAACCCGAAACCAATCCCCACACTCAACGCACCGGCGAGAATCGTCAGGGAACTAATATCCAATCCCCAGAGATTGAAAATGACAACGGTTCCCATCACCATCAATGTATATTTGATGGCCGTGGCGATCGCATCCTGAGCCGAACGATTCAACCGAGATACCGCCAATACCCGTACTCGCAACAGTTGACTAAGGCGGTTTGCACCTACGACCAAACCCAGTAAAAAGGCAATTAAAATTAGGATATCAACCAAGGAATAGGTATTAGCATCGAGGGGTAAAATCGGTGCCGTAATACTATTCGTAATAATCTGTCGCAGCCGATAACTCCATTGACGGGTCGTGGGAAACAAATCACTCACATAAAAAATCGTGACGCTCCACAAGATAATTCGACTGAGCCAGACAATCAGACCTCGCCAGGCTTCTAACAGGCGTGTATCGGGATAGACCCCACAGAAATAGAGTGAGAGGCGATGAATCCCCCAATGTAAGCCACAGGCCAGACTAACCACCAGAATCACTTGTAGGATAGCCCGTCGCAAAAACGTATCACTGCGTTCTTGGTTAGCCTGACGTAACACCTGACGAATTTGCTCGGCCCATCTTTCGGCCTGATCTCTAGGATTGACCCCAGTTCCGAGGCTGGCGTCACTTTTGGTGACCGTAATCAGATGCGTTCCATCGATGAGTAAGGTGGGTAACCCATTGCGCATCACCACCTCAATGCGCTCAAGTCCAGGGGATTCAGCGGCTTGTTGCAGTTTGTCGTTCATCAAGGCGGCCCGTTCTTCGGCGGGAAACTGAGCCGTATCGGCCATCTCAAATAGGTAGATCCCATCGACAATGACTCTGGCACTTTCGGTTTCTGGGTCAAAAGTGGGTCGTGGTGAGAGGGTTTCGGGAATGACCACCTCAGGAGGGGTATCGCTGAAGTCATTACCGATATCGGAGAGAGAACGGGGAGACTCATCCGGTTGAGCCATGGCCCCGGTTCCCCAGATGAGTAAGACCGTACCTAGGGCTAATATGACGTTGGCTAGGGTCTGCCGAGACAGTTTGATCACGTTTTTAGGGTTCCCTTATCTGAGCTTCAAAGATGAACTAATCCTGCGCCAAATTGCGCGATTCCGGCGCGATCGCCGCTGAATTTGCCTCGATCTCCCACATGAGCGATGTCCACCAAGTTTCAAGATTAAGGGAGTCACCGTTTTGACTGTCGCAACTATCACTTGTCGTTTCAGGTGAATCGACTAGAATGGGTCTTAGTTTACGTGGTGTGAAGGCGACTCCTCTGACGGAACTCAGCGGCTTATGGTTCGTCTGAGTTAACCAATGGTTCTCAACTGTACGCTGCTAGGATAACCTAATCGATGATTAGGTTGCCTAGCTTTTTTTTCGCCCCAAATTTTAGCTGATCCCGATTGCGGGGCGATCGCCGATTCTTTTTTCGATTCGATGGCCCTAAGCGTTATCGTCGCTTGGCTTCACTGCGATAGCGAACAAACTCGGCCACAAAGGCTAAAATCCCAGAAAAGCTAATCAAAATTGCACTCAGCGCATTGACATCGGGTTTCACCCCAGTCCGGATACGACTAAAAATTTCCATCGGTAACGTCGTCGCCCCGGCCCCGGCGGTGAAACTGGCAATGAGAAAATCATCCATACTCAAAACAAAGGCCAGCAGACAGCCCGAGACAATTCCCGGCATCAGTTGCGGCAATAAAACCTGAAAAAAGGCCTGGACGGGAGTGGCCCCCAAATCTAACGCCGCCTCCTCCAAATTGCGATCTAAATCCGCCAAACGAGTCGAGACAACAATGGCAATATAGGCCAAACAGAAGACAATATGGGCCGCCACAATCGTCCATAAACTCAGGGAAAAACCAACCGCCGCTAAAAACACCAACGTCGCTACGGCAATGGCGATATCGGGGATAATCAGCGGTAAATAGGAAATGCCTAAATACAGTTGACGGCCAGGGAAGCGATAGCGAGCGAGTCCCACCGCCATCAGCGTTCCCAACACGGCCGAGATGGCCACCGCCGAGATGGCCACAGTCAAACTATTGCGCAACGCCGCAAAAATGCGCGCGTCGGATAGTAAATACCCATACCACTCCCAGGTAAATCCCTCCCAGGTCGCACTATAGGCCGACTCATTAAAGCTATAGACCACTAACACCAAAATGGGGAGATACATAAACACAAACATCAGCCCCACAAACACTGATTGCCAAGACAAACGCGGTTTAAACGAAGAATGTGCCATATCTAGGGAGAAATCAGGGGAGTCGGGGTGATCGAGATCCGGTTGAGGAGTAGGAGCCGTTTCAGTCATTGAGGGTTGGAGACAGAGTACATCTCGATTAGCGTTGAGTCGCAGAGGAGTCGCCATATTTGAGCAATAGAGCGATCGCCACACTCACCGCAAAAATTAACACCATACTTAAAGCTGAGCCAAAGCCCCAGTTCGGTGTTTGTCCTAAGAATTGGTTATAAATCAAACGGGCCACCGTCATACTTGAGGCCCCTCCGAGGAGTTCAGGATCGATAAAATCCCCCAAACTGGTGATAAACACCAATAATGACCCGGCGGCGATTCCCGGTAACGCTTGAGGAACCGTGATTTTCCAAAAGGTTTGTAGCGGGGTTGCCCCCAAATCGGCTGAGGCTTCTAAGAGTTGGCGATCGAGTTTTTCTAGGGATGAATAGAGAATTAAGACCATATAGGGCAAAAAACTATAACTCATCCCCACCAACACCGCCGGAGGCCGATTGAGAAGATCTAATCCCGGAATACCGACAATCCCCAAAAGGGAATTTAGCACCCCAGTCGGTCGGAGAATGGCAATCCAGGCATAGGTTCGTAGCAACGAAGATGTCCATAGGGGCAAGACAAACCCCAGCAGCAGTAGATTACGCCAACGTTGGGGAGCTAATAGGGCAATCCAATAGGCCACCGGAAAGCCCAAAATCAGACAGAGGAACGTCGTGCCGATCGCCAACTTCAGCGATCGCAGCACCACCCCCAAATTTCCCGGCTCCAACGCTCGTAAATAGTTCTCAATCCCCGAGGGAATCACCACATCTCCCGGTCGGATATTGGGCACCAGACTCAACTGAAAAATGACCAGCGTGGGCAACACCAGCAACAACAGCAGCCATAACCCAGCCGGAGCCAATAATCCCGTCACTCCCAGCCAGCGAGTTCCCCAAGCTAACTCAGAGTTTGGGGACTGGGAGGTCTCAGAAGGAGGAGGAGAAACAGACACAGTAGTTTTGAAACTAAAAGGGCAAGGACAAGGCGTTAACCGCTCGTCAATCGCGTCCAATAGCGATTATAAAGTTCCCCAACGTCCGGGGGAATCGGTTGTAAACTTTCGGATTTTTCCAAGGCCGAGTCCGGGGGAAAGAGGCTGGTATTGGTTTGAACCGACTCCGGTAACTTGGCAAAGGCCGCCTTATTGGGAGTCGCGAAACTCAAGCGTTCCCCGATGCGTGCGGCCACCTCAGGGCGCTGCATAAAGTTAATCCAAGCATAGGCCGCATCCACATTGGGGGCAGTGCGAGGAATCACCAGGGCATCAGTCCAAATCGAGGAGCCGCTACTGGGTAAAACATAGGCTAAATCCGGGTCTTCCTGAATCACCTCATTGGCATCAGACGAGAAGCACATGGCAATTTTCAAATCACCGCTGAGAATTTGGGGTCGCCAGGCATCGGAATCAAAAGCGGCGATGCTAGGTCGCAGTTCCACGAGCTTGTTGTACGCGGCCCGAATTTCTTGAGGATTGGTGCTGTTGTAGGAATAGCCCAACATCCGTAGGGTGGCCCCAAAGACCTCCCGAGGGTCATTGAGTAGGGTGGCGCGACGAGTTAGACGTTGCTGATTCTCCCAGAGATAGGTCCAATCCTCCGGAGAGGGGTTAAGCACTGTGGTGTTGAAAACCAGGCCCGTTGTCCCCCAACTGATGGGAATACTATGGCGATTGTCGGGATCATAGCTGGGACTCTCGAAACTGGGAAAGAGGGAATCGAGTCCGGCGATGCGATCGTGATCGAGTTCGAGCAGCAGTTGCTCATCGATCATGCGCCGCACCATGTAATCAGAGGGATAAATGAGGCTATACGCGCCCCCGGCCCCTGCTTGCAGTTTGGCCAACATTTCTTCATTGGAGGAGAACACATCGGCGATAACACGGATTTGGGTTTCTTGGTAAAACGCCTCAATCAGCTCCCGATCCGTGTAGCCGGCCCAAGTATAGATATAGAGGAGGTCGTCCGCTGTTTGTACCGTCGATCGCACATTGGCCAGAGTCCATCCGCAACCCGATAGGGCTAACCCAGACAGGGCAGCCGTTGAGAGATTCAGAAACTGGCGGCGGCGCATGGACCGCGTGGGCGGTGAGGGGGGATGAATCACAGATCGCAGTTGCTCAGGTCAGCGAGATAGGACATTGACAAACCAGTGAGAAAACGCGGCTCCCCAGAGCCATTCGTTGGCTATCGTACCCTGTTCTAGTCCGATTCTACCCCCTAGAATGCCCCTAGGCGGCTAAAACAATGCCTTGATGGGGCAACCAGGATAAGTACACCGGGGAATCGGGGCTGGGAAGGTCTTCGGGGCGACTGGCTTGACGTAGGGTGACAAGTTCCCCTGAGTCGAGGCGGATGACGCAGTGGGTATGGGTGCCGAGATACATGGCCGTCTGAAGTTGACCTCGATAGAGGTTTGGGGCGGATTCTGGGGGAGTTCCATGAAGTTGGATGTTTTCGGGCCGGATACTGACGACAGCGTGATGACTTAGAGGTTCGGCTTCGGGCGATCGCCCCACCACCAGTTTTAAACCTGAATGGCTACGCACCACTATGGTGTCAGCATCCTGATGTTCGACGGTTCCCTCGAATAGATTGGTTTCCCCGATAAAGTCGGCCACAAATGGGGTGCGCGGCCGTTGATAAATCTCCGTGGGGGAGCCGATTTGCTCAATTTTGCCATCTTTCATCACGGCGATGCGATCGGACATCGATAAGGCCTCTTCTTGGTCATGGGTGACGGTGACAAAGGTTAAGCCTAAATTACGGTGCAGATTGGATAACTCCATCTGCATTTCTTTACGGAGTTTGAGATCTAAGGCCCCAAGGGGTTCATCGAGCAGTAGCACCGCCGGATGATTGGCAATGGCCCGGGCCAGAGCAATTCGTTGCCGTTGTCCACCGGATAACTGTTTCGGGTAGCGGTTAGCGAAGGCTTCCATCTTCACCAACTGCAACATCTCCTCGACACGTTGCTGAATTTCACTGCGGCCAATCCGTTTCAGTTTTAAGCCAAAGGCGATGTTCTCCCAAACGCTCATATGGTCGAAGAGGGCGTAATTCTGAAAGACGGTATTGACGGGTCGTTCATTGGGGGGAACCCGGGTCATGGAACGACCGCCAATAAGAATCTCTCCGGCTGAGGGGGTTTCAAAGCCAGCAATCAGTCGTAAGGTGGTGGTTTTGCCACACCCCGAGGGTCCGAGAATACTAAAAAACTCACCTCGGCGAATCTGAACTTCAACGCCGCGCACGGCGGTTTCGCCGTTAAAGACTTTGAAGACACGATGCAGTTCGACGTCGAACTCTGATTCACGCCCGCTCAGATCGCTGTTTTGGCTGGCAGCTTGCAGCATGATGACGGCTCCTGGATAGTCATTGTCCCAAATTCCGGGGCAGGATTGGGCAACATCCCACGGCGGGGAGTTGACCGAACCTGGCTCTAGTCTAGTTTAGCGACAAGGCGATCGCTTCTCCTATCTGACATTCTCCAACGGTGAAGCAGCCAATACTATAATGACAAGTCGAAGCGACCTGATCGTCTTGCCAGCCCTAGCCCACATTTGTTCGCACCCACTCAATTATTATGACCTCGATTCCTTCTAACGGTTACGGCAGTCGCACCAATCAACGCAATATTGGCGGCCTTGTGCCAGCGGTTTTGATCATGGTCGGCATTACCGCCGTCATGCTCGGGGGAATTGGCGCTCGTTTGGCCTATCTACAACTGATTCAAGGAACCCGCAATCGTCAACTGGCTGAAGACAACCGTATTCGTCTGATTCCCACCCAGCCGGTGCGGGGGAATATCTTTGACCGTCATGGGAATATTCTGGCCACCTCTAGCCTCTCCCATACGGTCTATCTTTGGCCGTTAGCACTCCCCCCTGAGGATTGGCCTGAGGTGATTGAACGCCTTTGTGAGATTATCAATATTCCCCCGGAACAGGTCCTCGAACGTCTGGAGGAAACGGGCTATAACAAGGCACTGCCGATTCGCGTGGCCCGTCGCCTCAGTGCGGCTCAGGTGATTGCGCTGACGGAGTATAGTCCCCAACTTCCGGGAATTGAGGTCAATGTTGAGGCGGTGCGACATTACCCTCATGGTTCCCTTGGGGCTCATGTTCTTGGCTATACGAGCGAAATCAGTGATGAGGATTTATCCCGTTTAGAAACTCAACCTGATAATAAGTATCGTTTGGGGGATATTGTCGGCCAAATGGGCATGGAGGCAGCGTTTGAAGAGGAACTTCGAGGAGAATGGGGGGGACGGCAGGTTGAGGTCGACAGTCGCGGCCAGGTGTTGCGGGTGTTGGGGGAGAAACAAGCCGAAGGGGGACGGGATGTGCAAACAACCCTCGATTTGGATTTGCAACGGGCGGCGGAGGAAGCCCTGGGGGATGTTCAAGGAGCCATTGTGGCCATTGACCCCCGAGATGGGGCGGTGCGGGCGATGGTGAGCCGTCCGGCGTTCGACCCCAATATCTTCTCGGGGCGCATTACTGAGGCGGATTGGCAGGCGTTACAAGCGGCCCGCTATCCGTTTGTGAATCGCGCTTTGCAGGGATTTGCCCCGGCGAGTACGTTTAAGATTGTCACCACCACGGCGGCGATCGAATCTGGGGAGTATTCTCCCTATGCGGTGCTACCGACGTATCCCTATGTGACGGCTGGGGGGATTCGCTTTTGGGACTGGAACCGCAGTGGCTTCGGACCGTTAGGCTTTACGGGAGCGATGGCCTGGAGTAGTGACACGTTTTTTTATCAGGTGGCGCAACGAATTGGGGCTGAGGTCTTGATTGATTGGACACGCCGTTATGGTTTTGGTCGCAAAACCGGCATTGAACTGGCGTCGGAAGAGTGGGCGGGATTGGTTCCTGATGCGGCTTGGAAGGAGCGGGCGTTAGGAGAAGGGTGGTATCAGGGAGATACGATTAATATGTCGATTGGTCAGGGCTATTTACAGGCGTCACCGCTACAACAGGCGGTGATGTTTGGGGTTCCAGCTAATGGGGGCTATCTGGTTCGACCCCATTTACGGAGTTTGGATGTGGATGTGAGTTATTGGCGCGAGTCGCTCAATATCAGTTCTGAGACGATTGATGTTTTGAGACGAGGCTTGCGAGAGGTGATTACCCAGGGCACGGCTACGAACATCAATACCAGCACGATTCCTCCGTTTGCGGGAAAAACGGGAACGGCGGAGGCTCAACCGAATCCCTCTCATGCTTGGTTTGGGGCGTATGCTCCTCTTGATGATCCTGAAATTATTGTTGTTGCGTTTGGGGAACATGCGGGCCAGGGTGGGGGCGCGTTGGCGGCTCCGATTGTGCTACAGGTGTTACAGGATTATTTTAAGACTGAGACTGAGTCGAATGGAACTGGGGATTAGAGGAATTTGGGCTGAGTGGTTAGCTATCTTCGTAGCCGAAGCACATGGTAATCTTTTTGTCAAGAGCCGCAATAAGAAGCCAGAGTTCAAAGCCTTGCGCCCAGCGTCGGGAGGGAAGATGGCCGACGGGGGCTTTGAGACTGTAGCTAAATTCAAGGGAGGGCGATCGCGAGGCGCTGAGTTTCCAGCCGACGGTGGCGCAAAAGAGGGGATAGTCCCGACCGACTTGTTGATAGAGTTGTTGCTGGACGCTAAAGCCAAAGCGATCGCCTGAATAACGTCGCCAGAGATAGTCAAGGGTTTGCAAGTCGGTGCAGGGTAGGGCCTCGATGTCGCGAAGCCCAAGATGACCGCCTGAGCTTCCCCGTGCGGCTCGACAAAGCAACTGATGGGTGAGGCGATCGCCGATTTCCCACTGTCGCCGACGCAGGGCGTTCCAAAGCTCATGATAGTCGAGGCCCACGTCGGAGAGTAGGGGAACGTCGGGAGTTTTGCCAAATAGCTGATTGAGTTGCTCTAGGGGCGATCGCCGTTGGACCCGTTCTAGGGTAATTTGCGGTTTAGCAAGCCGAGGGGAGTGACGCGGTGGACTCACCGCCAGGGGAGAGGGGTCAGGCGAGGCCAGGGGTTTGGCCTTGAGGGCCTTAATCACCTCACTAGCTGAATGAAAACGCCGATTGAGAGGAGTTTCCAGGAGTTTGTTCACCACCTGGGTCAGTTCGGGACTAATCTGATGGGTGAGGGGTAAGGAGCGTTGCCAATCCCAGCGGCCACCGACAATATCATAGAGTTCCAGAGGCGAAATGCCCGTCAGCAAACGGGCACAGGTGACGCCGAGACTATAGAGATCACTGGCGGGAAAGGCTTGACCGCGATTCTGCTCCGGGGCCATATATTCGGCACTGCCCACAGCGGTATAACCCGAGACCATCTGGCTGTCTTGCAGCACTTTCACCACGCCAAAATCGATTAGAAACAGTTTGCCATCCTGATGACGGCGCATGAGATTATCGGGTTTAATATCCCGGTGAATACTCCGCTGACCGTGGATATAGTCGAGAATGGGTAGGAGTTGCCCCAGGAGATCGCGAATTTGGGTTTCGTCGAATGTCCCCGTTCGTTGCAGTTCCTCGGTTAGCGTCTCACCGTCAATCCACTCTTGCACTAAATAAAAATACCCCTCTTGGTCAAAATGAGCGAGGAGTGTGGGAATTTGGGGATGTTGTCCCAGGCGATCGAGATTTTCCGCTTCACGGTGGAAGAGTTCGAGCATTTTCGCCCCCATTTCTCCTTTGCCGTCAAAGGGATGAAGTTGCTTAATCACACAGCGGGGCTGAGACGGTAAATCATGATCGATCGCCAAGTAGGTTTTCGCAAACCCACCTCGACTCAGGGGGGCGATCGCCCGGTAGCGATCGCGCAAGGCCAAACGATAGCCACAACTCTGACAATGTTGGGCTGAATCAGGATTTTCAGGTTGAGAACAGCGACGATTGAGACAATAGCTCATGGCAGGGCAGACCAATGTGGAGTCTCCTCCAGAATACTCGCTCATTCCCAATCTTGAGTCCTCGGCCTGCCGCCCCTTTCATCTGGGCCGTTTTCTCGGGAACCTCTATTGGAGCAACAATGCCACTTCTTTGGCAAAATAGGTCAAAATCAAGGTCGCTCCAGCCCGTTTAATACTGACCAACGTTTCCAGCATCACCTTTTTCTCATCAATCCAGCCTTTCTCTCCGGCGGCTTTAATCATGGCATATTCACCACTAACGTTATAGGCCGCCACAGGAACCTCGGTGACATCGCGAATTTGCCGAATAATATCGAGATAAGGAAGGGCCGGTTTCACCATAACAATATCAGCCCCCTCAGCAATGTCTAACTCGACTTCTTTGATGGCTTCGATCGCATTGGCTGGGTCCATCTGATAGGTTTTCTTGTCACCGGATTTGGGGGCGGAATCGAGGGCATCCCGAAACGGACCATAATAGGCGGAGGCGTATTTAGCGGAATAGGCCAAAATCCCGACGTTGGTGAACCCTTCCGTATCTAAGGCTTGGCGAATCGCCCCAATCCGTCCATCCATCATATCGGAGGGGGCGACCATATCCGCCCCAGCCCGCGCTTGAGACACGGCCATTTTCGAGAGGACTTCAACGGTTTCGTCGTTGAGGATATAGCCCGACTCGTCGAGTAAGCCGTCATGACCATGACTGGTGAAGGGATCGAGGGCAACATCGGTGATGACGACTAACTCGGGGGTTTGGGCTTTGATGGCGGCGACGGTTTCTTGGACGAGTCCCTTGGGGTTATAGCTTTCGCTACCGGTTTCGTCTTTTTTGGACTCGGAAATCACCGGGAACAGGGCAATGGCGGGAATCCCCAGGGCGGCGATTTCGGCCACTTCTTTCAGGAGTAAGTCGAGGCTAAAGCGATAGCAACCGGGCATTGAGGCCACTTCGATTTTTTGATTTTCCCCTTCCGTGACGAACATGGGGTAAATCAGGTCATTGACGGAGAGTTCTGTTTCTCGAACCATGCGTCGCAGGGATTCGTTGCGACGCAAGCGACGGGGACGTTGAATCAGGTCGAGGACGTAGGAGGATGTAGACATACTTTTAAGGATGAGGCGTTGCTGTTTAGGGCGAAAATGAAGATGTTAAACGCTTATGCCGTTAAGACGGTGGTTGACGTTAGGGGCGATCGCCGATTATGGCGGTAACGGGCCAACCATCGAAGCATGGTAAGTCATTGGCGGGGACGGGGTAAACATTCCGTAATGTTCTGCAACATCAAGCAATGGAAGAACAGCCACGATTGTTGAGAATCCCCTTCACTAGAATTTGACTACAATACGGATCAGTTGCCCTTCATCGTCCTAGTTTAATGACCCCCACTGTCGATTATCTCCGCATTAGTCTAATTGATCGCTGCAACTTCCGCTGTCAATACTGTATGCCCGATGGCGATGAACTTGACTATGTTTTGCAACAAAATCTCTTAACGCGCCAGGAACTGATCCGTCTCTTGCAAGAGGTCTTTATTCCCCTAGGATTTCGCCGCTTTCGGCTGACGGGAGGGGAACCGCTGTTGCGGCCTGATGTGGTGGCGATCGCCGCTGATATCGCTACCCTGCCCCAAACCGAGGATTTAGCCATGACCACCAATGGCTTATTATTACCCGGTCTGGCCCAACCCCTTTATGATGCTGGCTTACAGCGCCTCAATATCAGCCTAGATTCCCTCGATGCTGAGACATTTGACAAAATCATCGGAAATCGCGGTAAAAGCCGCTGGCAGCGCACCTGGGCGGGGATTCAGGAAGCCTATGAAGTGGGGTTCAACCCCCTGAAGTTAAATATGGTGGTGATCCCTGGTGTGAATGATGGTGAGGTGTTGGAGATGGCGGCCCTAACACGCGATCGCCAATGGCATATTCGCTTTATTGAATTTATGCCCATCGGCAATGGGGCCTTGTTTGAGCATAAGGGTTGGATTGACTCAGAAGAGTTACGAGGGCGAATTCGCCAACGCTGGGGCTTAGAACCAGCCAGCGTCACGGGAGCTGGCCCGGCAGATATCTTCAAAATTCCTGGCGCTCAGGGGACACTCGGGTTTATTAGTCAGATGTCTGAGTGTTTCTGCGATCGCTGCAATCGGATGCGACTCTCAGCAGATGGCTGGCTACGTCCCTGTCTCCTCAACGAAACTGGACAACTCAACCTACGGGATGCCCTACGAGCCGGGGTTCCCCTCCCTCAACTACGTCAACAGGTGCAAACCCTCTTACAGCTAAAACCCGAGATTAACTTCAAGGAACGCGATATGGGCAACAGTTCCCAAACCTATCAACGAACGATGTCGCAAATTGGGGGGTAGGGGAGGCAAGAGGTAAGAGGCAAGAGGCAAGAGGCAAGAGGCAAGAGGCAAGAGGCAAGAGGCAAGAGGCAAGAGGCATAACCCACCCCTGCCCCTCCCAGGAGGGGAAGGCAAG
>HotLOscill_hetero_coDRAFT_1000473_pt1 | contig 18091 bp, 19 predicted proteins | sample HotLakmetagenome_2_FD_10650 | JGI IMG/M metagenome (IMG submission 10650)
CTGGACGGGGTTTCGGGGCAAAAATGCTCTGGGGCTAGACAAACAGTCATGAAGCAAGAATCCCCCGTTATAATCTTTGATTTAACGGCGGGAGTGTCAAAGGCGTTGACCATTGACTGTTGAGGGCATTGAGTTGACAAGGGCAACCTCACCGGTTGCCCTTTTTGCTAGGCCCGAAACCGTGCCATTACCCCAAGCGTTGGCGAATCCAGAGGGCGAATAGGGGCAAGGCGAGACGGTAGCCAAGATCGGGACCATAGATAAGGCCTTTATGTTGTAGGCCGGCGATCGCTCCCTGTAACGAGCCACCCCGTGAGAGATGATGTTTTTGGATATAGTTGCGACTTTGGGGCTTGTCTGTGGGATCGAGGGCCAAGGATTCGAGGAGTTGTAGTTGTGAGGCGGGTAAAAGAACCAACAACGACTCAAAGATATTGCTTAAATCGGCCAGTAAGTCTTGTAGGGTTTCCTCAATCGCCACATCATCTAAACGACCGTGATCCCAGCGGCGTTGACGTAAACGACCCACTAACATCGACGCATCGCCGATATGTCCTTGAACGGCGTTGAGGAAGGTCTCTAGGGCCGGCGATCGCGGATCAAAACTCAAACCCACTTGTTGTAAGACCAATTGCGCCCAAGCGGCCACCACATCATCCGCCAGGGGAGTCAGACAAACGGTCGTCAGTCCACCCGGATCATCATGGAAATTGCGGTTTTCGGCCAAGGTGGTCACTAAGACATAATTGGCCGTCGTATGGCGGGCGATCGCCTCTTGTAAACAGGTTTCCCATTGAGCCGTACGGTCCCAAGCTCGAATATGGGGAAACCCGTGAAAAATGAGAATGACTTGCCGTTCCATGGCGATGGCCAACTGTTGCGGGAATTGCAGTAACTGCTGATAGGCTTGCCAAAGATGCTCTTGAGTTAGGGCCGGATCTCGTTGTAGAGAGAGTTTGCGCGGGGATGTTTCGTTAAACTCAAACCAGAGTTGTCCCTCACGGCCCGTCCAATCCCGAAGGAAGGCGGTGGCCTCTTGGCTTTGCACCCCCTGGGAAATCCCCTCACAAAGCAGTTGCACAAATCGCCGTCCATCGGTGGCCCGAATACAATCGACTTCCATCACCTTCGCACCCACATCCCGGGCCGCTCGTCGCACTAGGGTTCGACGACCACTTCCGGGAACTCCCGCAATCAGTAAATCGTGACCATTAGCTAACGTCTGAGTAATCTGTTGAAACTGAGCCTGTCGGCCGAACAATTCCAGTACCGACTCTTTCTCTGGAGAGATCCTCGGTACTGTCTCACCGGGTGTTGGTCCTAGCATCCTTCCGTTCTTCGCTATTGCATCAACATCAACCTTGTCATCTCGCACCATAAGCCAGATCAGGCCCAAGCACAACAAAAACTTATAGTGCCACATCGTGACAACACTAAAAAATCGTGCTAATCTGATTCTAACACAGACCATTTTGAGTTTAGTCCTTAGCCCCTGACAACCTCCGTGTTAGAAGCCTGCATCTTAGCAACCGTCCTGATCGGATTCATCGGCATCATCGTCAAGCCAAATCTGTTGATGAAGATCATCGCCATGGATGTGATGAGTACAGGTGCGATCGCCTACTACGTTTTCATCTCCTCGCGAGATGGACTCTCATCGCCGATTTTCAATCAAGAAACTCCTCTCCAATATGCCGATCCAGTTCCTCAAGCAGTGATTTTAACTGCCATTGTCATTGGCTTTTCCATTCAGGCGTTAATGCTTGTCGGTGCGATGAAACTCGCACATCATAACCCCACCCTAGAAACCAATGAAATCGAGGACAACAATACGCCATGATGTCTCTGACTATTATTTGGATTGCACTACCCCTATTTATTGGACTCACCATCTACCTGCTGCCAAAGTTAGATCGCTATTTAGCCTTGGCAACAGTCCTGATGTCCTTCGGCTATGGACTGAATCTCTTTTCAAGCCAAACCTCTCAAAAATTTCAACTTTTAGATAACTTTGGTGTCAGCTTTTGGGTTGACTCACTCAGTAGCCAGTTCATTCTCACCAACGCGTTGGTGACAGGAGCTGTCATTCTCTATTCATCATTTCAGAATAAAACCGCGTTTTTTTACAGTCAAGCGATTATCCTACATGGCAGCGTCAATGCTGTTTTTATATGCGCGGACTTTATGAGTCTATATGTTGCCTTAGAGGTGATTGGGGTGGCCGCCTTTTTATTGGTTTCATATCCGAGGAGCGATCGCGCCCTTTGGGTCGCCTTGCGCTACTTATTTGTCAGCAATACCTCAATGCTTTTTTACCTGATTGGGGCCATTTTAGTCTATCAAGCCAACCATTCCTTTGCCTTTACAGGGTTGGCTAATGCCCCTCCTGAAGCCATTGCCCTAATTTTCCTGGGCTTGTTAAGTAAAGGTGGCGTATTTGTCTCCGGGTTATGGTTGCCTCTAACTCATTCCGAATCGGAAAGTCCTGTCTCAGCACTCCTCTCCGGATCGGTGGTTAAAGCCGGTGTTTTTCCCCTATTGCGCTGTGCCTTACTGATGGATGAGTTATTGCCTGTTGTGCAAATATTAGGCATCAGCACCAGCTTTTTTGGCATTATCTATGCCCTGTTTGAGAAAGACGCAAAACGAATTTTAGCCCTGAGTACGATTTCTCAATTGGGTTGGATGATGGTTGCACCAATGGTGGCTGGAGTGTATGCCCTCGCTCATGGATTAGTCAAATCACTTCTATTTTTAGCCAGCGGTGCATTACCCACCCGAGATTTAGATGAACTTCAGGTAAAGCCAATGTACAGTGGATTGTGGCTGATTCTACTCGTCGGGGGTTTATCCATGTCCGGTTGTCCCGGTTTCCTGGGTTTTTCAGCGAAAGTTTCGACCCTCAAAAGTCTGTCAGACTGGCCAGAGATCTTCATGAATGTATCCTCGGTTGGCACAGCACTAATTTTTGGTAAGTTTATTTTTCTTCCCCACAAATGGCAAGGAGGGCATCTCAAGCCCGGTTTAATCGTGGCCGCCCTACTTTTAATCGTCAGCTTGTTAGTGGGGAATGTCTTGTATCTCCAAGCCTACAGCCTCGCCAATCTCGGAAAAGCCTTAGCTGTTATCGGGTTGGGTTGGTTAGGATATTGGCTTTTCATTAAACGTCAAGATTTAAAACTGCCCCGAATGTTTGAACAGTTCGATAATCTCATCGGCAGTATGAGTTTGGTGTTAATTGTCTTATTTTGGATGGTGTTTACATGATTGGCTATCTTAACCTAATCTTACGTTTAACCATTTGGTTTTTACTGACCGATGATTTCAGTGCCGCTAATATTATTATTGGGCTGGTGGTCTGTTTTTTCCTGCCGGGATTACACAAAACCTCCAGTTCACTCCAGGATTGGCTGCGAGTCTTCGGTGAAATTATTGTCGCCATTCCCCAAGCGTACTGGGAAGCCTTGGAAATGATTGTGAGTCCTCACATTGAGGAGGAATTTACCTTAGAACAAGTGAAACCGCAACGAACCGCTGGTTTGATTTTTCTGGATATTTTCCTGATTACCTTTACCCCCAAAACGATTGTGACAAAATATCATGAACATGGCTGGTATGAAGTTCATAAACTAAAACGGAGTTAACGGCAATGGATGGAATGGATGGTTTAATTTTTGGGATGATTGTCTGTTTGTTGCTGCCAATTTATGAAGCTTGGAAAGCAGATGACATTTGGCAAAAAATGTTGGCGTTTTCGAGTATTGAAACCAAGTCTTCAATTATTATTTTGGCAATTTCGGTGTCTCGTAACGATTGGATGATTGGTTTGGTTGGGGTTATTATTCTCAGTGTGGGAAATGCTGCGTTAATGCTTTTAGCGAATGTCATTAAACGGGCAAATAGTGCATCAAGTCGAGGGTTTTATGGTTGATTTTTTGAGCTATTTCTGTCTCGGATTTGGACTTGTGTTGTGGTTTTGGGGGACTTTTCCCTTACTGGGGCGGCGCTCAGTCCTATTTAAACTCCATAATCTTTCTATTTCCGATATTCTGGGTTCGATGAGTATTGTGGTGGGACTGGCGTTAAAGATTCCTCGCGAGTTACCCCTGTTGATTTTAGCCCTGATTTCTTTGGCAATTTGGAATACAATTTTGGGCTATGTGTTGGCCTACTGTACTCGGAGGACTGTTGAGGATGATTGAGTGGTACATTTACATTATTGTGGCGTTGCTCCCATTGACGGCGGTCATGTTGGTGCGATCGCAAAACCCCTATCATGCTCTCGTGATTCGAGGCATTTTAGGAGCGGTGGCGGCCCTAGTCTATGCCGTTTTGGGAGCCGCTGATGTGGCCTTAACTGAGGCGTTAGTCGGGACAATGTTGGCCATTACGCTCTATGCGGTGGCGGTGCGTTCGTCTCTCGTCTTACGAGTAGGAGTTGAGGCCTCGGAATTTAAAGGAGATCGATGCGATCGCTTTTGGGGCTTACTTTGGCGTGAATTGAGCGGCATTTTTGACAGCTACTACTTACGATTAGAACTCGTCACCTATGCCAGTCCTGAAGAGTTACATCAGGCCTTACGCAATCAAGATATCCATGCGATCGCCGAAACCACCTACCAAGAACCGACGATTGAGGGTATCGCCATGGAGGGGACAATTGCAGCAGACCCCAAACCCTTCATTGTCACAACCCGAGTTCGTCGAATTTATGAGTTAATGCAAACTGATCTCGTCCTAACTAGCCCCCGGTTGTTGTTATCTGCTGAGGACTCTTCTGAGCAATCCTTTGACCGACCTGATGTAGGAGTAAGTAAGGTATGAAATGGGTCTATTTAGCCGCCGTGGCGGTCATTTATCTGAAGTTTTTACTCCTTCCCAATATCAGCGTAGACGCCCTCGATCCCTCAGCCGTGGAGTTGGTGGTGGCCGATAGTGGCGTTCCCAACGCCGTGACGGGGATTATCTTCCGCAATCGTCTCTATGACACCATTTTTGAAGTGGTCGTGTTCACCATCGCCATCATGGGGTCTAAATTCCTGTTGGCTAACGAACATCCCCTGAGTGAAGTCCATCAATTTCGCGATCGCCCCTCCATCGTCTTAGCACGACTTGGCGCTCTCATCTCGGCGCTGGTGAGTATCGAGTTAGGGATTCGTGGCCATCTCAGTCCCGGTGGTGGTTTTGCTGCTGGAGTCGCCGGAGGAACCGCCATCGGCTTGGTGGCCATTACCTCCAACGCTGAATGGATGGAAGGGATTTATAAACGCTGGCGAGCCGCCTTAGCCGAAAAACTCTCGGTCTTAGTGTTTATCCTCCTATCAGCACTGACCTTAGTGGGATTTGCACTCCCCCAAGGAGAATTAGGAGGCTTAATCAGTGGCGGAATTATCCCCATGATGAATCTCTTAGTGGCGTTTAAAGTGGCTCTCGGGTCTTGGGCCGCCATTTTACTGTTTATCCGCTACCGAGGCCTCTTCTGAGGTTCGGGTTCAGACTGGACGACTGATGACCGGCCCAGGGCGGGTTGCAACCGCTACAATAGAGGGGTGAGATCCGGGGTGAAGTGCTTTGTTGCCAGAGTTGTTGCCAACCTTGCAGACAATTCACCGGTCCACCAACGCTGTTTAGCAAATTAAAAGGATAGTTTCATGCAATCAGGTGCGCGAATCATCTCGCTGTTTGGGATTCCGCTCTATATTCATTCGTCTTGGTTCCTGATTTTGGCCTTATTCACCATTGCCAAAGGCGTTGCGTGGCAAGAAACCTATAACTGGGGTGGAGTCATCCCCTTCGTGGCTGGCTTTATCAGTTCGGTGTTGCTGTTTGTCTCAGTGGTTCTCCATGAACTTGGACATAGTTTAACGGCTCAAACTCAGGGCATTAAGGTCAACTCCATTACCCTATTCCTGTTTGGGGGCGTTGCGGCCATTGATCGAGAGTCAAAAACTCCAGGACAAGCCTTTCAGGTGGCCATCGCTGGCCCAGCCGTGAGTTTTGCCCTCTTTGTACTGTTGTCGCTCCTCGTCTCGATTTTGCCGAGTGGCTCAACCCCAGCGGCGGTGTTACTCGGTAATTTAGCCACCATTAACTTAGTCTTGTGTCTGTTTAATCTTATCCCCGGCCTACCTCTTGATGGGGGACAAGTCCTCAAAGCAGCGATTTGGAAAGCAACGGGCGATCGCTTCAAAGCCGTTCGTTGGGCCGCTCAATCGGGGGTCTTTCTGGGGACTGGGGCGATCGCCTTTGGCTTATTTGTAGCCTTGACGGTTCCGGGATTTACCGGAGGCTTCTGGATGGCCTTGATTGGTTGGTTTATCCTGCAAAATGCCAATAACTATGGCCGCGTCACCCGGTTACAAGAACTGTTGCTCAATACTCCCGTCAGCGAGGCGATGACACGACAGTTTCGGGTGGTGGATGGCCAGATGACGATTCGTGAGTTTACCGATCGCTACCTGCTCTCGGATCTATATGAGGGACAATCTCAGCATCAACCCTATTTTGCGGCGTCTCATGGACGCTATCGTGGCGCAATTCACCCGGACGATCTCCGGAGGATTGAGCGATCGCGCTGGGAGACGCAAACCTTGGAAACCATCGCTCATCCCATCTCGGAATTGGTCACACTTCGGGAAACAGCAACGGTGTTGGATGCGATTTTGCAATTGGAGCGATCACAGCTACGGGAGTTAACGATTTTAACCCCAGCTGATGCCGTGGCGGGAGTCGTTGATCGGGCGGGGATTGTGCAGACGATCGCCCAGAAAGCAGGTCTAGCGATTCCCAAGGCTGAGGTAGAACGGATTAAAACAGAGGCCCGTTATCCGGATAATTTTCCCTTGGTGGCGATCGCCAAGTCAATCCCCTTGGATTCCTAATCGTGGCTACCTTGTTTTGGACCCGTTATGACATTTGATCCACCTCAGTCTGATCCCGAGAATCTGGATGAAGATGTAGAAGAACCCGTCGATGATGGGGAAGACTCACCCAGCCATCATCCCTGGTTTGAAGTGGGCCGCTTGTCTTCAGCCCCTTCCTCAGTTTCGTCTGAGGCGACCTCTCAAGTTCCCTTTCCAGGCACCTCTAAAGCGTCACCACCCCCCGATGAGCCACTCCGCCAACGGTTAACTCGCTGTCTCTCCCTAGAGGCTGAGTTGGCCGATCTCGCCGCCTTGCGAGAACCGGCTCCCTTAGAGGGAGGCGATCGCGCCACATCCACCGTGGCTGCGGCTGCGATCGGCGGGGATTTAGAGGAGTTGGCTCGTCAGTGGTTGGAAGCACCCTCACCGGAAAATCATCAGGCGTTAACCACCGCCGTGACTCTCAAGGAAACGACGCTCGAACGTCAATTTTGGCATCAGGTTCCGCCGGCTTTGAGTCATCGCCGCCCTCTAACGTCTCTAATTGACGCGATGGGCGATCGCCAATTACGACAAGAAGCGGATATGCAGCAGGGGGCGATCGCCGTATTACTCGAACAACTGCCCCCAACGAGTCTAAACAGCCGCGAGTTTGATATCTTCAGCCATGAGGCCCAATCCCTGCTAGGAACGCTTCTGGAGATTGAACGCCGCCAGGGAGTGATTGAGGAGTTGCTGCGGCGCGATCGCACCCTCCCCGGAGCCATTATCACCTTCTCCATTCTCTATCTCCTGGGTACTGTGGCTCTCGTTGTTCTCTCCGTCATCTTTTGGGGCCATGGATTTGTCGTCGAGAGTGTGAGCGAGCAAACCTTGCCCTTGATTGGTATTCCCTGGCCCGTTTTCGTTTGGAGTTTATTCGGCAGTCTGGCGGCTATTTTAGCCCGTTTCCTGTATCATCCCTTTCGCCGCTTGCGTGAGATGACGCAATGGATGCTCTTACGCCCCATTCAGGGGGTTGTCTTTGGGGGAGCGAGTTATTTTGTCTTGGATGCGCTCTTATCGTTGCTGACGCCGTTTCAATCGCAAACCCCACTGTCAATGACCGATGAGGCGATTTTGCTCTTGTCATTTGCAGTAGGGTTTAGCGATCGCTTGGCGATGATTGTCTTCCGTTGGATGTCCCAGACGGAGCCTCACACCCGCTGATTGTAGGGGAGTTTGGCCAGCAACCGGGCCATCATGCAGGTATTGGAGACCCCCGCAAACAGTAAGCCTGCACCCACAAAACCACTGAGGAAGAGGAAGCCCGGAACAAATACCCCTACTACGGTTCCAATGAGAACCAAGGAGCCGGCCACGATTTGCACCTGGCGCATGATGCTAATGGGGGCATTTTTGTTGACGAGGGTGGGATGTCCGGCTTGTTTCCAAGCATTCAAGCCGCCATCGAGGTGACTCACCTGTTCAAAGCCAGCGGCGAAGAGCTTTTGCGCCGCTTGAGCGGAACGATTGCCACTTTGACAATAGAGAACGAAGGGGCGATCGCTGGGAATTTCCGCCGCCTCGAAGCGAGACAGGGGCATCAGTTGCGCACCGTCAATCTTCTCTCCGGCGTGTTCAGAGGGTTCACGGACATCAATTAGGAGGATTTCGCCGGACTCCAACTGCTGTTTGAGGTGGCCTGGGGCGACAGCATGGAGTTTGTCGGTGGGGTTAGATGAGATGAAGGTCATAGGGCTGATGGGAGTAGAGGGAACATTCAACAAGAGAAAACCCCGAATCTAGTCTGGATTTTCCTTGTGACTTGGCTCGTACTTGACTCGTACTTACCGGGTACTTGGAGCTGACAGCGCCGGGTGATGGCTGAATCACCTGCCGGGCCTATTGTCCATATACCGACTTTAACCCATCCTATCATATGGTAATAAAACTCCGCGACAAAACCCCTAACCGGCGGGTTAGGGGTTGACAAAGTATCGAAAGTGTGGTAGCTGCTAGAGGAATCTAGTCAGCTGTAACCAAGAGGTCTTCTTGAGGTTCTTGGCTTTTGATCACCACTTTACCCTCATCATCCACATCCACGAGAGCGCCGTCGCCGTCTTGAATCCGTCCCGAGAGGATTTCCTCAGCGAGACTGTCTTCAAGGAGGCGCATGATGGCCCGACGGAGGGGACGCGCCCCGTAGCTGGGGTTGTAGCCTTCTTCGACGAGACGATCTTTGAATTTCTCCGTCACCTTGAGATCAATGCCTTGTTCCAAGAGACGGGCAAAGACTTCTTTGAGGAGGATATCGCTGATTTCCTTAACTTCCTCTTTGGTGAGTTGACGGAAGACGATGATTTCGTCGAGACGGTTGAGGAACTCGGGCCGGAAGTATTGCTTGAGTTCTTCGTTGACGAGGTTGCGGATGCGGTTGTATTGCGCTTCGGTTTTGTCGTCGTCGAACTCGAAGCCAAGACTACCGCCACCTTTCTCGATGACTTTCGAGCCAATGTTGGAGGTGAGGATAATCAAGGTGTTCTTGAAGTCCACCGTGCGTCCTTTTGCGTCCGTGAGGCGACCATCTTCGAGGATTTGCAGCAGCATATTGAAGACATCGGGGTGAGCCTTCTCAATCTCATCAAAGAGAATCACCGTGTAGGGACGACGGCGCACCGCTTCGGTGAGTTGTCCACCTTCGTTGTAGCCCACATAGCCGGGAGGGGAGCCAATGAGTTTGGAGACGGTGTGACGTTCCATGTACTCAGACATATCCAGGCGAATCATGGCTTCTTCTGAGCCGAAGAAATAGGAAGCCAGGGCTTTGGTTAGCTCAGTTTTACCCACCCCAGTCGGTCCAGAGAAGATGAAACTGGCAATGGGACGGTTGGGGTTCTTCAGGCCAACGCGAGCGCGGCGAATGGCGCGGGAGACGGCGCGGACGGCTTCGTCTTGACCAATCAGGCGCTGGTGCAGGGTTCCTTCCATATGCAGCAGTTTCTCGGACTCGGACTCGGTGAGTTTGTTCACCGGGACGCCGGTCCAACTGGCGACGATATGGGCGATGTCCTCTTCGCCAACGGTGGGAGAATCTTCGTTGCTGTTGGCGGTTTCGTTTTTGCGGCTTTGGGCGATGGCCTTGATTTCGGCTTTGATTTCCATTTCGCGATCGCGCAAGCCCCCGGCTTTATCGAAGTCCTGAGAGCGTACCGCATCGTCTTTGTCCTTGAGAACCTGACGCAGTTCCTTATCGAGTTCCTTAGCCGCTGGGGGAAGTTGTGATTCGAGCAGGCGCACCCGAGAACCGGCTTCATCGATGAGGTCAATGGCTTTATCGGGGAGATAGCGATCGCTGATATAGCGATCCGACAATTTCGCCGCCGCTTCGAGGGCCTCATCATCGATTTTCAGCTTGTGATGCTGTTCGTAGCGTTCCCGCAAGCCGTAGAGAATTTCGATGGTTTCATCCACCGTTGGCTCACCGACCATCACTGGCTGGAAGCGTCGTTCTAGGGCCGCATCGCGCTCAATATGCTTACGATACTCATCGAGGGTCGTAGCACCGATACATTGCAGTTCACCACGAGCCAGAGCGGGTTTGAGGATGTTCGCCGCATCGATGGCCCCTTCAGCGGCCCCAGCACCAATGAGGGTATGTACCTCATCAATAACGAGAATGACATTAGAGGCTTGGCGAATCTCGTCCATGATTTTCTTGAGCCGTTCCTCAAACTCACCCCGGTATTTGGTCCCGGCGACGAGCAAACCGATATCGAGGGTGACGACGCGCTTTTCTTCCAAGATATCGGGGATATCGTTGGTGCAGATGCGTTGGGCCAGACCTTCGGCGATCGCGGTTTTGCCGACCCCGGGTTCCCCAATCAAGACGGGGTTGTTTTTGGTGCGGCGACCCAAAATCTGAATCACCCGTTCAATTTCCTTCTGACGACCCACGACGGGATCGAGTTTTCCTTCACCGGCCATTTGGGTGAGATTGGAGCCAAACTCATCCAGGGTCGGGGTTTTGGTGCGACCCCCACTTGAGCCGGCGGCCACTTCGGCGGTTTCACCGAGCATGCGAATCACCTGAGTGCGCACCTTGGAGAGATCCACTCCGAGGTTTTCGAGAACCCGAGCGGCGACCCCTTCTCCTTCACGGATTAGACCGAGGAGTAGGTGTTCGGTGCCGATGTAATTGTGTCCGAGTTGGCGAGCTTCTTCGAGGGACAGTTCCAGAACTCGCTTGGCTCGGGGGGTGAAAGGGATCTCCACCGCAACAAACCCAGAACCGCGACCGATAATTTTCTCAACTTCAATGCGAGCATCTTTTAGGTTCACACCCATCGATTTGAGGACTTTGGCGGCGACGCCGGTCCCCTCACCGATTAATCCGAGGAGGATTTGCTCCGTACCCACGAAGTTATGCCCCAGGCGGCGGGCTTCCTCCTGGGCGAGCATGATGACTTTAATGGCTTTTTCTGTAAATCGTTCAAACATGGCTTACTTCCGATACCGAACAGTAGTTTAAGGCGGGGGACCCGTTCCACAGGCGCTAGTTGTCGTGCTTGAATTAGCATAGCAAACCTGACTCAAGTCTTGCTACAGATGTCCTCTTGGAATTGGATCGATGGGGCTTGCTTCGGGATTTTGAGGGGATTTAACAACGTCTTAAGATTTTTCCGCCCCAGGCTTCGATCCGTTGCTGAATTTGCCGATCCCATTCCTCTAATTTCTGTAAGAAATTGCCATTTTGTAGCCCACTTAACCACAAAATTAACGCATCATCCCCATTGGCATAGTAACGCCGTCGCCGTCCGGCTTCTTGAAAGCCAAATTGTGCGTAGAGCGATCGCGCGGCCCGGTTCTCGGCGTTGACTTCTAGGGTGGCCCGGGCCAGTTGGCGATCGCACGCGGCCCGCAACAGTCCCGAGAGGATGAGTTGTCCGAGGCCCCGACGGCGCTGTTCGGGGTGAACGGCCACAATGGTCAGATGGGCTTCATCGACGATGGCCCAAAGACAGCCTAAGGCCAGCAAAGACTCGGGCTGCTCACAGTCCTCGATGCCCAGAAGAATACTGTTGGGACTATTGAGTTCTCGCCGATAGCCCTCTTCGGTCCATAATTGGCCGAAACAAAGATGATCGAGAGCCAAAATGGGGCCGAGATGAGCCTCAGTGAGGGAATGGAGCGTCAGACGAGTCACAACAGCAAACGAAGACGGATAACACTAGACACAACACTAGACACAACACCAGACAACACCAGAGTCCAACTCACCGGTGAACTGACAAAGGATTCAGCATTGGTAGCCCTTGATCGTACACTAAGAAGGGATGGGTTGAGCGACTGCCCTCGATGTCGCCGGCAGCTCTCTCGACGTTTACGTATCCCTTAACCCTCATTACAGTATTACTTGTCCCTCTCTCATTTTTATGGTCTCGACTCCTTCTCTTGACAAACCCCAATCTGGTCGCAGCTTTCTGGACCAGGCGATCGCCTCATCGTCTCCCAATCAAAGCCTCGTCCCTATCACCACCCGTCTCGGAGACAATGATGCCTTAGAAATTGGCGGCTGTGATGTGCCGACGCTGGTGCATCGCTTCGGTTCTCCTCTCTACATTTTGGATGAAACGACCCTGCGTACAGCCTGTCGTCAATATCGAGATGCGTTTGCTCAATACTATGACGGCGAGAGTCTGGTGTTGTTTGCCTCGAAGGCTTGGAGTTGTTTAGCCGTCTGCGCCATCGTCGCTAGTGAAGGATTAGGAGTCGATGTTGTCAGTGGTGGGGAACTTTACACGGCTCTGAACGCTGGTGTGGCCCCAGAGCGCCTGTATCTCCATGGCAACAATAAATCGGTTCAGGAACTCAAGGAGGCGATTGAGGCCGGGATCACAGTGGTGGCCGATAACTGGCAGGATTTACACATCTTGGTGGACTTAATGGGCGATCGCCCTAACCCTGTGCGGTTGATGTTGCGCTTCACTCCCGGTATTGAATGTCACACCCATGAGTACATTCAAACGGGCCACATTGACAGTAAGTTTGGCTTTGACCCCGACTCCCTCGATGCGGTGTTGCAGTTTGTCTCGCAACAGCCGAGTCTCAACTGTGTGGGTCTCCATGCCCATATTGGCTCGCAAATTTTTGAATTGCAACCCCATCATGATTTACCCGAAGTGATGGTGTCCTGGCTGCAACGGGCGCAATCGTATAATGTGCCCGTGACGGAGTTAAACGTCGGTGGAGGACTCGGGATTCGCTATACCGAAGACGATGATCCCCCGAGTATTGATGCTTGGGTGAAAACCATCTGCGATCGCCTCAGCGGGGCCTGTCGTGAGGCTAATCTGCCCTTACCGCGCTTGCTGTGCGAACCGGGGCGATCGCTCATTGGTACCGCCTGTGTCACCGCCTACAGCATTGGCGCTCGCAAAACCGTGCCTGGGGTGCGAGACTATATTACGGTAGATGGAGGAATGTCGGACAATCCCCGGCCCATCACCTACCAATCTCGGTATCGTGCTGTTGTGGCCAACCGCATGAGCGCCCCCGCCAGCGAAACGGTGACCATTGCCGGCAAACATTGCGAATCTGGAGATGTTGTCATCGCTGATGCCCAACTTCCGGCTACCGAAGCCGGAGATACTCTCGTCGTAATGGGAACCGGGGCATACAATTACAGTATGTCGTCCAACTATAACCGACTTCCCCGCCCCGCTGCGGTTTTGGTCTGTGACGGAGAAGCGAACCTGATTTTACAGCGAGAAACCTACGAGGATCTACTGCGCCAGGATTGCTTACCTGAACGGTTAGTCGCAAAGACTCCTAGACCCTAACGCTGCGGCTGGTAACGGGCTGTTAATCCGTTATCCCGTCCCGAGTCACCCACTCGGGAACGGGTCGTTGACGATGGACTTGGGTAGCGAGCAGTACGAGGAATATCCAGAGTTCAATGGAATCTCTGTGGCAGCAATGGTTAGCAAATTCGAGCGAAACTCAGCCCGCGCTGTGGCGCTTGATTCAACAATCCTGGGTCATTATTGACATCGGGTTAGTCTTTGTGCTAACCTACACGATTTTGGTTGTGGTCAGCGAGCGACGCACCCTCTGGATGGTACAGGGGTTAGTGTTTTTGATTGTGGCAGCAGCGGTGGGAAATGCCCTGAACCTGAGTTTGCTGCATTTTGTTTTAGATAAAATTGCCATTATTTCAGCCGTCGCCATGGCGGTGACGTTGCAGTCTGAGTTTCGGCAACTGCTCGAACAACTCGGCCGGGGTGATCTCTCCGGCTTATTTCAATCCTCTCGGGATAGTTTGCCCAAATCTGACAGTATTGTCGATGAAGTGGTCGATGCGGTTAAAGAACTCTCGCAAAATCGCACCGGTGCCATTATCGTCATGGAGACCCGGCAACCGATTGACGAACGAGACTTTTCAGTGCCAGGTGTTAAACTGAATGCCGAGGTCTCCAAGGAACTCTTACAAACGATTTTTCAAACCAGTACTCTGCTCCATGATGGTGCGGTTTTGATTCGGGCCTCGCGCATTATTTCGGCCGGTGCTATCCTACCGCTGTCGGAACGGAAAGCGTCGCGCCAGTTGGGAACACGCCACCGGGCCGCGATGGGGATTACAGAACGGGTCAAAAATTGCGTCTGTGTGGTAGTTTCAGAGGAAACAGGGTCAATCTCTTTGGCGGAACGGGGGACTCTTAATCGTCCCTTGACCAGTAGTAAACTCAAGGAACTCTTAGAGGCTTACTTTTCAACGAAAGGCGATGGGGAAGTTATGGCCCCCAACTGGCGCAACTTAACTCGCCAATTGAGTGATAAGGGGGGGTCGGCCATCTCTCGATTTTTCGGGATTGCGCCTTCGACGCCCAAGGATAAACAATAACGACCGTTTTAACGAGCAAGCGAGCATATACAATGCAGGGGTTAACGTCCGAAATGCGATCGAGTTCATGGCTGATGAACGCGGGTTTGCGGTGGTGATTGAGGAAAATAATATGAGTGCGAAGCCAACCCTTTTAGGAACGTTACCCACTGACCTCGATCCGACGCGATTGCCGAAACATGTTGCTGCGATTATGGATGGCAATGGACGTTGGGCGCAGCGTCGGGGACTGCCACGTCTGGTGGGCCATCAACGGGGGGTTGATGCCTTGAAAGCCTTGGTTCGTTGTTGTGATGATTGGGGGATTCAGGCGTTAACGGCTTATGCGTTTTCGACGGAAAACTGGGGACGACCCCTTGAGGAAGTCGATTTCTTGATGATGCTGTTTGAGCGGGTGCTGCGACAGCAGTTGAAGGAGATGATGGAGAAGAATGTCAAAATTCGCTTTGTGGGTAATTTAAGTACGCTTCCGGCGTCTCTCCAGCGGGAAATTGAAGCGGCGATGAGTCAAACGGACGGAAATTCGGGGATTCAGTTTACGGTGGCGACCAACTATGGGGGTCGCCAGGAGATTGTGGCGGCCTGTCAGGAGATTGCCAAACAAGTGCAACGGGGGGAAATTCAGCCGGAGGAGATTGATGCGAGTCTGTTTGAACGGCATCTTTATACGGCTGGGGTGGGTGACCCGGATTTACTGATTCGTACCAGTGGCGAGATGCGAATTAGTAATTTTTTGCTGTGGCAAATTGCTTATGCGGAGTTGTATGTGACGGATACGCTTTGGCCGGAGTTCGATCGCCATGCGTTCCGTGAGGCGTTGCTGGCTTATCAACGACGCGATCGCCGTTTTGGTAAGGTGAAAACGCCTTCGATTTAGGGGGAAGAAGGGAACAGGGAACAGGGAACAGGGAATAGTGAATAGTGAATAGGGAATAGGGAATAGGGAATAAAAAAAGCCCGCTGGGGCGGGCTGTCGGTTGTGAGGAGAACCTCTCACAAGGATTGATTAGCTGTTGCTGGTTTCGGCTTCGAGTTGTTGAGGTTGACTGTCACCGAAAACATTGACTTTAACCACTCGATGGACAGCTTCAGGGGCTTTGGGAAGGGTGAGGGTTAGCACTCCGTCTTGGTATTCTGCTGTCGCATCACTATTGGTGACAGGAAGCGGTAAGCTAAGGGTGCGACGGAATTTGCCCACCGGGAACTCGCTGTAGAAGCGTTTGTTGTCTTCACCGGGTTGGGGTTTGTGGTACTCACCGGCGATCGCCACGCTTTCACGGGTGACTTCAATATCTAAGTCTTCGCGGTTGATGGCCGGGAGTAAGGCCCGCAGGATAAAGGCGTCGCCTCGTTCCTCAAGTTGGATGGGAATTGACCAGTTGCGAGAGTTGTCTTCTCCGGCAATTTCGTTAAAAGCGCGGTTGATTTGACGTTCGAGGCGTTCGAGTTCGTTGAAGGGGTTAAGGGTGTAGAGTTGCATAATTGATGTCCTCCCAATTTGCTGTTTTAAACTGCCTGGGGGAGAGGTTTGTTCTCCCTTCGTTGTTGTTTTTATTGTGGCGTTTGTATTCGAAAACTGAAAGGGAGACAACCGTACTGAAAAGATGTTACTTCCCGAATTTCGGTTGACAACACTAGGAGATTGGAGAACCGAACCGGGGCGAGAGGGGAGGGGCAAGGAATAGGGCTATTCGTCGTGGGTTGAGGTTATATTCGTCACATCTAGGATGCGCGATCGCCCGTACTCTAGTAAAACTGTGCAACGGATAACGCTGATGAATTGGTTTATTACTGATGATGGAGACTGCCAGTCTCTTGAATTCCAAGCTTGGACTCCCTATCGCCCTTACCGACTTTATCGATTTCTCACAGAACTTGAGGATATCCTGGAGGAGATCAAGAGCGATCGCCAACGATTGGAGGCGATCGCGCCTCGGGTGTGTGAGTTCCTCGAAACAGCAACCTGGCTCGATAGCGCCTATGTTCCCCCGGATGCGCAACGGGGTTGGTCGGTGTCGAAACTCTATACTGAACAAGACTACCCTCTGACGGTGCAACTGGTGTCTTGGAAACCGGGGGCAACATCGACCATTCATAATCATGCCACTTGGGGGCTAGTGGCGATGTTGAGTGGCTGTGAACGGAACCATTTTTGGCGACGGACTGAGGGGGATGCTATTGAAAAAGTGGGCGATCGCATCGTCTGTGAAGGAGAAATGATCACCTTTAGCCCCGGTGCGATTCATTCGATTGAAGTCTTGGGCGATGAACCGACAATCTCGTTTAACCTCTATGGGGAAACCGATTTCCCGAAACGCTTTAAATTTGATGCGATCGCCCAAACGGCGGAACATTTTTGAGGTGGCTTAAGCCATCACCATGCCACCATCGACATTTAGGGTTTGTCCGGTGATATACGCCGCTGCGGGATCGGCTGCCAGGAAGCGAATCAGGCCGGCTACTTCTGTCGCGTCACCAAAGCGTCCCAAGGGGATAAACTTGAGAATCTCATCGGCTTTAATGTCATGGGTCATATCAGTGGCAATAAACCCCGGTGCAACGGCATTGACGGTAATGCCCCGACTCGCCAATTCCTTGGCTACGGTTTTGCTGAAGCCAATGACCCCGGCTTTGGCGGCGCTATAGTTGGCTTGTCCAGGATTGCCCATTTGTCCGGCGACGGAGGCGATGTTGATGATCCGTCCTGATTTCTGTTTTAGCATCGGTTTGGTGACGGCGCGGGTACAGAGAAAGACTCCTGTTAAGTTGAGATTGATCACCGCTTGCCAGTCGGCGGGCTTCATGCGCATTAACAGGGTATCGCGGGTAATACCGGCATTATTGACGAGGACATCAACTCGTCCCCAAGTGTCCGTGGCGGCTTTAATGAGGGCGTTAGCCTCGTCTTCTTGGGAAACATCGGCTTTGACGGCGATCGCCTCGTTTCCCATGGCCTGAATCTCCGCGACCACCTCCTCGGCGGCGGCACTGGAACTGGCATAGTTGACCACCACATTGGCCCCTTCGCTGGCCAGGGCTAAGGCGGTGGCCCGGCCAATGCCTCGGGACCCCCCGGTGACGATCGCCACCCTCCCATTGAGGTGTTGCAAGTTTTCGGGTAAAGCGTCCATAGTTCAGATATCCTTATTCTCTGCAAGAGTCCCCATTTTAAGGTCTGACGGTCGTTTGAGAAATTGGTCAGGCTAGGTCAAACAGTAGTAGTTCTGTCGAGCTGTCTGAGGCCGTTAGCTGATTCCGCAAGAAGCCCCGCGCTGTAAGACGAGGTGGATATAAGCGGGAGAAGGCCGCGCCACCGATGTTTTTAGCGTCGGGATGAATGCGGCAG